>Ga0308017_1000010_pt1 | contig 62706 bp, 44 predicted proteins | sample Neamet280_FD_203145 | JGI IMG/M metagenome (GOLD analysis project Ga0308017, IMG submission 203145) | Marine microbial communities from water near the shore, Antarctic Ocean - #280 | ecosystem: Environmental > Aquatic > Marine > Unclassified | place: Southern Ocean | collected 2014-10-01
ACCCACCGCCGAGATGGCTTCACGATCGCGGTCGAGCGTGGTGGTGCGCACGTTGGCGAACTGCGGCACGATTACCGAATTGGGCGGCGGGAACTGGTCAGGCGTGAAGTTGGGCACATCGCCGAAACCGCCCGAGTTGAGGTTGAAGATACGCGCGCAGCCACCGCTGAGGTCTGCCGGACGATAGCAGTAATCGACCAGCTGAGACGCGTCGGTGCGGCTCTTCAGCTGCGAGTTGGAATAGCTCAGCTGGAGGCCAAAGGTGCCCTGAGCCGTCTCGAAGGTGTTCGAGGCCAGGACGTTGAAGGTCGGTGACCATTCTTCACGCAGGTCGCCATAGTTGCCTTCGATCGAGCCGGCGACATGCAGGCCGCGCTTGTCGAGCGGCTTGCGCGTCACGAGATTGACGAGACCCGCGATATGGCCTTCGATCTGGTCGGCGGTGATGTTCTTGTAAACTTCGACGCGCCCGACGAGTTCGGGCGAGACATCTTCGAAGCTGAGCGCACGGCCACCGTTGGCTGAGAAAATGTCACGGCCATTGAGCTGCGAGCTGACAAAAGGCAGGCCGCGAATGATGACGCCGGTGCCTTCAACCGAAAAGCGGGTCGGATCCGAGCTCTTCTCGAAGCGACCGATGTTAACGCCAGGGATACGCTGGAGCGTTTCTGCCACCGAGCGATCGGGCAGCGCGCCGATGTCTTCCGCAGTGATGACATCCACAACCGTATCAGCATTGCGCTTGATGTTCTGGGCGGACTGGAGCGAGGCGCGAAAGCCCGACACCAGAATCTCGGCTTCGGTTTCTTCGGTGGGCTCAGGCTCAACCGGCGGCGCTTCCTGCGCCATGACCGGTGCGGCCATGGCTGTCAGTGCCAGACCCGAAACCGTCCCGAGTGCCAGGCCGCGCCACGACAGGATGCGCGCATTGATGTTGTGATATGCCACAGTCTCTCCCCTCTAATTCCCTTGTGCCACGGATCGCCCCCATGACTGTTTGATGACTCAATAACGCACCTTGTGAGCGTTACCAAGAAGAAATTTAACGTTCACAATTTTCCCTGTGGAGTGTTACAACAGAGCCGTTAGAGTGGCGGCGATAACAACGCGGCACGCCCGGAAAGCCGGGCCGACAGGGGATGGATGACGATGGCAATCAGGCATATCGTGATTGTGGGCGGTGGCACTGCCGGCTGGATGGCAGCAGCTGCGCTGTCAAAGATGATCGGCGCGCGGGGCTTGCAGATCACGCTGATCGAATCTGAGGAAATCGGCACGGTCGGCGTTGGCGAGGCGACCATTCCGCCCTTCGTCGAATTCCAGAACCTCATCGGGATTGATGAAGCCGAAATGATGTCGGCCTGTCAGGCGACCTTCAAATTGGGCATCCAGTTCGTGAACTGGGGTCAGGTCGGTGACAGCTATATCCACCCCTTCGGCGCCTATGGCTATGAGATGGGCGGGATTGCCTTTCACCAGATCTGGCACCGCACGCAAGAGCTGGGCGACAAGCGCCCGATCCAGGCCTTCAATCTCGAAACCATGGCCGCCTATTTTGGCAAGTTTGCCCGTACGCAGGATTATGCGCGCGATGATCTGCCGCCGATCAACTATGCCTATCACCTCGATGCGGGGCGCTATGCGCGCTTCCTGCGCCAGCTTGCCGAAAAGCGCGGGGTTACCCGGCGCGAAGGGCGCGTGCAGGATGTGCAGCTTGATGGGGAAAGCGGCTATGTCGCCTCGGTCGAGCTGGCCGATGGCAGTGTGATCGAAGGCGACCTGTTCGTCGATTGCTCGGGCTTTCGCGGGCTGCTGATCGAACAGGCGCTCGAAACCGGCTATGAAGACTGGCGCCATTATCTGCCGTGCGATCGCGCCGTTGCGCTGCCCTGCGCGCGCGAGGATGGCAGCGGTCCGCCGCCCTTCACCCGCGCCATGGCGCACGGCGCAGGCTGGCAGTGGACGGTCCCGCTGCAGCACCGCAACGGCAATGGCCATGTCTATTGCAGCGAATTCATGAAGGATGACGAAGCGCTTGATATCCTGCTCGCCAATATCGCGGGCAAGCCGCAGGCCGATCCCAACTGGCTGCGCTTCGTCACCGGGCGCCGCAAGAAGTTCTGGAACAAGAATGTCGTCGCGCTCGGGCTGGCGGCAGGCTTCATGGAGCCGCTCGAATCCACCTCGATCCACCTCATCAACACCGGCATCAACAAGCTGGTTTCGCTGCTGTCGCTCGATGGGATCAACCCGGTGCAGGTCGATACCTTCAACCGCCTGACCGGCAAGGAATATGCCCGCATCCGCGATTTCCTGATCCTGCATTACAACGCCACGCAACGCAGCGACACGCCGTTCTGGAACCATTGCCGCACGATGGCTGTGCCCGAAACGCTCACTGAAAAGATCGAGCTGTTCCGCGCCAATGGCCAGATCTTCCGCGAGGAGGATGAGCTTTTCACCGAAACCAGCTGGGCGGCGGTGATTATGGGGCAACGGATCGCGATGGGCGGCCACAATGCGATGGCCGATACCTTCGGCGGGCCGGACCTCAAGAAAGAGCTCGACGAGATGGAAGCCTCGATCCGTTATCTCGTCCAGCACATGCCGACGCATACGGCCTATCTCGAACGCTATTGCCCCGCCAAAGCGGCCTGACGGCCGCGCCCCTCTTGCCAGTCACGGCCCGCGCGTTTTAATCGACACGAGAACGGCGGGACAGATGACCATCGACAGGAACAGGCGTCCGACATCCTTTGACGTGGCCGAACGGGCGGGCGTGAGCCAGTCGACCGTCAGCCGCGCCTTGTCCGGCTCGCCCGTGATTGCCGAGCCGACTCGCAGTCGCGTGATGAAGGCCGCCGAAGAGCTTGGCTATTTCGTCGATGAACGCGCCGCGCGCCTGCGCCGCGGATCAACCGGCACGCTCGCCGTGGTGGTGATCTGCCGCCCCGGCGATACGGCGGGCGAGATCAACCCCTTCGCCTATGCCCTGCTAGGCAGCGTGTGCCTTGCCGCGTCAGAGCGCGGGTTTGAAACGCTCGTGTCGTTCCAGGCTCAGCAAAACACCTTTTTCGGCCATTATCAGGAACACGGGCGCGCGGATGGGCTGGTGGTGATCGGCACCACCACCAATCAGGCGGCGTGGGATTATTTCCGTTCGCTGGAGGCCGAAGGCCGCCGCGTGGTCTATTGGGGCTCGCCCTTCGAAGAGCTCGAATGGATCCGTTCGGATAATCACGCCGCGGGGCGACTGGCGGCGCAGCATTTGTTGCAGGCGGGCTATCAGCGCCCCTGTTTCATGGGCGCGCTTGATGGTTCGCAACGCCAGTTTGCCGAGCGCTATGAAGGCTATGCCGCGGCCATGCGTGAGGCCGGGCGCGAGCCGATCCTGATTGTCCCGCCCAAATCGCCGACGCGCGAGGAAGAAGGCCGCCGGGCGGCGCGGCGGCTGGTGGCACGGCCGGACGGGATCGATGCGGTGTTCGCAGCTTGTGATGCGATGGCGCTCGGCGCGCTCGAAGCCTTTGCCGCGGCTGATCTGATGGTGCCGCGCGATATCGGGGTGATGGGCTTTGATGATCTGCTGGCGGGGCGTTTCAGCCGCCCGCCGCTGACCTCGATTGGCCCTGATCCGGCCGAAGCGGGCGCGGCGCTGGTCGAAGCAGCGCTGGGCGGGGAGGGCGAGAAGCGCCGCCGCGTCCCGGTGTCCCTGATCGCGCGGGCAAGCACGGCGCGATAAGGAGGCATGTGGCGCTTCAACTCCCCTCCCTCAAGGGATGGGATAAGAAGGTGCTGTCCCCGTCGTTACCCGTGCGCGCCGAATTCATTAGCGATGGCGGTCGAAATCCGGAGCGACAGGCGATAGGCAGCCTCGATCGGGGCGATGAAATCGCGCTCGATCGCGCCATAGCCTTCCTCGCCGCCATCGGGATAATCCGACGGCTCGGCGAGGGTAAAGTCGCTCGGCCCCGGCACCCGCACCGGGAAGGCACGGCGCAGCTGCGCGAGCGCTTCCTCGATCCGCAAGGTCATGACCATTTCGATCACGTCGCTGCGGCTGATATCATTGGCGCGGCTGAAGGCGGGGATCGCGACAACCTTGAGGAACATGTGTTGGAGCAACGCGAGCCGGAGCGCCTGCAACACGCCGATGCGACGGCGCACCGCCTCGCGATCGGGCATGGGTGTTTCCTGCGGCAGCAGTTCGAGCAGCCGGTGCAGCTTGATCGCATCGATTCTGAGCCGCGAGGTCAGCCGCCGGAACACCCCGGTGCGATCATCGCCGACCAGATATTCGGCCAGCGCTGCACACGGCGCGGCGAGGTGCGGTTCGGTGCCGCGATAGGTGCGGCTGGCCCAATAGGCGGAATTGAACAGCTCGCCAAAGGCTGCCACCGTCTTGATGCTGGCCAGCGCATTGGCCGCGCGCACCAGCCGGGCGATCTGCCGCCCGCGTGGACTTTCGGCTAGCAGCGCGGCGATATCCTCGCGGTTGCTATCAGCCGCGCTGCCAACGCCTGACAGCACATTCACCGGATACCCCAATTGCTGGAGGATCGCATTGTGCGGGATCGCGCGGATCTGCCGCAGGCTCATCTCGCGGTCGGCGTTGATGTCGCTCTGGCGGCGCGACACCCGGCTGCCGGTGGGATTGAGCAGCCCGAGGCCAAAGGCGGTGATGGCGCGCGCATAGGTGCGGCTTTCGAGGTGATGCCGCTGGTGTTCCTTGATCGCGCGGTAGAAATCGAGGCTGATATCGGTGCGCTGATAGAAGGGATCGGGCGGCGCGCCCGTATCGGTTTCGGCAGGCCGCAAGGCGGCAAGACGGGAGAGGGTGGCCAGCGCGAGTGCGGGCGTGGCAAAGAAGAGATAGCCATCGCCGCCCTGAAAGCTTGCCTCGGGCTCAAGCCGGATACCTGCCCGGGCAAAACGCCGCCGTGCCCAGGGCGATAGCGGCCATTCGAGCCGGTCAGCCATGCTTGCCGGATGCGCGCCGCGGCCCATGCTTTCGCCATGAGTGTTGAAGATCAGTGCGGCCACATCGCTGAGGCCATTGGCAGCCATGGCTTCGGCGAGGCGACCTTGCAGGCGTTCGATGGCTAGGCTGGCCGGGATCTGCCCGACAAAGCGCCCGGCATCCGAAAAGCCGGTCTGGATGGCGACGCGGCCGCGTGTCCTTGCGTAATCGCGATAGGCCGGTTCGGCGAGCAGCGCGTCGAGAAACCGCCCGCCATGTTCGAGCGCGGTCTCGGTCTCGAACAAGGGCGAGATGTCCACCATGTGGGCGACCCCGAACAGCTTGGCGAAATAGAGCGCGGCCAGCATGGTGGAGGGCTGCTCGCATTCGGCCACCAGCATGCGGATCGGCGCATCGGCATCAATATGCTTGAGGATCTGCGCCATCGCGATGAACTGGCGGATCGCGGTCGAGCTTTCGGTGGCAAGCGCGGCGAAATTGCTGCGCAGCGGGCGTGCGTCCTCGACCATGCGGCGCAGCACGGTGAGCGCGCTCTTGCTGGCGAGGTCAACGCCTTCCTCGCCCGCGGGCAAGCGGCGACGAATGGCATTGTGCAATTGCTTGGCATTCACCCGGAAATGAATCCAGCCGATGCCGAGCCCGTCCGCCCGCATCGCGGCGGCCAGCGTGAGGAGCGCGGCTGCGCCATCATCAGCCGCGTCAGCCGCTTCGCTTTCGAGCCGGGCGATGATCGGGGCAAGGCTGAGGAGGTTTTCGGGCGCGGATTGGGTCAGCGCATTGGCTGCGGCGGCGAGCGCTGTGCCATCGGCAACATCGCGCTGGAAATCACCGGCGCGCGCAGCGGCAAAGGCGCTCGCATCCGCCAGCACGCTGACAAGCGGGTGGTTCGCATCGATCGCGGCAAGGCTTGCGGCATAGCTTGCGAGCCGCGCGGCTTTTTCTTCAAGCCTGAAGGCAATCGAGGTGTGCCAGCCGATATCGGTGCGCCCGTCCATGTCGTAGCCGACCCAGCTTGCGAGGCGGAACGGCATCGGGCGAAAGGCGCGCCACTGATCGGGCCAGCGGCGCCGCGCCTGTGCGAAGAGGCGCGCGACAAGCGTATCGCGCGCGGCCCCGGCGCGGGTGATAGCGGCCATGGCGGCGCGGTGTTCGTCCGCAAGGCTGACAGTCTTCGGCGCGCCCGGCGCTGTGCAAACCGTCTCGTCGATCGTGCTCTTGACCGACGCTGCCTGCGCGACCGCGTCAGCCTGTGCCTCGGTCAGCAGGAAGGTGGGATGGGCGGTGAAAACCGCGTGGATCTGCGGGCGTTCCCAGCGGGCGCGGAAGCTGTCGAAATCCGCATCCTCATCGCCCGTCAGGATCGTGGTGTCGCCATCCATCGGCCCGAACAATCGTCGCAGATGCTCTGCCCGGCTGGTGAGACCATCGCGTTCGAGCGCGCTGACCAGCCCATCAACCGCTGCGAGGTCAAGCGATCCGCTTTCCAACTCGCGCGACAGATCGAGCGAAAGCTGGAACACCGGGTTGAACAGCGGGGTCTCCGCAGTGCGGCGGTGCAATTCGCCAAGCCGACTGGCGAGATCGGCAGGGGTTTTCATGGCGATACCCCATGCTCTTCGGCAAAGGCGGCCGCCGCGCCGAACAGGCCGGGTTGCGGGTGGACGATCAGCTTGACCGGAATGCTCGCCATCAGGCTTTCAAACCGCCCCTTGGCGCGGAACCGCTGGGCAAAGCCCGAGGTGCGCAGGGTCTCGCGGATGCGGTAACCAAGGCCGCCGGCAATCACCACACCGGCAAAGCCGCCCTGCGCGAGGGTGATGTCCCCCGCGACCGAGCCGAGCGAGAGACAGAAACGATCGACCGCGGCGGCGGCCAGGCTCTCCGATCCGTCCTGACCGGCTGTCCAGATCTCGATCGCATCGCGTTCGGGCACGGCGCGGCCTTCAATCGCGGCGAGCGTCTGGTAGATATCGACAATCCCCGGGCCTGCCACCACCCGTTCGACCGACACGCGGTTGTGGCGCTTTCTGAGCCGCGCAAGGATCGCATCCTCGATGCTGTCGAGCGGGGCGAAATCAATGTGCCCGCCTTCGGTGGCTTGCACCCGGTAGGCCGCGCCGTCGCGCCAGACATGCGCCACGCCCAACCCGGTGCCGGGGCCGATCACGCTGATCGTACCGCTGGGTCGCAAGGGCTCATCCGGCCCGGCCAAGTGCAGGAACTGGCTGTCATCCGCCCGCGCAACGGCGTGGGCGACTGCGGCGAAATCATTGACGAGCGTAAAGTGATCGACGTCCAGCTTGGCGGTGATCAACGCTGGACGGATGATCCAGGGATTGTTGGTGAAGCGGATCACCTCGCCGCCCACCGGCCCGGCAATCGCCATGCTCACCGCGCGCGGCAGCGTGCCGCCATTGCGGGCGCGGAAGGCCTCCCATGCGGTCTGGAAGCTGGCATGATCGGCGGTGTGGAGCGTTGCCGGTTCGCCCAGCGTGATCGCGCCCGCGCTGCTGATCGTGGCTATCGCAAAGCGGGCATGGGTGCCGCCGATATCGACCACGACCAATTGTGTCATCGCGCTTTGCCCCTCCCGTTTGTGGCCTGCGTAGCACCCTAGCAGCAGCCGGAGGCAAACCCCAAGGGGGCGCATACTTATTCAGATTGGCCCTGCCAGACGGCCATTTTCTTTGTCGTGAGGGGATGGATTTGCCAGTTTTCACCTTATGTTGGGAAGGCAAGCAAAGTTAACCAGATTGCAATTGCCGGGAACGCGCCACAGCTCTGCGGGTTTGGTTCAGCGGGAACGGGCATTGACAGTGCTGGCACAGCGCTCGCCCGTTGGATGCTGAGAAAGACTGATCACAATGAATTATATCTGCGCTCACGATCACGACGAATTTGATCCTGATAACCCCTTGGGCAAGCCCGATGTGCCCGAAGATGTGCAGGATGCGATCCGCACGCTGCTCAAATGGGCCGGTGATGATCCCACCCGCGAAGGCCTGCTCGATACGCCGAAGCGCGTAGGACGGGCATGGCTCGAATATTGCGAGGGCTACAAGGAAGACCCCGCCATCCACCTCAGCCGCCAGTTCGAGGAAGTGGGCGGCTATGACGAGATCGTGCTGCTCAAGCACATTCCCTTCCAGTCGCATTGCGAGCATCACCTTGCGCCGATCACCGGCAAGGCGTCGATTGCCTACCTGCCGAACAACAAGGTGGTGGGCATCTCGAAGCTCGCCCGCGTGCTGCATGGCTTTGCTCATCGCCTGCAAATCCAGGAACGGCTCACCGCCGAAGTGGCGCAGTGCATCTGGGACAATCTCGAACCGCACGGCGTTGCCGTGGTGATCGAAGCCCAGCATGGCTGCATGACAGGGCGCGGGGTCAAGACCCACGGCGTCGAAATGGTCACCAGCCGGGTGCTCGGCTGTTTCATGGATGATCATCGCAGCCGCAAGGAAGTCATGAGCCTGATGGGCTACTGACCGGCGCTCGGTGATCCGGAATTTGCGATGGGGCGCAATCCGGCATAGGCTGCGCCCATGCTGATGAGCTCCCATCGCATATCATCAAGGAGAACGCCCATGATCCGCACGCTTGCCCCGCGTCTTGTTGTATCCGCCGCCTTGGTCGGATTGCTCGCCGCTTGTTCGAGCGAAGCCCCGGCCGATGCGCCGACAGCGGCGGCCGAACCTGCGGTGATCGAAGAGCGGCAGGACAATTTCGAGGCGATCGGCGATGCCTTCAAGGCGGTGCGCGGCGAGCTGGAAAAGGGTGCGCCCGATTTCACCCTGATCGCCTCCAAGGCGAGCGATATCAACACCCGCGCGGCCAAGATTGAAGGCCATTTCCCCGCTGGCACCAGTGTCGATGATGGCTTCGACACCGAGGCACTGGCCGCGATCTGGCAGAAGCCCGATGATTTCAAGGCTGCTGCCCAAAAGCTCGTCGATGAAAGCGCCAAGCTCGCAAGCCTTGCGGGTGAGGGCGACAAGGCGGCTGTCAGCGCGCAGGCCATGACCATGGGCGGCGCGTGCAAGGGCTGCCATGACAACTTCCGGCTCGACGACAAGAAGTAAGCCTGCATGAACGCGCCGCGCGGCACCAGCCCGGCCACCGAGCCCGACATCCGGGTATGGGATCCGCTGCTGCGGGCCACCCATTGGAGTTTTGCGCTGCTGATCCCCGCGATGTGGTGGACGGCGGAGAACTCCAAATGGGCCCTGCACAAGCGGCTGGGCCTGGTGCTGCTCGGCATTTTGGTGTTTCGGGTGCTGTGGGGTTTCCTCGGGCCGCAGACGGCACGCTTTGCCAGCTTTGTCGATGGCCCGCGCACCGTGATGGCCTATCTGCGCGGCGAATGGGCTGATGCGGCGGCCCGTATCGGGCATTCACCGCTCGGCGGGTGGAGCACGGTGGCGCTGATCGCTGCGATGCTGGCGCAGGTCGGCATGGGCCTGTTTGCCGGCGATCCCTATGACGGGATGACAGGGCCGCTCAATCCGCTGGTCGGCGTGTTGACCGCCGATACCATCACCGAATTGCACGAGACCTTCTTCTGGGTGGTGGCCGGGCTGATCGGGCTGCACCTTGCCGCGATCACATGGTACGCGGCCAAAGGAGATGATCTGCTCAGCCCGATGGTGAGCGGTGACAGGCCGCCTGTCGCAGGTGTCACCGGGATCGGCCCGCTACCGTGGCTGCGGGGGCTGCTCGCGCTTGTACTGGCGGCGGGCTTTGCCCTGTGGGTGGCCTATGGCGCGCCGCCGCTGACCTGAATGCAAAAGAGGCGCTTCGTTGCCACGAAACGCCTCTTTTTCAGTGCTTTGGGGCGAACAGCTCAGAGCTGGCCGAGCATGTGCTCCGCGCTCGAAACCTTGAAGTCGCCCGGCGCTTCGACATTGAGCTGCTCGACCACGCCATCATTGATGACCATCGAGAAGCGCTGCCCGCGCTTGCCCATGCCAAAGCCGCTCGCATCCATGGTCAGGCCGAGCGCTTCGACGAAATCGCCATTGCCATCGGCCAGCATGGTGATCGCATCGCTGCCAGCCGCCTTGTTCCACGCGCTCATCACGAAAGCATCGTTGACAGCGGTGCCGACGATTTCATCAACGCCCTTCGCTTTGAGCTCGGCAGCTTTCTCGACAAAGCCCGGCAGGTGCTTGGCCGAGCAGGTCGGGGTAAAGGCACCGGGCACCGAGAACAGCGCGACGCGCTTGCCGGCGAAGAATTCGGCTGCGGAAACCTGCTGCGGGCCTTCGGGGCCAGCCTTGACGAGCGTGACATCGGGCAGTTTGTCGCCAACGGAAATGGTCATGCGAAATGCATCCTTTGCAAGGGGTGAAGTGCGGCGCTCTCTATAGCGGCTTGCCGTCCACTGGCAACAAATAGACATATAAAGATAAGTTTATATTTGCTTCGCAAGCGGCCTGTCGCTAGGGGCGGGAGCAACATCCCAAGCTACGCCCGGAGATACCCCATGGCCACTGCCGCAACCACTGCTGCCCCGACCCACGAATACATCATCAAGGACATCAGCCTCGCTGAATTCGGCCGCGATGAAATCATGATCGCCGAAACCGAAATGCCGGGTCTGATGGCGCTGCGCGAAGAATATGGTGCTTCGCAGCCGCTCAAGGGCGCGCGCATCACCGGCTCGCTCCACATGACCATCCAGACCGCGGTGCTGATCGAAACGCTGGTGGCGTTGGGCGCCGAAGTGCGCTGGGCGACCTGCAACATCTTCTCGACCCAGGATCACGCGGCCGCCGCCATTGCCGCTGCCGGGATCCCGGTGTTTGCGGTGAAGGGCGAAACGCTTGGCGAATATTGGGATTATGTCGGCCGCATCTTTGACTGGGCTTCGGAAGCCGACCCGGATCTCACCTGCAACATGATCCTCGATGATGGCGGCGATGCCACCATGTTCGCGCTGTGGGGCGCACGCATCGAAGCGGGCGAGGAAATGGGCGCGCCGACCAACGCCGAGGAAATCGAATTCCAGCGCGCGCTCAAGGCGTTTGTCGCCGCCAAGCCCGGCTACCTCACCAAGACCGTGAAGGCGATCAAGGGCGTTTCGGAAGAAACCACCACCGGCGTGATGCGCCTTTACCAGATCGCCAAGCAGGGCAAGCTGCCGTTCCCGGCGATCAACGTGAACGACAGCGTCACCAAGTCGAAGTTCGACAATCTCTACGGCTGCAAGGAATCGCTGGTTGATGCGATCCGCCGCGCGACCGACGTGATGCTCGCCGGCAAGGTTGCTTGCGTCGCTGGCTACGGCGATGTCGGCAAGGGCTCGGCCGCTTCGCTGCGCGATGGCGGCGCCCGCGTGATGGTGACGGAAATCGATCCGATCTGCGCGCTGCAAGCCGCGATGGACGGCTTTGAAGTTGTCACCATGGAAGAAGCGGTCAAGCGGGCTGATATCTTCGTGACCGCGACCGGCAACGAAGACGTCATCACTGCCGAGCACATGATGAACATGAAGCCGATGTCGATCGTGTGCAACATCGGCCACTTCGACAGCGAAATCCAGATCTCGGCGCTGTCGAACTACCAGTGGAAGGAAATCAAGGCGGGCACCGATCTTGTCACCTTCCCCGATGGCAAGTCGATCATCATCCTCGCCAAGGGTCGTCTGGTGAACCTCGGCTGTGCCACCGGCCACCCGAGCTTTGTGATGAGCGCAAGCTTCACCAACCAGACGCTCGCCCAGATCGAACTGTTCACCAAGGCGGATGAATATCAGAACGATGTTTACGTCCTGCCCAAGCACCTCGATGAAAAGGTCGCGGCGCTGCATCTTGCCAAGCTTGGCGTGCAACTGACCCAGTTGAGCAGCAAGCAGGCCGATTACATCGGTGTGCCGCAGGCCGGGCCGTTCAAGCCGGATCATTACCGTTACTGATCCACACGCGCTTTCAGGCGTGATTTCGGGGCTTGCCAGCGCATCCGATTGGGGGTGCGCTCGCAAGCCCCATTGCATCCGGGCGATGGCCCGCATAGCTGCATGATATGGAAATTTCTGCGCTCGCGTTGATCGGGATTGCGCTGCTGCTGGCTGGCTGGACGCTGGCCGCTGCGGTGGTGATGCTGCGCGCCAGTGCAACGATGCGGCGCACCCGTGCGCTCAGGAGCACGCAGGCGCGGTTGCAGCACCTGCTTGATGTCGCCCCGGCTTTGCCGCTGCTGGTGCGGGTCGATGGCCGGATCGAAGCGCCCGACAAGCTTGCCCGCCTGCTCGGGCTCGAACGGATGCCGAAATATCTCTCCGAACTGGCTATTGGCGAGAATGATCCGGCAAGCGGCGCCTTTTCGAGCGATCAGATCGCGCTGCTCACCGCCAAGATCCAGGCGACCCAGAAAAGCGCAGCGCCCTTCCGCATCACGCTGACCCCGCCGCGTTCGAAACGCTCTCTCGCGCTGCATGGCATGCTGGCCGATCCGCAGGTCTCGCCTTCGGGCGCTGCACTGGTGTGGGTGTTCGATTTTACCCAGAGCCACGAAGAAATGGCCCGGCTGCGCGCCGCCACCCGCCGCGCCGAGAGTGATTTTGGCGCGCTGGTCGGCCTGATCGAGGCTGCGCCCGTCCCGATGTGGTTCCGTGGCAGCGATATGCGGCTGCAACTGGTCAACCAGGCCTATGTCGATGCTGTCGGGGCGGCGAGCGCGGTTGATGCCGTGGCAAGCCAGATCGAATTGCTCGAAGCCGAAAATGGCCGTTCGCCCGCCGATATTGCCCGCCGCGCGCTGGAGGCGCAGGGCAAGCAGGAACGGATTGTCGCGGCCACCATCCACGGTGCGCGCCGCACCCTGCGGGTGAGCGATCTGCCGATCGGGAACGAAGGCGTGGCGGGCTACGCCATCGACATCGAGGAACAGCAGCAGGTAAAGCGCGATTTTCGCGCCTTCCGTGATGCGCAGCGTGCGATCCTCGATCAGCTTTCGGTTGGCGTTGCGCAGTTCGATGCCGATGAAAAGCTTGCCTTCGCCAACCGTCCGTTTCGCCGCCTGTTCGAGCTGGGCAAGGATCGCTTCGCGGAAGGCACCACGTTTGAACGCTTTCTCGCCGATGCGCGCGAACAGGGGCGCACGCCGGAAGTGCGCGATTTCCCCGAATGGCGCCGCGAACGGGTGCAGTGGTTTGCGCTCAGCGACATGCAGGAAGAGGCCTGGCCGCTGCCCGGCGGCACGCACTTGCGCGTCGTCGTCCAGCCGCTCCCCGATGGCGGGCTGGTCATGCTGGCGGAAGACCGCACCGAAAGCCTCGCGCTCTCGGCGGTGCGCGATACCTTGCTGCGCACCCGCACCGCCACGCTCGACAGCCTGTTTGAAGCGCTGGCGATTTTCGCGCCCGATGGCTCGGTGCAATTGTGGAACCGCAGTTTCGCCGGGACCTGGGGCCTTTCCAGCGAATTCCTCGATACCCATCCCGGCGCCGATGGCTTGCTGACCGCGATCGGACGCAATCTTGTCCGCCCTGAAGATGCCGAGCAGATCGGTGCCGTGGTGCGCGCCGCCACGCTCGACCGGCGCGAGAAGGGGGGGCTGGTCGAGCTTGCCGATGGCCGCACGCTGCGGTTTGCCGGGGTGCCACTGCCCGATGGCAACGGGCTGCTCACCGTGCTCGACATCACGGATTCGCAGAAAGCCGAAAAGGCGCTGCGCGAACGGGCCCTGGCGCTCGAAGAAGCCGATGCGGTCAAGGCGCGGTTTCTCGCCAACATGTCCTATGAATTCCGCACCCCGCTCACGACGATCGGCGGCTATGCCGAGCTTCTCAAGACGCAGGTTGCGGGCGAAAACCGCGACGAGGTTGTCGAATATGTCGATGCGATCCTCGCTGCGGTCGAGCGGCTGACCGAGCAGGTCGAGAATGTGCTCGATCTCTCGCAGAGCGAAGCGGGCCTGCTGCCGATCAGCAAGGAACGCGTCGATCTGCTGACGTTCCTGACCAAACTGGTGCGCGAGCGCGAAGCGGCGATCCTGGCGGGCGGGCTCAATCTCGATCTCAAGGGGCGCCGCGGGCGGATGGTCGAGATCGATCCGCGCCAATTCGGGCGTGCGCTCGGCAATCTGCTCGACAACGCGATCACCGGCACCCCTGAAGGCGGTCGGATCGTGATCGAGATTCGCCGTCCGGCGGATCAGGCGCGCTGGAAGGTCGAAATCGGGATTGCCGATAATGGCCGCGGCATGAGCGCCGAGGAATTGCAGCAAGCCGCCCAGAGCGGTGTGGTGATCGGCAAGGATGGCACGCCGCAGCGCCGCAGCGGGCTGGGCATTCCGCTCGCCCGTCAGCTGATCGAGGCGCATGAGGGCGAGCTGGATCTCGTCAGCCGCAAGGGCGCAGGCACCACGGCGGTGATCCGCCTGCCATGAGTTCGGGCATGATCGAGACGCGCGTCGCCCTGCCTGATCTTGCATCGGTCGCGGCTTATGGGGCGCGGATTGGCGTCCGGTTGCGGGCGGGTGATGTGGTGGCGCTTTCGGGCGGGTTGGGCGCGGGCAAGACCACGCTGGCGCGCGCGATCCTTGCCAGCCTTGGCCATGCGGGCGAGGTGCCATCGCCGACCTTCACCATCATCGAGACGTACGATGCGCCGCCCTTGCGTCTGCCGGTGGTGCATGCGGATTTCTACCGGCTGGAAAGCCCGGCAGAGGTGCAGGAGTTGGGGCTGGAGGATTACCGCGAAGGCGGAGTGCTGCTCGCCGAATGGCCCGATCATGCGGGCGGCTTTGAGCATGAGGCGGGCTGTTTGGCGATCCATCTCACAGCGGCTGAAAAACCGGACGAAACCGGGCGTATCGCGATTGCGCGGGGCGGGGCGGATTGGCTAGGGCGGATGCCATGAGCGGTCTGCCTGATGGTCTTGAAGCATTTGTCGCGCGTGCGGGCTGGGACGGAGCGGTCGTCGCGCCCTTGCCCGGTGATGCCTCGTTCCGGCGCTATTTCCGTCTGACGCGGGCAGATGGCGATACCGCGATGCTGATGCACGCGCCGCCACCGCATGAAGATCCCGCGCCCTTCCTGCATGTTGCGGCGTGGCTGACGGCCAATGGCCTGCGCGCGCCGCAGATCCTTGCGACAGATGCGCCTGCTGGCTGGGTGCTGACCGAGGATTTCGGCAATGACCGGATGCGCGATTGGCTCGATCTGCACCCCGGCGATGAAACCACGGCCTATGCCGCCGCGGTTGACGCGCTGGCTGCGCTCCACCGCGTGCCCGCCGGTCCCTTCGCGCCTTATGATATGGCGGTCTATGCGCGTGAGGCGGCGCTGTTCACCGAATGGTATTGCCCGGCCATCGGCCTTGCGGTGGATGCGGCGGGATATGACGCGGCCTGGCAAGAGGCGCTTGCGCCGCTGCTTGCGCGACAGAGCCCCGGGGTCACAGTGCTGCGCGATTACCATGCGGAAAACATCATGCTGCTCGGCGGGCAGGCGGGTGCGCCGCAGGGCCTGATCGACTTTCAGGACGCGCTGGTCGGCCATCCGGCCTATGATCTGGTCTCGCTGCTACAGGATGCGCGGCGCGATGTGCCGCGCGAACTCGAAGCTGTCATGCTGGATCGCTACCGCGCGGCGATGGATATCAGTGGAGACGATTTCGCAGCGGATTATGCGCTGCTCGGCGCGCAGCGCAACGCCAAGATCGTCGGCATTTTCACCCGGCTCGACAAGCGCGATGGCAAGCCGAAATATCTTGGTCTGATCCCGCGGGTGTGGGATGCGCTCGAACGCGATCTCGCCCATCCCGCGCTGGCCTCGGTGGCGCGCTGGTTCGATGCCAATATCCCCGCGGCGATCCGTCACGCCCAAGGTGCCCTGCCGGCATGACCGCGTGGCCGCTTGCCAGCGATACCGCGATGGTGCTGGCCGCCGGGCTGGGCAAGCGGATGCGCCCGCTCACCGCCAGCCAGCCCAAGCCGCTGGTGCGGGTGGCGGGCAAGGCGCTGATTGATCATGCGCTGGATCGGCTGGCTGATGCGGGGATCGCCAAGGCGGTCGTCAATGTCCACTACCTTGCCGATGCGCTTGATGCCCATGTCAGCGCGCGCGCAGCGCCCAAGGTGACACTGTCGGATGAACGCGCGCTGCTGCTCGAAACCGGCGGCGGCATGATCAAGGCACGGGCGCTGCTGCCCGATCCGTTCTTTGCGCTCAATTCGGACAACATCTGGCTCGACGGGCCGCGCAATGCCTTTGCCGATCTTTCGGCAGCGTGGAACCCGGCGATCATGGACGCGCTGCTGCTGGTGGTGCCGCATGCGCGGGCGCATAACTTCGATGGGCCGGGTGATTTCCATATGGATGCGCTCGGCCGGCTGTCGCGGCGCAAGCCGGGCCGGATCGCCCCCTTCATCTACTCCGGGATCCAACTGGTGTCGCACCGCCTGCTGCGTGATGCGCCCGAGGGGCCGTTCTCCACCAACATCCTGTGGAACCGGGCTATCGCTGAAGATCGCCTTTATGGCCTTGCCTTCACCGGGCAATGGTTCGAGGTGGGCACGCCTGCGGCGATCGTGCCGACCGAGGAAGCGCTGCGGCGTGGTTGAGCGCGCCGCCGGGCCAGCCCTCTACACCATCGCCGCGCATCGCGGCTTTGCTGATGCGCTGGTGGCGGGGCTTGTGCCGCGGTACCGCGAGGGTGATCTTGGTCTTGCGCGGCTGACACTGCTGGTGCCGTCGTCCCGAGCGGCGCGCACGATTTCCGAAGCCTTCATCCGCCATGCCGGTGCGGCGGGCCTGCAAGGCCTGCTGATGCCGCGCATGGTAACGGTAGGCGATCTTGATCTCGACGAAGCGCTCGGCAACCTGCTCGATCCGCTGGGGGCGAGCGACATTCCCCCGGCGGTCGATCCGGGGCGGCGCTGGCTCGAACTCGCCGCGCTGATCGCGCAGGACATGGCCGAGGCCGGGGATACACCACTGCCGGGCCGGGCACGGCTGCATCTTGCCCGGGAAATGGCGCGCACGATGGATCGGCTGCTGGTCGAGGAAAAGACCCCGGATGATCTGCTGGGCGATGCCGTGCTTGATCGGCTGGGCAATCTTTCGGAGCATTGGCAGCGCGCGATCCGCCTGTTCGCGCGGGTTCAGGCGCGCTGGGTCGCAAGGCTGGCGGAAGCGGGCGAGGTTGACGCCGCGACCCGCCGCAACTTGCTGTTTGATCGTGCGGCCAAGCGCTGGCGGGCCACGCCGCCTGCAACGCCCATAGTGGCCGCGGGTGTCACCAGCGCATCGCCAGCGCTTGCGCGGTTGCTGCGGGTGATTGCCGATCTGCCCAACGGCGCGGTGATCCTGCCCGATGTAGATTTGCAGATGAGCGACGCGGCGTGGGATGAACTCGGCCGGGCGGGCGCTGCGTCCGAGCCGGGTGGCGACATCTTCACCGCCCGTGATGCGCTGACGCACCCGCAATATCATCTCAAGCTCTTGCTCGGGCGCATGGGCGTGGCGCGGGAAGAGGTGCGGCCGTGGCATCGCAGCGGCATCGGGGCCGCCGAACCGGCTCGCGCGCGGGCGATTTCCGCGCTGTTCCTGCCGCCCGAGGCAAGCCGTTCTTGGGTCGATCTGCCCGCCGACCAGCGCCGTCTCAAAGGCGTGCGGCTGATGACGAGCGCCAACATCGAGGAAGAAGCGCAGGCGATTGCGCTGATGGTGCGCGAGGCGCTCGAACAGCCCGAGAAGCGCGTTGCGGTGGTGACGGCGGATCGCGGGCTGGCGCGCCGGGTGGTGCAACATCTGGCGCGCTGGCATATCGCGGCGGACGACAGCGCCGGGCGCCCGCTGGCATTGACGGCAGCAGGGCGGTTCATCGGCCTGCTCGCTGAGATCATGGCGGACGGGATCTCCCCGCAGGCATTGATCGGTGCGCTCGCGCATCCGCTGGTGTGTGCAGGCGATGCCGAAGCCCGGCGGCTGTGGCTGCGATCCTTGCGCGCGTTTGATCGCGCGCTGCGCGGCCCGGCGCCGCCCGCCGGGTTTGCGCCGCTGCGCCACATCGCTGCCGAGGCCAAGGTTGCCGCATGGTGGGATGAGGTGGAGGCGCTGCTCACGCCCCTGCTGCGCGCAGACGGCGAATATCCGCTGGCCGATGCTCTGGATGTGCTGGCGAGCGTTGCGGAAAGCCTCGCGGGGGAGAGTGTCTGGGCGCGCGAGGATGGCCGCGCGCTCGGCACCATGATCGAAGCGCTGCGCATGGAGGCGCGGGCGTGCGACACGCGGATCGATCCGCGCGATGTGGCCGGCGTGCTGCGCGATTGCATGGACGAAATCGCGGTGCGCCCGCCTTATGGTTCGCACCCCCGCGTGGCCATTTACGGCTTGCTCGAAGCGCGCATGGCGCGGGCTGATCTGGTGATCTGCGCAGGGCTCAACGAAGGGTCGTGGCCGGGCACTCCGGCAGTGGATGCGCTGCTTGCGCCCGATATCCTGCGCGCGCTGGGCGTTCCGGGGGCGGAGTTCCGCATCGGCCTTGCCGCGCATGACCTTGCCGGATGCCTCGGCGCGCCCGAGGTGGTGCTGAGCCGGGCATTGCGCGATGCCGAAGGGCCGACCTTGCCCTCACGCTTCCTGCTGCGGGTCGAAGCGCTGCTTGGCGAGGATCTCGCCAAGGATCACCGCGAGGCGACCATTCCGGCGCTGGCGCAGCGGATCGATCGCCTGCGCTCGGTGACAGCGGATTATCCGCGCCCTGCGCCCGATCCCGCGCCCGCGCAGCGCCAGGTGCCAATCAGCGCGACCGCGCTCGATCGGCTGTTGGGCGATCCCTACCAGTTCTATGCCAAGGCGATCCTTGGCCTGAGCAAGCTTGATCCGCTCGGCGCTGATCCCTTCAGCGATCCGGCGCTGCGCGGCACGCTGATGCATGCGATTCTTGATCGCTGGCACCGCGCGCGGGCAGCGGGTGTCGGGCCTGTCCCGCTGGTTCCCTTCGCCGAGCAAGCGCTGGCCGAAGAGCAAGTCCACCCGCTGTTCCGTGCCCTGTGGCAGCCGCGCCTGATCGCCGCGCTTGAAACCTTCGAGGCGCTGATCGCCGAACACGAGGCGCAGGGGCGCGTCACGCTTGCGACCGAGATTTCGGGCGCGATGGATGTGGCCGGGGTGCAGGTTCACGGGCGCGCGGATCGGATTGATCGCCTTCCCGATGGCAGCCTTGCCATCATCGATTACAAGACCGGCCGCCCGCCCAGCGCAAAACAGGTCGAAAAGGGCTTTGCACTGCAACTCGGCCTGCTTGGGTTGATCGCGCGCGACGGACAGTTCGCGGACAAGCAGAGCGGACAGTTCGTCAAGGGGGAAGCCGCGGGCTTCGAATACTGGTCTTTCGGCCGCAAGAAGGGGGAAGAGCGCTTCGGCTATATCGATGTCCCGATGAAGACCGCAGGGAAGAAAAAAGGCGTCGAGCCCCACGACTTTCTGCCGCATCACGAAACCAAGCTGCGCGAGGCGATTGCCCGCTTCATTCTCGGCACCGAGCCGTTCACCGCGCGCGAGAACCCCGATTACAAGGGCTATAATGATTATGACCAGCTTATGCGGCTGGAAGAATGGGTGATCCGTCTCACCGAGGAGGGTGGAGACAGCACATGAGCGGGCGGGTGTTCGAGCTGAAGGGCGAACAGCGCGCCGCGGCCATGCCGGCTGATAATGTCTGGCTGTCGGCTTCGGCGGGTACGGGCAAAACACAGGTGCTTTCCGCGCGGGTGCTGCGCCTTCTGCTCGAAAGCGCGGTCGATCCGTCGCAGATCCTGTGCCTCACCTTTACCAAGGCGGGCGCGGCGGAAATGGCGAACCGCATCAACGCGGTGCTGGCGCGCTGGGTGCGCTTGCCCGCAACCGCGCTCGCAACCGAACTGGGGCACCTCGGCGCGGATATCGGCCCCGAAACGCAAGCGCGCGCGCGCAGCCTGTTTGCGAGCGTGCTCGATTGCCCCGGTGGAGGGCTCCGGATCGACACGATCCACGCCTTTTCGCAGTGGCTGCTTGCCAATTTTCCGGAAGAGGCTGGCCTCGTGCACGGCACCCGCGCGATGGAAGATCGCACCCGCACGCTGCTCGCGCGGACCGTGCTTGCCGATGTGCTGGGGGAGGCCGAAGCCGTGGGCAATGCCCGGCTGCTTGGCGCAGTGCAGCGCTTTACCCGGCGCAAGGATCCGGGCGCCTTGCAAGCCTGGCTGATGACCTGTGCCGAGGCCGAGGAATTGTGGGAGGGGCCCGCCGCATGGCCTTCGCCGGTCGATGGCCGGGTGCACCGCTTGCTCGGGATTCCCGCCGATGCGGACGAGGCATGGGCTTGCGAAGGCCTCGCGCCTGGTGTGTTCCCGGATGAGACCTTGCGGATTATGCTGCCGACTTTGCAGGCATGGAAATCGCAGACAGGGGAAAAGAGCAGCGCTTTCATGGCGGCGTGGCTTGTCATGCCTTTGGCCGAGCGCATGGTGGCGGCGGAGCAGTTTTATGCGACCTTGCTAACCAAGCAAGGCGCCCCGCGTGTGATGCAGACGCCGGAAAAACTCGACCCTCATTTTCCGGCACGCCAGCAAGAGATCGCCGAAGCGCTCGGCGCCGTTGAAACCCGCCGGGCGCTGCTGGCCACCGCCGTCTATCTTATCGACGCCTTTGAAATCGGGCGTGCCTTCGCCGTGCAATGGGCCAAGACCAAAGCGCGCGAAGGCCTGCTCGATTTCTCCGACCTGATCCGCAAGGCAGCGCGGCTGCTCGGGCGGGAGGATGCCTCGGCGTGGATCCGCTACAAGCTGGATCGCCATTTCGATCACATCCTGATCGATGAAGCGCAGGATACCAATCAGGCGCAGTGGGATATCATTTTCGCGCTGATCGATGATTTCTTCAGCGGCCAAGGCGCGCGCGCAGACCGCACCCGCACGCTCTTCACCGTGGGGGATTACAAGCAGGCGATCTTCGGGTTTCAGGGCACCAGCCCGGAAAACTTTGCCCGCGCGCGCGGCGCTGTTGAAGGGCAGATCCTTGCCGCCCGGGCGCAGATCGAAGCGGGCAGGGTGGGCCAGAAAGCGCCCAACTGGCGTGCGCTCGAACTCGATCAGTCATTCCGCACCGCCCAGCCGGTGCTCGATTTCGTCAACGCGGCGATTGATACCTTGGGGCACGCGGCGTTCGGGCTGGACAGCCCGCCGCGCCCGCATGTCGGCTATGGCGGGCCGGGGCTCGTCACCTTGTGGCAGCCTGTCGTCGCCACGGGTGCTGAAGACGATGAGGACGAGCCGAGCGAGGAACCCGCCAAGGATTGGCTGCCGCATCACGATACGCTGCTCGCCAGCCGGATTGCCGAACAGATCGAGCGCTGGGTCAAGGGGACAGAGCCCTTTGTGCTCGCCAAGGGTGGCTCGCCGCGTCATGCCGGGCCCGGCGATATCATGGTGCTGGTGCGACGCCGCAAGGAACTGGCAAGCCAGATCGTCGCCAAATTGCAAGCGCGCCGGGTGCCTGTGGCGGGGGTGGATCGCCTGCGGCTGGGGGCGCCGCTGGCGATCAAGGATGTGCTGGCGGGGCTGCGCTTTGCCGCGCAGCCGCTCGATGATCTCAGCCTTGCGAATCTGCTTGCCTCGCCGCTGATCGGCTGGACGCAGGATGATTTGCTGGCTCATGTCCCGCGCGACAAGGACGTGCGCCTGTGGGAGCATCTGCGCCGCGACCACGCGCCGCCCATGGTGGCCGAGACCGCCGCGCGCTTGCGCGATCTGCTGCGCGGGGCCGATTATGAAACCCCGCAGGCACTGATAGCCTGGTTGCTTAACGGCCCATGGCAAGGACGGGCGCGGCTGGTCGAGCGGCTCGGCGCCCAAGTCAATGATCCGCTGGATGAATTGCTGAACGCGGCCTTTGCCTATGAAAGCGAATATGTGCCCTCGCTGGCCGGGTTCCTGCAATGGTTCGATGCGGGTGAGGGCGAATTGAAGCGCGACTCCGATGGCGGTGCGGGGCAGGTGCGGGTGTTGACCGCGCACGGCTCCAAGGGTTTGCAGGCGCCGATCGTGATCCTCGCCGATGCCACGGGCGAGCCGGGCGATCCGCATGATCTTGCGCTGGCTGATGATCCGCTCTGGCAGGCCGCGCCGGATGAGCGGGTGCGCATGGTGCCGCTGCCCCCGCTCACCAAGCGCGATCTCAACGGGCCGATTGCGCCTGCTGCCGATGCGGCGCGGATTGCACAGATGCAGGAACATTGGCGGCTGATGTATGTCGCCATGACGCGGGCGGAAGAAGCGCTGTTCATTGGCGGCTCGCTCGGCCCGAAGCGGATCGAGAAAGGCCCGCATGAAGACAGCTGGTATGCCCGGCTGGCGGTGTTGTTCGATGGCGATGCGCTGGCTGATCCGCTGTGGGGCGGGCGGCAGGAATGGGGCACGCGCGCACCGCCGGGTGCGCCCATCGCCGCAGACGTGGCAGCCCCAAACGAAGCACCCCTGCCGCCTTGGGTTAAGACCCCGATTGGCCCCGAACCGCGCCCGCCGCGCCCGCTTGCGCCGTCAGCAGCCGGGGAGGACATGGCGGCCGATCCACCCCTGCCACCCGAAGCTGCGCGCAGTGCCGCGCGGCGCGGCAGCCTGATCCACAAACTGCTCGAACGCCTGCCCGAATTGCCCGAGGCCGCGCGCGCGGATGCCGCCCATGCTTGGCTTGAGCGGCAGGCAGGGGATCTGCCCGCCGATTTGCGTGCGGAGATGCTGGCCAGCGCGCTCGCCGTGCTGGATCATCCCGAATTCGCCCCGATCTTTGCCAGCGATGCGCTTGCCGAAGTGCCGCTCGCGGCGACAGTCGGCGGGATCGTTGTCGCCGGGACGGCAGACCGCCTGCTGGTGACCGAACAGGCGGTGCTGGTGGTTGACTTCAAGACCACGCGGCGGCCCCCGGCTTCGGCACAGGACATTCCGCTTGCCACCCAGCGCCAGATGGCGGCCTATGTCGCTGCGCTCGAGGCGATTTATCCCGGCCGCGCGGTGCAGGCGGGTGTGCTCTACACCCATGCGCCTGCGCTGTTCGTGCTCGATCCCGAGACCATCGCCGCGCACAAGCAGGGCTTGGACGCAGCGCAGCAATCCTATTTGCCGCCGGATATTGAGTGAGCCGCGCGGCACGCTACATAGGCAGCAACACCGGCGCACCGCGTCATGCAGGAGAATCACCAATGGCCACCATCAATGTCACCGACGCCAGCTTTGCCAGCGATGTGCTGGGCAGCGACAAGCCGGTCCTCGTCGATTTCTGGGCCGACTGGTGTGGCCCGTGCAAGATGATTGCCCCGGCGCTTGAGGAAATCAGCGACGAATTGGCCGGGCAAGTCACCATCGCCAAGATGGACATCATGGAGAACACCGATGTCCCCTCGCAGATGGGGGTGCAGTCGATCCCGCTGATGGTGCTGTTCAAGGATGGCAAGCCGGTAGCACAGAAGCTTGGCGCGGCCCCCAAGGGCCAACTCAAGGCGTGGCTCGAAGGCGAGCTCTAAGCGTGCTGTCGTCCCGACCTTCGCCGGGATGACGCCTTAGACTAGCACCCGCGCAACAAATTCGTCCCACAGCACCGGGCTTGATGCGCCGATCAGGCCCGGCTTGTTCTGCTCATCGACGCGGTAGGCACGGCCATCAAGCCGCGCGGCCTTGCCGCCAGCCTCGTTGAGCCACAGGATGCCCGCAGCGTGATCCCACGCCAGCGTGCGCTGGAAGCTGGAGATATCATTCTGCCCGAGCGCGAGGCGGGGATATTGCTCCGCCGCGCAGCGCGGAATGTCGACCAGCGTGTAATGCGGAGCAATCCGCGCATCGACATGCGCGGCCTGCTCAGGCGTGAGGAACATCCGGCTCACGGCCGTTACGGGCGGGCTTTGCCCGGTGGTGCGCGCCGTGATCCGCTCTCCGTTGACGAAGGCACCTTCGCCGCGCCGCGCATGGCACAGCCGGTCCTTGAGCGGATCATAAAGCCACCCCGCCACCGCCTCTCCCGCATCGGCGAGCGCGATGATGATGCCGAACGGCTCCTTGCCCTCGGTGAAATTGGCTGTGCCGTCGAGCGGATCGATGATCCAGCACTGGCCCGAGAGATGATCGAGCACGGCGGGATCGGCATGGGCGGCTTCCTCGCCGACAATGGCAACGCCCGGTGCAAGCTTGGTCAGCGCTTCGCTGAGGAAGGCTTCGACCTCGCGATCAACGATGGTGACGGGATCATCCGTGCCCTTCATCGCGATATCGCCTTCGGCGAGCGCGCGGAAACGCGGCAGCATGGAACGGCGCGCCGCAAAGCGCAGCAGATCGCGGATTTCAGCGTCGAGCGGGGAAAGCTCCCCGCTCACGAGCGGTAATCCGCATTGATCGCGATGTAGCCGTGGGTGAGATCGCAGGTCCACACCGTGGCGCGGCCTTCGCCGATGCCGAGATCGACCAGAATATCGATGGCATCGCCCTTGAGGTGTGCGGCCACCGGCGCTTCGTCGTAATCCGCCACCGGCAGGCCGTCGCGGGCGGCCCATACCCCGCCAAAGGCAATCGAAAGCCTGTCGCGGTCAGCCGGTTCGCCCGCCTTGCCGACGGCCATGACAACGCGGCCCCAATTGGCATCCTCGCCTGCGATCGCCGTCTTCACCAGCGGCGAATTGGCGATGGCGAGGCCAACCCGGCGCGCGCTCGTATCGCTGACAGCGCCTTGCACGCGGATGGTGATGAATTTCTGCGCGCCTTCACCATCGCGCACCACAAGTTGCGCCAATTCGCGGCAGACGGCGGTGAACGCAGCAGCAAAGGCATCGGCGCCGGGGCTGTCCCAACCGGTGATGGGCGGATGGTCGGCCCTGCCGGTGGCAAAGGCCAGCACGGTGTCGCTCGTCGAAGTATCGCCATCGACCGTGATGCACGAGAAGGTGGCATCATTGGCAGCGGCCAGCAGGTCTTGCAGGAACGCAGGGGCGACCTTGGCATCGGTGAAAATATAGCCGAGCATGGTGGCCATATCGGGCGCGATCATGCCGCTTCCCTTGATGAAGCCTGCGATCTCCACCCGCACCTCGCCCATCATGGCGCTGGCATGCGCGCCCTTGGTGAAGGTGTCGGTGGTGCCAATGGCGCGGGCGGCATCTTCCCATGTGCAGGGCGCTGCCACTAGCGCGGCGGCAACCCCGGCGCGCGCCTTGTCCTTGGGCAAGGGCACGCCGATGACCCCGGTGGACGAGACAAACACAGCCTCGCGCGCGCAGCCGAGGTGCGCGGCGACCTGATCCATGATCTGCTCCACCGCCTCGCGTCCGCGATAGCCGGTAAAGGCGTTGGAATTGCCCGCATTGACAATCAGCGCGCGCGCCGCGCCCCGCGCGATATTGGCGCGGCCCAGTTCGACTTCGGAGGATGCGCAAGCGCTTTGCGTGAACACGCCGGCTGCAGCGGTGCCCTCAGCCAGCTCGACATAAGTGAGATCGCAGCGCTCCCACGCCTTGTAACCGGCGCGCGCGACACGCAGCGTCACCCCGGCGATGGCGGGCATGTGCGGGAAGGGGCGGGCAAGGGGTGAGGGCTTCAGATCCATGGGCGAAGCCTTTAGGCGTGCAGGCGCGCACAGTAAATCAGGCAAAGTGAGTGGACGCGGGCGGCTTCAGGCACTATCTGGGCGAGACCATGACGCGGCATTTTTTCGCATTGCTGGCTTTGCTGACCGGGCTTGCCGCCTTTGGCAGCCCCGCGCAGGCGTCTCTCGCCGAGGCGCTGGCCTGCGATGCGAGCATTGCAGCCAGCACGGCTGACGAGGCGGCGCGGAGCGATACGGGGCATTTTGCCTTGGGCGAAAGCCTGTCTGCCAATGCCCGCGCGGCCCGCGCAAGCAAGCCTGCGCCCAGCGTTCAGGCGGCTCCTGCCAGCCTGCGCCTGCCTGTCCTGATGGGGATCGAGCGCGCCTACGAATAGGCCGCCTGCGCCATTCTTGCCCCGCTTGCTCTCTGCGCAGCCCTTGCGGCATCGCGCGCGTGATTTCCCGAATTCAAGGCCCCGCATGCCGGGCCGCACCTGATCAAAGGCACACCCATGTTTGATGCTCTCCTGAAGTCCGTGTTCGGTTCTTCGAACGATCGCTATGTCAAATCGCTTGGCAAGATTGTCAATCAAATCAACGCGCTGGAGCCGCAGATCAGCGCCCTTTCGGACGAAGAGCTACAAGCGCAGACTGCCAAGCTGCGCGGCCTGGTTGATGACGGTAAGAGTCTTGATGATATCCTGCCCGAAGCCTTCGCCACGGTGCGCGAGGCATCCAAGCGCGTGCTCGGCATGCGCCACTTCGATGTGCAGCTGATCGGCGGCATCGTGCTCCACCGCGGCGAAATTGCTGAAATGCGCACCGGCGAGGGCAAGACCCTGATGGCAACGCTCGCGGTCTATCTCAACGCGATCGAAGGTAAGGGCGTTCACGTTGTCACCGTCAATGATTACCTTGCCCGTCGCGATGCGGTGGAGATGGGGCGGCTCTACCAATGGCTCGGCCTGACGGTGGGCGTCGTCGTGCCCGGGATGGATGAATACACCAAACGCGACAGCTACAACGCCGATATCACCTACGGCACCAACAACGAATTCGGCTTTGATTACCTGCGCGACAACATGAAGCACGAGCGCAGCCAGATGGTGCAGCGCCCGTTCAATTTCGCGATTGTCGACGAAGTGGACTCGATCCTCATCGACGAGGCGCGCACTCCGCTGATCATTTCCGGGCCGACCGAGGACAAGTCCGATCTTTACGTGTCGCTGGATGCCATCGCACGCGAGATCCCGCTTGAATGGCTCGACATTGATGAAAAGGTGAAGCGCGTCCAGCTGACCGAAGACGGGCTGGAGCAGGTCGAGCAATTGCTCATCGAAAAGGGTCTGCTCGCCACCACCAATCTCTACGATGTCGAAAACACGCAGGTCGTCCACCACCTCGATCAGGCGCTTGCAGCCAATTTCACCCGCAAGCGCGACACCGATTACATCGTCAAGGATGACAAAGTCATCATCATCGATGAATTCACCGGGCGCATGATGGATGGCCGCCGCTGGTCAAACGGGTTGCACCAGGCGGTCGAGGCCAAGGAGGGCGTCAAGATCGAGCCCGAAAACCAGACGATGGCCTCGATCACCTTCCAGAATTACTTCCGCATGTATCCCAAGCTTTCGGGCATGACCGGCACAGCCGCCACCGAAGCGGCGGAATTCTGGGATATCTACAAGGTCGGCGTGGTCGAAATCCCGACCAATCTGCCGGTCCAGCGGATCGACGAGGAAGACGAGTTCTACAAGAACACGCTCGATAAATTCTCGGCCATTGCCAAGGCGATCAAGGATAAGAACGAGATCGGCCAGCCGGTGCTCGTGGGCACGGTGTCGATCGAGAAGTCCGAATTGCTGAGCCAGTTCCTCGACAAGGAAGGGGTCAAGCACAGCGTCCTGAACGCCCGCTTCCACGAACAGGAAGCAGGGATCGTCGCGCAGGCGGGCCGTCTTGGCGCGGTGACCATTGCCACCAACATGGCTGGCCGCGGCACCGACATCCAGCTTGGCGGCAATGTCGAATTCCGCATCCACGACGAATTGGCCGACATGCCCGAAGGGCCCGAGCGCGATGCCGCGATTGCCCGGATCAAGGCCGAAGTCGCCGAGGAAAAGGAAAAGGTGAAGGCAGCCGGCGGTCTGTTCGTGCTTGGCACTGAACGCCACGAAAGCCGCCGTATCGATAACCAGCTGCGCGGCCGTTCGGGCCGTCAGGGCGATCCCGGCCTGTCGCGCTTCTACCTGTGCCTCGAAGATGATCTCCTGCGCATCTTCGGCCCCGACACCCTGTTTTCCAAGATGATGAAATCGAACCTCGCCGATGGCGAGGCGATTGGTTCGAAGTGGCTTTCGAAAGCCATCGAGACCGCGCAGAAAAAGGTCGAGGCGCGCAATTACGACATGCGCAAGCAGGTCGTGCAATATGATGACGTGATGAATGATCAGCGCAAGGTGATCTACGAACAGCGCGCCGAGATCATGGATTCCGAAACGGTGGATGATGTCGTCGAAAACATGCGGCACGACACGCTCAACGTGATTGTCGGCACGGCCTGTCCGCCGGATTCCTATCCGGAACAGTGGGACATTGCCGGTCTCAAGACCAAGCTTGAAGAGGTCTTCGGGCTCACCCCGCCGATTGATGACTGGTTGCAGGAAGATCAGGTCGAACCCGATATCATCGAGGAGCGCCTGCGGGAGATGACCGATCAGATGGTGGCGGACAAGGTCGCGGCCAGCGATCCCGCGATCTGGCGCATGGTCGAAAAGGACGTGCTGCTGCGCCAGCTCGATTTCCACTGGAAGGAACACCTCGCCACGCTTGATGCGCTGCGGCAGGTGATCTGGATGCGCGGCATCGCGCAAAAGCAGCCGATCAACGAATACAAGCAGGAAGCCTTCGGCCTGTTCGAGAGCATGCTTGATACCCTGCGCGAGGAAGTCACCAAGATCCTGTTCCGCGCCGAATTGCGGATGGCGCCGCCCGAGCCGCAGGCGCTTCCCGAACTGCCCGATTTCCTGACCGGGCATATTGATCCGCTGACCGGGCTTGAGAATTCGGGCGATGGCGATGGTTCGGAACTGCGGCCCGAACTGTTCGGTTCGCTGGCGGGCAGCCCGCGTGCGGCCTTCGGGCCGGGCGGTGTGAACCCTGAAAACCCCTTCGCCAATCTCGACATCAGCCGCAATGCGCCGTGCCCCTGCGGGAGCGGCAACAAGTACAAGCATTGCCACGGCGCGGTTGCGGCGCGTTCGCTGACCTGATCGGCACGCGCGGCAGAGCAGGGCGAGGGCGATGATCGGAGCGGTTCCGGCCGGCCTCGCGCTCGCGTTCCTGCTCACCGCGCTGCTTTATGCCAGCGTCGGCTTTGGCGGCGGATCGACCTATGCCGCGCTGCTCGCGCTGTCGGGCCTCGACTATCGCTTGCTGCCTTTGGTGGCGCTCGCCTGCAATATCGTGGTGGTGGCGGGCGGGAGCATCCGCTTTGCCCGCGCTGGCATCACCCCGTGGCGGCGGGCGGCGTGGCTGGTGGGGCTGGGGGCACCTGCGGCCTTTCTTGGCGGGCTGACCCCGATCAAGGAGACGACCTTTCTCACGCTGCTCGGCATCAGTCTGGTGCTGACCAGCTGCGCGATGCTGATCCCGGTGCGCGAGGCGCATGAAGGGGGAGCGGGGCGGTTTGCCAAGGCCATGCCGCTGCTTGCCGCCCCGCTCGGCTATCTCGCCGGACTGGTGGGGATTGGCGGGGGGATATTCCTCGCGCCGTTTCTCCACCTCACGCGCTGGCATGGCGCCCGGCAGATCGCGGCGACGGCGAGCCTGTTCATTCTCGTCAATTCGCTGTTCGGGTTGGCGGGGCAGTTGGTAAAGAACGGCCCCGCTGCCTTCGGCGCGGCGATCGGCGCAAGCCTGCCCTTGCTGATCGCGGTGGTGATCGGCGGGCAGATCGGCAGCCTGCTCGCGCTGCGTATCCTCCCGGTGCAATGGATCCGCTGGCTGACCGCGCTGCTGGTGCTGGTGGTGGGCGTCAGGCTGCTGATCTAGCTCGCCGCGCAGTGCCGCGCGATGAAGTCTTCATGCGTCGGCAACCCGCTCACCGCGCGTTCGATCAGGGTGCGCACATGGCCAAGAAACTCGCCCAACTGCGCATCGGACAAGGCATCGGCCATCGGATCATGGGCCTGCGGGGTGACGCCTTGTCCCAGCATCACCTGCACCCAGCTTGCTTCGCGGAACAGATCATCGATATCGCGCCCGATCCGGCCTGACGAGGCGAACAGCGCCTGCTTGTGGGCAAGGCTATCGGGCACGGCCATGGTGCGGCAATAATTCCAGAACGCGGAATCATCGCGCGCCGTCTGCTTGTAATGCAGGATCAGGAAATCGCGGATCTGCTCGAACTCGGCCGCGCAGCGCCGGTTATACTCGGCGCGCTCCGCCGCCCCGTCACCTTGCGCCGGGAAGAGCTGGATCAGCCGGTTCACATGCGACTGGATGAGGTGGATCGAGGTTGATTCGAGCGGCTCGAGAAACCCGCTCGAAAGCCCGATCGCCGCGCAATTATGCGCCCAGAAAGCATCGCGCCGCCCGGTGGTGAAGCGCAAGGGGCGCGGATCGCCGACCGCCTTGGTATCAAGCCCGGCCAGCAAGGTATCCGCTGCGTCCTGATCCGAGATAAAGCCGCTCGAATAGACATGGCCATTGCCGGTGCGGTGTTGCAGCGGGATGCGCCACTGCCAGCCCGCCTGCTTGGCCGTTGCACGGGTATAGGGCACGAGGGTCGGCAGGCGCTCGCTCGGCACGGCGAGCGCGCGATCACACGGCAGCCAGCGCGACCAGTCTTCATAGCCCACGCCCAGTTCCTCACCGAGCAGCATGGCGCGAAAGCCGGTGCAATCGATGAAGAAATCGCCTTCGACCCGTGTGCCCTTGTCGAGCGTGATGGCAGTGATGTCGCCGTTTTCGCCGTCGCGGGTGACGTGCTGGACAATGCCTTCGTGGCGGACGACGCCCTGGCCTTCGGCATAGCGCCGCAGGTAGGCCGCGTAGAGCCCGGCATCGAAGTGATAGGCATAGGCAAGGCCGGTCATCGCGGTGTTGCCGACCCGGTCAAGCTTGCCAAAGCGCGCGTGATCGGCGGCGAGCCGGTGCAGCGAATAGTGCCACAGATCGGATGTGTGGCCGCTGGCGGCGGCACGGCGCCAGTAGTGGTGGAAGGCGGCTCCGGCGAGGCTCAAACCGGCATCGCCGAAGGTGTGGAGATAGCTTGTGCCTTTGCGACCCCAATCGACAAATTCGATCCCGAGCTTGAAGGTGCCCTTGGTCTCGCGCACGAATTCCATCTCGTCCAGCCCGAGGATCGCATTGAGACGGATGATCTGCGGGATCGTCGCTTCACCGACGCCCACCGTGCCGATGGCTTCGGATTCCACCAGTGTGATGTCGAGGCTGCGCCCGAGCAGGCGGACAAAGGCTGCGGCCGTGATCCAGCCGGCTGTGCCGCCGCCTACGATAACGAGTTTGCGCTTTGGTGTGTCGGTCATGGCGGTCTCAGTTACGGGCGCGGGGCGCGTTCAGATGGGACGGAAGAAGGCGTTGATCGTTAGCCGCCCGGCACAAGGCTCGGCGGAGAGCGGGGCCGTGTTATCAATCACCCCGGAATGAAGAATATTGCCGCGGTAGAACACCGCAGAATTGAACGCGCCGGTGGTGGCGTGCAGCCGCTCGAAATGCGGGGCGCCATCGGTGGGATAGGCGGGTTTCGGCAGGCCGGTGCGGGCTACGTCGGCCTCAAGCGCGGCGCGATAGGCGGGGAAGGTCGCATCAGTTAGCGCGCTGAGACCCGAAGAGCGGTGGCGGAAGAAGGCTGTGCCGCCATGCGGGCTGTCATGCAGGTACAGCATCATCGCGATCTGCGCCGGATCAGTGCCATCAACATGCGGGAAGCACTGGATCGGTAGCAAGTGGCCTGGCGGCGTCGTGACGAGCGAATACCAGGCCTGCATCGTCCAGCGGCTGTCCGGCGGGCCGAAGTGGGTGCTGAGCAATGGTGCAAGCTGGGTAAGCCAGGCCTCACATACGTGAGAATCAAGCGCGGCACGGATGCCGGGATATTGTGGTGTGATTTTTGCAAATTTTTGCAAATTTGCGTGCTCACGGATGATTTCCGGCTCCGCGAGAAAGCTGTCCACGGTCACAAGACCATGATTGCAAGGCGAAAATTGCACATGGGAAAGCTGTGCCAGCGAAATTGCCCATTCCGGCTCGATTGTCGCGCTTGCCATGTTCTGCCTCTCTCCGAAACAAAGGCTATCAAACTGCGCATGGATTGCCAATCTCTCAGGAGAATCGCCTGAAATGAGGGTGATAAGACAAGCATCAATTGGCATCGGTCCTTCAGGGAGGGTGATGGTTCTATTGGATCGGTCGCAACTGGTTCGGCTCGCATCGGGTTGTGGATATTATTGGGTTTCGATTGTGTTTCTTTTGCGCAAAAATCGGAATTTGCGAAAGAAAACGGCGATTTTCCCTCGTTTCCGCACGGTCAAAAATTCGACATTTACGCGGCGCGTGAAGTGAGCTATGAAAAAAAATGAAAAGACACTCGCCAAGAGTGGCGAGAAGGGGGAGAATAGTGATGGGTTTGAGGGCAATTTCCGCCAACGCGCGCCTGCTGTGCGGTGCCGCCACCGGGATCGCACTGATGGCGTCGGCGATGCCCGCTGCGGCGCAAAGCACGAGCGAGCCGGAAGCGCAGGTCGACGAGCAGGGTACTGACATCACTGTCACCGGGATCCGCAGCTCGATCGAATCAGCCCTTGGTGCCAAGCGCAACGCGACCAGCATTGTTGAAGTGATCGCGTCGGAAGATCTCGGCCTGCTGCCCGATCTCTCGATTGCTGATTCGCTTGCCCGCCTGCCGGGGGTAACCGCGCAACGCGTGCGTGGCCGCTCGCAGCAGATCTCGATCCGAGGGCTCGGCCCGGATTTCAGCCTCGCGCTGCTCAATGGTCGCGAGGTGGTTTCGGCAGGTAACAACCGCGGGATCGAATTTGACCAGTTCCCGTCTGAACTGGTGGGCTCGGCGATCGTCTACAAGACCGGCGATGCCCAACTGGCCTCGATCGGGATTGCCGGGGCGGTTGATCTGCGCACTGTCAAGCCGCTGGATTACAAGGATCGCCAGATCAGCGTTTCGGCGACCTATTCGCGCAATGATCAGGGCACGCTCAACCCCGATTTCCCGGCTGATGGCTATCGCTTCTTCGCGTCATACATCGATCAGAACAAGGATGGCACGCTCGGCTGGTCGCTCGGGGCGACACTGCAATCCAACCCGACGCAGTTTGTCAGCCGCGAGCTCAAAACCAACGAGTTCCAGGTTGGTCGCACCCCGCAGGGCCTGATTTATCCGGCGGACAATCCCCGTCAGGGTGCGGTGAGCCGCGATTTCCAGCGTCTGTCGGTCGCGGGCACCTTGCAGTTTGAACCAAACGACGCGTTCGCACTCAATATTGATGCTTTTTACACCGACACCAAGGATTCGGGCGTGTTCCGCGGTACGGAGACCCCGATCGCTTCGTGGAGCGGCGCGCAGTTCGAAGGCGCGACCGGGGCTGGCCCCTTTGCGGATACGGCGACCTATTCGGGCGTGGTGCCGATCCTGCGCACCGACACCGAAGGCAGCGAATCCCAAATCTTTGCCATCGGCACCAATCTTGATTTCAAGGTGACCGATAATCTCGGTTTCATGGTCGATTATGGTTATTCGACCCTGAATCGCGACGACATTGATTATGAATCCTATGCCGGCACAGGCGCGGCACGTTCGGGCGCGCAAGATCGCCTGACCTTCACCATGCCCCGCAGCGGTGCCTATTCGATTGCTGGCCAGCTCGACTACACCAATCCGGCCAATGTGCTGCTGACCGATCCGGGTGGCTGGGGCCAGGTCGGCTTCATCAAGCAGCCGCAGATCGAAGATGAGCTCCATCAGCTTCGGGCCGAAGCCCGCTGGGAATTTGATGGCGGCATCCTCAAGGATATCCGGGCTGGCTGGCTTTACACCGACCGCACCAAGTCCTTCGACTCCAACGAAAGCTTCCTGCGCGCCTCGAACCGCTTCGTGAATGGTTCGCTGGCGATCCCGGCGAGCGCGATCATTGGCCGCACCAACACCCGCTCGCTCGGGCAGAACATCCTGGCTTATGATCCCTCAAGCTTCCTGACTGATGGCACCTATCTGGTCGAGAAGGGCACTTTTGACACCCAATGGGTGGTCGGTGAGCAGATCCACAATTTCTATCTGCAAGCCAATATCGATGGTGATCTGGGTTCGGTGCCGGTGCGCGGCAATATCGGCCTGCGCTATGCCGATACCAGCCAAAGCTCGACCGGGACGATTGCCGGCGGGGTCAACACGGTTGATTTCAGCTATGGCAACTGGCTGCCGAGTGCGAACCTCGCTTTCGAGGTCGCGCCCGACACCTTCATCCGCATCGCCGCTGCGCAGACAGTGACCCGCGCGCGGCTTGATCAGATGGCCGCGAACCAGAATATCGGGTTCAATCCGCAAAGCTGTGTCGATACCAATGGCGATCAGCGCCCGGATACGGTCGTCGGGTTCAATCCGCCGCAGCTGGTCTGCTTCACGCTTGGCGGCGGCAACCCGTTCCTTCAGCCCTATCGTTCGACGTCCTTCGATATCTCGTTCGAGAAATACTTCAGTGCAGCCTCGGCGATCATCATTGCCGGGTTCCACAAAGAGCTGAATGACTGGATCATCGATTTCAGCGAAGTCCGCGATCTGACCCAGCCGATCAACAATGCCGGGTTCGGCGGCATTCTGGCGGGCAACCCGCAGCTTTCGACCGGGACTTTCGGCGGGCCGGTGAACTTTGCCGATGGCCGGATCACCGGGATCGAAGGCACGGTGCGCGCCAATTTCGGCGATTTCGTGCAGGCACTGGACGGTTTTGGTGGCTTCTTCAGCATCACCTATGCTGATGCCAAGGTGACCCAACCGGGCGGCACGATCAACATTCCGGGCTATTCGGATGTTACCTGGTCGGGGGATGTCTATTACGAAAAGAACGGCTGGCGGGCGCGGGTGAATGCCCGCTACCGCTCGGGCTTCCTGTCCGAAGTGCAGAGCTTCGATGGCTCGCTGTTCGGAGCGCAGGCCCAGCCGGAAACCGTGATTGATGCCCAGATCGGCTATACCTTCCAGAACGCAACTGGCCCGCTCAAGGGGCTGACCATTCTGGTTGAAGGGGCGAACCTTACCAACGCCCCGTTCGTGACCGAAAATGATCTGTTCAACGCCGCGGGCGCGCAGGTCGGGGTGTTCCCGAGCCGGTTCGAACAGTTCGGCCGGACTTTCAACTTCACGATCCGCAAGAACTTCTGATCGGATTTCAGGGTCGCAAGACCGGGGGGGAGGGCTCGCCAGAGATGGCGAGCCCTTTTTCTGTCCCTACAGGCTCACCGCGCTTGTTCACGCCCGCAGACGCGGCAGCGCAGACTACAGCAAAGCCTGGAGGGAATCAGGCGGCGAGGGGCGGTGCTGCGCAGTGCCGGGCGATGAAGTCGCCATGGCTGGGCATGGCAGCGACGGCTTCATCCATCGCACGGGCAATGGTGCCCATCCGCTCAGCCACCGGCACAAAGCTGCGCATCGCGGCAAGTGCGGGCGCCCGGCGCGGGGTGATACCCTGGCCTAAATAGACCGCGATCCAGCTCGGATTGGCGAACAGCTCGCGCTCATCCGCCACCAACAGCCCGTATTCGCGGAAATGATCGATCTTGTATTGCAGGCTGTCGGGGATCGCCATGTTGGCGGTGTAGCGCCACAGCTCGCCATCATCGCGCGCCGTCGCCTTGTAATGCAGGATCAGGAAATCGCGGATGCGTTCATATTCGATCGCGGTCTGCGCATTGTATTCGCGCGCCAGCAGCGGGGACATGCGCTGGTCCGGCAGCAGCGCGATCAGCCGCAGGATGCCATACTGGATCAGGTGCAGGCTGGTGGATTCGAGCGGCTCCATGAAGCCCGCCGACAGCCCGATGGCGACACAGTTCTTCTCCCAGAACTTGCGGCGTTTGCCGGTGACAAAGCGCAAGGGCCGCGGATCGGCGAGCGGCTTGCCATCAAGGTTGGCGAGCAAGGTCTCGGCGGCTGCGTCTTCGGAGATAAACTGGCTGCAATGGACATAGCCATTGCCGGTGCGGTGTTGCAGCGGGATGCGCCATTGCCAGCCGGCCTCGCGCGCGGTTGAACGCGTGTAAGGCGTGAAGGTGCCGCGTTCGCAGGGCACCGCAACGGCGCGGTCGCAAGGGAGCCAGTGCTGCCAATTGTCGTAGCCTGCGTGGAGAGCTTCCTCGATCAGCAGACCGCGAAAGCCCGAACAATCGACAAAGAAATCGCCTTCGATCTGCGCGCCATCATCAAGAGTGACGGCAGTTATGAACCCATCCTCGCCGCGCAGCGCAACATCCACCACGCGCCCTTCCACACGGGTGACGCCGCGGTGTTCGGCATAGCGCCGCAGGAAGGCGGCATAGAGCCCGGCATCGAAGTGGTAGGCGTAATCAAAGGTTGACTGGATCAGCCGCCGATCGGGCGAGGGGTGGGCAAACTTGCCCGCCTTGGCCATCGCCCAGCACATCGAAAAATCATCGATCGGGCCAGCAATCTCGCCCGCGAGATGGCCCGCCATCCAGTGATGGTAGAAGGGGACGCTGTCGAACTCCGCGCCATACTGGCCAAAGGGGTGGAAATAGCTCGCGCCCTTGTGGTGCCAGTCGACGAACTGGATGCCGAGCTTGTAACTCCCCTGCGTCTCGCGCACGAAGGTCGCCTCGTCGATGCCAAGCCGCTGGTTGAAATTGCGGATCGGGGGAATCGTTGCCTCGCCCACGCCGACTGTTCCGATCACCTCGGATTCGATCAGCGTGATACGGCACGCCGGGCCGACGGCTTGGGCCAGCGCAGCGGCTGTCATCCATCCGGCGCTGCCGCCACCGACAATCACGATCTGCTGCAACGGGCCGGTTTGTTCCATCATCATCCCCCGCAGGATTCGCGGATCAGCAGGCTGGTTTCGAGCCGTTCCGAAGCAGCCTTGCCGCCTTGCGAATCAATCAGCTTGGACACCAGCATCCGTCCGGCAAGCGCCGTGCTTTGATCAATCGTCGTGAGGCGCGGGGTGACGAGCCGCGCGGCGGGAATATTGTCATAGCCCACCACCGAAACATCCACCGGCACCTTGCGTCCCGAGCGGGTGAGCGCGCGGATCGCGCCAATCGCGATCAGATCGCTGGCGGCAAAGACCGCGTCAAATTTCACGCCGCGATCAATCGCGGCAAGCGTGGCCGCTTCACCCGAATGCACATCGAAATGTGCACTGACAGCCAGGCTTTCGTCCCACGGCAGCCCCGCGTCCTCCAGCGCCTGACGATAGCCGCGAAAGCGCTGCTCGGCCTCGGGTGCTTCGGTGTCACCAAGAAAAAGCACCCGCTGTCGGCCCAGCCGGGCGAGGTGAGCGGTGGCCTTGCGCCCGCCTGCGATATTGTCGGAACCCACCGCGCAATAGGCGGCATCTGGCAATTCCGCGCCCCACACCACAAAGCGATCATCGCGGCTCGCCATCTGGTTGAAGGCGTTGTGGAGCGAGCTTTGCCCGATGAAGATCATCCCGGTCGCCCGGCTCGTCGCCATCGCAAATTCGAGATCTTCGGCTGAACGCGGATAGAGATGGCTGATCAGCAGATCGGCGTTGCGTTCGCGCGCGGCCTCGGCAATCCCGGCCAGCAGTTCGAGGAAGAACGGGTCTGCCACCCGCGTCTCGCGCGCTTGCGGGGCGGGCACAATCACCGCGATGGTGGCTTCGGCCCCCACCGGGCCCTGCGGCATATGCTGCGCGAAATCATAATCATGCGCGCGGGCGATCTTCCAGATTTCCTGCTTGGTGCGCCGCTTGACCGCCGGACTGTCATTCAGGGCGCGCGAGACGGTGGAGATCGAAACGCCGGCCTCGCGCGCGATGTCTTCAAGGCGCGCGTTGCGTTTGGCTTTCGTCTCGCTTGCACCCATGATCGCTAACCGTCCCCCGTTGTGACCCAATAGCCCGACCGTGGGGCGAGAATTTCGGGCACTGTGCGTGCAGGCTCTAGCGCGGCGGTATCCGCGAGAACAGTCCCCCCGGCAAAGCGGGCGGGGGGCTGCCACGCCATCGCCTGATCGCCAAGGTTGAAGGCGCATAGCACCTCCGCGCCGTCCGCCTTGCGGATGAAGGCAACGATCTGCGCCGGCGTGTCGAGCACAAGGCTCGTGCCCTGCACCAGCGCGGGCTGGGCGCGGCGGGTGGTCAGCAGGCGGCGGGTGTAGCTGACCAGCGAGGCGGGATCGGGCAACTGCCGGTCAATTGCATGGCTGGTGTGTGCCGCATCGAGTTTGAGCCAGGTGCGGTTGGCATGGGAAAAGCCTGCTTGCGGCGCGTTCTGGACCCAAGGCAACGGGGTGCGCGCGCCATCGCGGCCCAGCGTGTGCGGCCAGTTGGCGATGGCTTCGGGGTCTTGCAGATCCTCAAAGGCGACATGGCCCTGCGGCAGGCCCAATTCCTCGCCCTGATAGATGATCGGATTGCCGCGCAGCGCCAGCAACAGGAGGAGGTTGAGCCGCGCGATCTGCCCTTGATCGAAGCCATCGGCCCAGCGGGTGATCGCGCGCGGCGCATCATGGTTGGAAAAGGCCCATGACGGCCAGCCTTCCTCGGGCGAACCATCCCATTGCAGCAGCGAGGCGCGTACCAGATCAGCCGTCAGCTTGGGCGCATAGAGGAAATCGAAATTATACGCGGAATCAAGCCGTTTGCCGTCGTGGGTAAAGGCCTTCATTTCGGCCAGCGGCTCCGGCCCGCCAACTTCGGCGACGGTGAAGCGCGCCGGGAATTCATTGATCACGCCGCGGATCCGTTCGAGGAATGCCGGAATATCCGCGTGCGACTGGTTGTAGCGCCGGATCTGCATGTCAAACGGGCGGGTGACTTGCTCGATCGGCAGGCCCGAGGGCGGATTGTCGCGCAACTGCGGATCATGCATCGTGAAATTGAGCGCATCGAGCCGGAAACCATCGACGCCCCGGTTCAACCAGAACCGCGTCACTTCGAGCAGGGCATCCTGCACCGCACGGTTATGCACATTGAGATCAGGCTGGCTGATCAGGAAATTGTGCAGGTAATACTGCTTGCGTGGCCCATCCCATTGCCACGCCGATCCCCCGAAAACCGATTGCCAGTTCGAAGGCGGGGCGCCGTCGGGCTTGGGATCAGCCCAGACATACCAATCGGCCTTGGGATTGGTGCGATCCGCGCGGCTTTCCTGAAACCACGCGTGTTCATCCGAGGTGTGCGAATAGACCTGATCGATGATGACCTTCAGGCCCAGCCGGTGCGCCTTGGCGATGATCGCGTCGAAATCGGTGAAGGTGCCGAAGGTCGGGTCGATCCCGCAATAATCCGCCACATCATAGCCGAAATCCTTCATCGGCGAGGTGAAGAAGGGCGAAATCCAGATGCCATCCACCCCGAGCGAGGCAATGTAATCAAGGCCTTCTACAATTCCGGCCAGATCGCCGATCCCATCGCCATTGGTATCGCGGAAACTGCGCGGATAGATCTGGTAGATCACCGCGCCGCGCCACCATGGGGCTTCTCCGGTTCGGGTGTGCGGATTGGGGACGATACGCATCGACGTGGTCGTGTTCATTCCTGGAGCCCTTCAACGCGCGCGATGCACCAGCCGAAGGCCGGCAGGCTCAGCGTGACACTGCCCGGCGCGGCAACGCGGTCAGGGCAGGTGCCATGGAGCGGGCTGAGGGCTTGTGCTGCGTAGCCGATGGCCGAGCGCGCCGTCACCGCTTGGGGGGAAGTGTTGAAGGCGAGGAGATATTCCGCGCCCGTTTCGGGATCAAAGCGCGAAAAGCTGATGAGGCCCGGCGCGGTATCGGCATAAGAGCGCACCACTTGGCGCCCACGCCGCAGCGCGGGGTGATCCTTGCGCACGGCAGCAAGCTCGCCGATCAGCCGGTAGAGCGGATGGCGCACATCGAAATTGGCGGTGGCGGTGGTGGCATCGGTGCCGATCAGCGCGTTATCATTATAGCTGGCGACCTGGCTTGCGAACATATCCTCGCGCGCGTCCTGATCATTGCCATCCCCGACAAAGCCCTGTTCATCGCCGTAATAGACCACCGGGCTGCCGCGCAGGCTCATCATCATGGCATGACCAAGCTTGACCCGCGCCAGCAGATCATCCGGCGAAATGCCCGGAACGCGCTGGCGCAGCAGGGTGGCAAAGCGGCCCATATCATGATTGCCGAGGAACGTCGGCAGGGTGCGTGCCGCCGCCTCGCCGCCTTCATAGAGCACATCGCCATCGAACATTTCGACGATCACCTGCGGCGATTTGGTGCCGCTCAGCGCTTCCATCACGGCCATCTGGAACGCGAAATCAAGCACCGCCGGAAAGCCATCGCGGCGGGTATATTGCGCAATATAACCGCTATCGGGCGTGTCGCGGTAGACTTCGCCGAAAATGTGGAAATGCGGGATGCCCTGCTCGGCAGCGATCCGGCGCATCGCGGGCACAAAGCTCTGCCAGAATTCGGGGTTCACATGGCGCGCGGTGTCCACCCGGAAGCCGTCGATCCCGGTGTTCCTGATCCAGTCGCCATAGATTTCGATCATCCCGGCGAGCACGCGGGGATGTTCGGTAAACAGATCATCCAGCCCGACAAAATCGCCTTGGCGGCTGTTCTCGCCGCTGAAGGTCGTATCGCCGCGATTGTGATAATAGATCGGATCATTGAGCCATGCCGGCACCTTCACCTTGGCTTCGGCGGGCGGGACTTCGGGCGTGTAGGCATAGGTCGGATCGGTAAGCCGCGCGAAGTTCTCTTCGGTGCGCACCTCATGGCCAAGAAAGCCCGGATTGATCGGGGCGCCATCCACCCCGCCGCGGCGCGAATAGGGGTAATCAGCGATGCTGCGATAGGCATAGGCCGCCGCGTCACCTTCGCGGTAGCGGATCACATCGGCCGTGTGATTGGTGATGATGTCCATATAGACCTTCATCCCGCGCGCATGGGCAGCGGCGACGAAGGCCTTGAATTCATCCATGGTGCCGAAATGGCTGTCGGGCCGGGTGAAATCCGTCACCCAGTAGCCGTGATAGCCTGCGCTTTCATCGCCTTTGGGGCCTTGCACCGGCTTGTTCTGGAAGATCGGGGCAAACCAGATCGCGGTGATGCCCATGCCTTGCAGGTAATCGAGCTTGGCGGTCAGACCCGCCAGATCCCCGCCGTGGAAGAAGCCCTTGTGCGTCGGATCAAACCCGTGGGTGAGCCGGTCGCCCTTCAAGCCGCCGCGATCATTGCGCGGATCGCCATTGGCGAAGCGATCGGGCAGCACGAAATAGACCACTTCGTCTTCGGGCGGGCGATCGCGCAGCGATTCGGGCGCGGCCTGCGGCTGGGGCTGTGCGGTCGCAACAGCGCTGCACGCAAGGGCGCTAATAGCGGCGCCAATTGCCGCGCGCGTGATCGCTCGGTAAAGTGTCATGAAGCATCCCCTCCGCGAAGCCTTGTGCCATTGAACATCACTTTTTGCAATTCTTTGTATTGCGGCAAATGGCGAGCGAATGATGCAAAAAAGTTAGCAAATATCAGGAAAATGACCTCGTGAATGCAGCGGGCTGCAGGATTTTTCTACGAAAAATTTCACCCAATCTTGCAAAACTTTGCAAAAGCGGCACACTGCTGCATCAAGAACACAAGCGTTCGGGCGGGGTTATCCGTCGCAGCGCGTGAGGCGAGGGGATAGGCATGGAGGGGCCGCATACCAGCACGGCCGGGCGCAAGCCTGCGATGAGCGCTGGCCAGATCTGGAACATGAGCTTCGGCTTTCTCGGCATCCAGATCGGGTTCGAGTTGCAGAACGGCAATGTCAGCCGGATCTTCCAGACCCTGGGTGCCGAGGTTCACGAGCTCGCGATCCTGTGGATCGCCGCCCCGATGACCGGGCTGCTGATCCAGCCGATTATCGGGCACCTCTCGGACAAGACGTGGAGCCGGTTCGGCCGCCGGCGTCCCTATTTTCTCGCGGGCGCGCTGCTGGCGAGCCTGGCTCTGTTCATCATGCCGCATTCGCCCGCGCTCTGGGTCGCCGCGGGCATGCTGTGGGTGATGGATGCCTCGCTCAACATCACGATGGAGCCGTTCCGCGCCTTTGTCGGCGATAACCTCCCTGATCGCCAGCGCACGCGCGGCTATGCGATGCAAAGCTTTTTCATCGGGATCGGCGCGGTGATCGCGGGCGCGCTGCCATGGGTGATGACCAATTGGCTGGGCCTCAGCAATGTCGCGCCAGCGGGGGAGATCCCCGAAACCGTGCGTTGGGCGTTCTACATCGGCGGCGCCGCGCTGCTCTCTGCCGTGGTGTGGACGGTGCTCACGACCGAGGAATACAGCCCCGAGCAGCTCGCCGCCTTCGAGGCTGCGCGGCATAAGGCGCTGGGCCTTGCGCCGCGCGCTGCTGCCAGCGTGCAACGTTCGGCCGTACAATTCTTCGCAGGCGGGCTGGGCTGGGTCCTCGCGGGAGCGACCCTTGCGGCGGCGATCGCGGTCGGACGCAGCGCCATGCGCCCCGACTGGCTCGGCGATATCGACATCGCGCAGGAGCTGTATGTCCTTGCCGGACTGATCGCGGGCTTTGGCGCGGTGCAACTGGCCGCAGGCATGCTGCGCGCCAAGGGGCGCGGGGAAAGCGGCTTCATGGAAGTCGTCAATGATCTCTTTGCCATGCCCGCGACGATGCGGCAATTGGCGGTGGTGCAATTCTTCAGCTGGTTCGCGATGTTCGCGCTGTGGATCTATGGCGTGCCCGCGATTGCCGATTATCACTTCGGGGCCAGCGATCCCGCGACGCGCGGCTATCAGGATGCCGGTGACTGGTGGGGCCTGATGAGCGCGGTGCGAAACGGGCTCGCCGCCGCTGCCGCGCTCGGCTTTGTCGTGATTGCGGCGCGGATTGATCGCCGTAGGCTGCACGGACTCAACCTTGCTTTGGGCGCGGCGGGCTTTGCCGGGATGCTGCTGGTGCGCGATCCGGCGCTGCTGTGGCTCCCGCAGATCGGGCTGGGCATTGCCTGGGCCTCGATCGTATCACTGCCCTATGCGATCCTTGCAGGCTCTGTTCCGGCGCGCAAAATGGGCATTTACATGGGGATTTTCAATATCTTCATCGTGGTGCCGCAGCTTGTCGCGGCGACCTTGCTCGGCTTCATGCTGACGGTGTTTTTCGACGGCGCGCCGATCTATGCGATGGCGATTGGCGGGGCATCCTTTGCACTGGCGGCGCTGGCGACCCTGTTTGTCGAGGATGCTGGCAGCGTGGCCAAGGCCATGCCTGCGCCTGTGGGAGAGGCGGCATGATCGCGCGGCTCGCCCTGGCGATCGCGGCGGGCATGCTCGCCACCAGTGCAGCGGCCCAAGCGGCCCATGAGCCGCGCCCCTATGTCACCTTTGAGAATGCGGCATGGACCCGCGATGCGGTCATCTACCAGATCAACACCCGCCAATTCACCCGCGACGGTACTTTCCGCGCCGCGCAGGACCATCTGCCGCGGCTGGCGGCGATGGGGGTCGACATCGTCTGGCTGATGCCGATCCATCCGATTGGCGCGGTGAATCGCAAGGGCGCGCTCGGCAGCCCTTACGCCGTGAAGGATTATCGCGCGGTCAATCCCGATCTGGGGAGCGAGGCGGAGCTGCGCGCCTTTATCGATCAGGCCCATGCGCTGGGGATGAAAGTGATCCTCGATTGGGTGGCGAATCATTCGGCGTGGGACAACCCGCTCACGGCGCGCCATCCCGATTGGTATAAGCGCAGTCCCGAAGGCACGTTCATGCCGCCCGAAGGCACGGACTGGTCGGATGTCGTGGCCTTTGATTATGCCAACCCGGCCCTGCGCGCCTATATGGCGGATAGCTTGGCTTACTGGGTGCGTGAGTTCGGGATTGATGGCTACCGCGCTGACGTGGCGGGCTATGTCCCGCTCGATTTCTGGGAAGCCGCGCGTCGCCAGCTTGATGCGATCAAGCCCGTCTTCATGCTGGCCGAATGGGAGCAGCGCGATCTGCATGCCCGCGCCTTTGATGCGACCTATGCGTGGGAATGGAAGCAGGTGATGCAGCGGATCGCACGGGGTGAGGCCGATGCCGGTGCCATGCGCGGCTATTACGCGGGGCAGAATGTCACCTGGCCGCGCGCGGCCTATCGCATGGTCTATACCGATAACCACGATCAGAACGCGTGGGACGGGGTGGCGTCGGCGATTTACGGCCCGGCCTATGAAGCGGCGATCGCACTCAGCTTCACAGGGCCGGGCATGCCGTTGATCCACAATGGGCAGGAAGCGGATCTCGATCACCAGCTCGCCTTCTTCGAGAAAGACGCGATTGTCTGGCAGCAGGGCCGTTATGATCCGCTGTTCCGCACACTGATCGGGCTCAAGACCCGTGAGGCTGCGCTGCACAACGGGCGGCATGGCGGCGTGCTCGTCGATGTGCCTAACTCCGCGCCCCGATCCGTGCTGAGCTTTGTGCGGCAACAGGGCGCAAGCCGGGTGTTTGCGGTGTTCAACCTCAGCCCGGAACCCCGGCACGTCACTTTCACGCTTGCCCGCCACCATGGCGCCTATGCCGATGCCATGGCAGGCGGCGCGCCGATCCGCTTCAGCGGGGGCGAGACGCTCGATCTGCCCGCATGGGGCTACCGGATTTTCACACAAATACCATGAGGCGCTGCACGCCGGCGCAAGGGGAGGGGAAGCGATGAATTTGTGGAGCAGACTGGCAGGCTTGGCCGCGTTCGTCGGGGCATGCGGGCCGCTGGCGGCCGAAAGCGTCAGCGTCGCTTCGCCCGATGGGCGGATCGTGGTCACCGTCAGCGATGACGGCGGCACCGCGCGTTATGCCGCGAGCTTTGCCGGGCGCGAGGCGATTGCGCCTTCCAAGCTGGGGCTGATGTTCCTCGATCACCACGGGTTTGACGGCGATCTCGCGATCACCGCTACGACCCGTACATCGCATGATACAACCTGGGAACAGCCGTGGGGGGAGCGGCGGCTGGTGCGCGATCATCACAACGAACTGGCAGTAACCTTCGCCGCCACCACAGGCCCGCAGCGGCAGGTTACCGTGCGCTTCCGCGTGTTCGATACGGGCGTGGGTTTCCGCTATGAACTGCCCGCGCAGCCTGCCTTCACCGGGCCGCTCAAGCTGATCGAGGAGCTGACCCAGTTTGCGGTCGGCGATCAGACCGAGGCATGGTGGATCCCGAGCCGCCAGTTCAACCGCTACGAATATCTCTACCGCAAGGGGCGCGCGGGCGATGTGGAAGATGCCCACACTCCGATCACCTTCCGCAAGGCCGACGGGCTGCATCTCAGCATCCACGAGGCAGCACTGGTGGATTATTCCTCCATGTCCCTCTTGGCTCTGCGTCCCGGCATTTTCGAAGCCCTGCCGCGCGCCGGGGCTGACGGGATCAAGGTGCATGGGCAGACCCCGTTCCAGACCCCGTGGCGCACCATCCAGATCGCGCCCGATGCGGTGGGCCTCATCAATTCGGACATTATCCTCAATCTCAACGAACCCAATGCGCTGGGCGATGTGTCCTGGGTCAAACCCGGCAAATATCTCGGCGTCTGGTGGGAAATGCACATCCGCGACCGGACGTGGGGGAATGATGGCATCCACGGCGCCAACAATGCCGATGTGATCCGCCATATCGATTTCGCCGCCGAGCATGGCTTTGCCGGGGTGCTGGTGGAAGGCTGGAACATCGGCTGGGATGGCGACTGGTTCAACAACGGCGAAGTGTTCCGCTTCACCGAAAGCTATCCCGATTTTGATCTGCCGATGCTCAGCCAATATGCGGCGCGCAAAGGTGTCAGCCTCATCGGTCACCACGAAACCTCGGGCCATGTCGCCAATTACGAAGCGCAGATGGAGGCGGCGTTCGATCTCTACGAGAAGCACGGCGTGCCTGCGGTGAAGACCGGCTATGTCGCAGATGCGGGCGATATCGTGCGCTTTGACGATAAGGGCATCCTGCGGCGCGAATGGCACGACAGCCAATTCATGGTCGGACACCATCTGCGGGTGGTCGAGGCGGCCGCAAAGCGGCGTATCGCGATCAATGCGCATGAACCCGTCAAGGATACCGGGCTGCGCCGGACCTATCCCAACTGGATGACCCGCGAAGGTGCGCGCGGCATGGAATACAACGCCTGGGGCTCGCCGCCCAATCCGCCCGAGCACGAGGCGACCTTGGCCTTCACGCGGATGCTGTCAGGGCCGATGGATTTCACGCCCGGCATTTTCGATCTGTACCCCAATTCCCGCCCGCCGCTGCGCCCCGATATGCCGCGCAGCGATCCGGCGATCCGCCCGCAGACGACGCTGGCCAAGCAATTGGCGCTCTATGTGGTGCTCTATTCGCCGCTCCAGATGGCGGCAGACTTGCCCGAGAATTACGCGGCGCGGATGGACGCCTTCCAGTTCATCAAGGATGTTGCGGCGGACTGGGAGGAATCAGTCGCCGTGGCGGGCGAGATCGGCGAATTCGTGGTGATGGCGCGGCAGGCGCGGGGAACCGATACCTGGTTCCTCGGCGCGGTGAGCGATGGCGCCGCGCGCAATGTGGCGGTGCCGCTCGATTTCCTCGCCGAGGGCGTCACCTACACCGCCGAAATCTATGCCGATGGCCCGGATGCGCATTGGGAGACCAATCCCTATGCCCTGACCATCAGCCAGCGCCCGCTGCGCAAGGGCGATACGCTGGCGCTGCAACTGGCGGCATCAGGCGGCACCGCGGTGCGGTTTGTACCGCAGCGGTGAGGCGTTCCGGTGATGGAAGGAAAATGGCTCCCCGAGTAGGATTCGAACCTACGGCCATTCGATTAACAGTCGAATGCTCTACCGCTGAGCTATCGGGGAGCAACCCCGAACCAAGGCCCGGGGCAGAGGCGCGCCTATATGGGGCAGGACTACGCATTGCAAGAGCCTTTTGCACGCAAGGCCCACTTCTTCACCCGCTTAGGGGGGCGGCTTAGTCGGTGATGAATTGTTCCGCCACGATCCGCTCCTCAAGCGATTGGCCGGGATCGAACAGCAATGTCAGCGCGGTGTCATTGGCGATCTCGAGCCGCACTTCGGCAATGTCGCGCAGTTCTTTCTGATCGGCCACGGCGGCCACCGGGCGCTTGACCGGATCGAGCACCTTGAGCCCGATTTTCATCCGGTCCGGCAGGATCGCGCCGCGCCAGCGCCGCGGGCGGAACGGGCTGATCGGGGTGAGGGCGAGCAGCTTGCTGTCGAGCGGCAGGATCGGGCCATTGGCCGAAAGGTTGTAGGCGGTTGAACCTGCGGGCGTTGCCACCAGCACCCCGTCGCACACCAGCTCGCGGATACGCACCCGATCCCCGACAGTGACCTCGATCTTGGCGGTCTGGCGGGTTTCGCGCAGGATCGACAATTCATTGATCGCGCAGAAATGATGCACCTCGCCGCTCTGGGTGATGGCCTCGACCCGCAGCGGTGCGATCGTCCAGCGCCGCGCCCGCGCGAGCCGCGCGGTGAGCGCACCGCGCTTGTCATAGCGGTTCATCAAAAAGCCGACAGTCCCGAGGTTCATCCCGTAAGCCGGGACGATATGCCCGCTATCGAGCATGGCGTGGAGCGTTTGCAGCATGAAGCCATCCCCGCCGAGCACGACAGCCACTTCGGCGTCTGCAAGGGGCACGAAGTCGCCCTGCGCCGCAAGGGCTTCGCAGGCTTCCTGCGCGCGCTCGGTATCGCTTGCGATCAGGGCGATGCGCGCGAAGGGCTTGCCATTATGTTCTGGCCCGCTGGCCATGATGTCCTCCCTCAGCGGCGCGCGTCTGGCCATGCGCCGACTGCGCCCAATGCCACTGCGCGTGGGTGATGTTCCAAAATAAGGCGGATTGCAAATCGTCTGCGCGGGGCCCGCGATTTGCGGATAGGGCAGGGCAAGGAGCCTGTCCTTGATCGAATCATTATCCCTGTCGCTACGCCGTGCCCCGCTGGGCCATCTGAAGAACGTGCCCGCCGGGGTGCTGCACGCCGATCTGCTCCATGCGCTGCATCGCGGCGAGATCGAGGTGCTGTTCCAGCCGCAATTCACCTGCCACGGCGATGCGATGACCGGGGCCGAGGCGCTGGCGCGCTGGCGGCATCCAACGCTTGGCGAAATCGGCGCACGCGATCTGTTCGCGATTGCCGAAGGGGCGGCCCTGGTCGCGCCGCTGTCGCGCCATGTGGTGGCGCGCGCGCTGGATGAGGCGGCGCGTTGGCCCGATCATCTCACGCTCTCGCTCAACATCACTCCCGAAGAGCTTGGCGACCCCCGCTTTGCTGCCGATTTCGCCGCGCTGATTGCCCGGTCCGCGGTGGCACCGGCGCGGCTGATGCTGGAAATCACTGAGGATCTGCTGCTTAATAATCTCCCGCAAGCCGCCGCCGCCTTGCAGGCGCTGCGGGCGCTGGGCTTCCGCATCGCACTTGATGATTTCGGCGCGGGGTTCTGCAATTTCCGGTACCTGCGCGAATTGCCGCTCGACGCGCTCAAGCTCGACCGTGCGATGCTTGAAGGCGTGCCCGATGATCCCAAGGCGCTCGCGGTGCTGCAAGCGATCATCCGGCTGAGCCAGGCGCTTGATCTCGCGATCTATGCCGAAGGCATCGAGAACGAGGCGCAGCGCGCAGCCGTGGCAGCCGAGGGCGGCAATTACTGGCAGGGATTCCTGCGTGCCCAGCCGATGCCGAGTGATGGGGTGGTGGCGCTGGCACAGGCAGGTGCGGCGAGTCGGGCAAAGGTTTGAAATTTGCAACCTCGCGCTGGTTCAATTGCAAGCGTTGCCTGTCGTAAGATTACACGGCTTACTGGGCCGGGGTCAGGGAGTTTCGCGGAATCACAAGGCCTTTCGTGATTGGCGTTGACAGCCGCATCGAGAGGCGTAGCTCTTCACGCGGACTTCGCATGTGCCCGCAGGCGTTCGTGGCCCGGATCGACCAGTGACCGTTATCGCGGAACAATAAGGGTCGCATATTACGCGGTACTCTCGTCGGCCGATCATCTTTTTGTGTTGAAAGGATGATCCCATGCAAAGAAGACTTATCGCCATCATGGCGGCTCTCGTTCTGTCCACTGCCTTGGCAGTACCCCTTGCATCCCAAGATATTACCGTAACGCCCGGCCCTCGCGGCGAGCAGGCCTTCGTGGCAAAGGTATCCAGCGATCTCAATCGCGAGCTTGGCCATGTCTACCTCTCACCGCGGGACCATGCGAGTGGCCTTGCCATGGTGCATTTCCGCATTGATGCCCAAGGCCGTGCGACCGACGTAAAGCTGCACCATCGGTCAGGGGACTTCACGGTCAATCGCGTTGCGCTGGCAGCAGTCCGGCGTCTCGATAATCTCGGAGCTGTGCCGGTCGGCTATCCTGACGATCAGATCATGCAGGCCAATATTATCCTCGCTACCAGCGAGCGGGATCTGAACCGGCTGAACCGGCAGCTCGACAAGCTGGAAGCGGCCCGGATCAATCAGGCCGCGCGTTCAGGCGGGCATCCGGTGCTGGCATTCACCGTCAAGGCGCATTCCGCATCCTGATATCAGGAGGTGGAAAGCATTGGCGCCGACGCGATCCCGTCTGCGGGGGGATCGTTGTCGGCGTCAATCTTGTGCGGCGGATCGCTAGGCCGCCTTTTTCACCTTGGTCGCTTTCTTCACAATGGCTGACAGCCCCTTGGTAAGCTGGAACAAACCGTTCAAGCGGCTGAGCGGATCGCCCCATGCGCGGTTGATCACCAGCTTCATATCGGGGCGCAGCTTGGCGGTGTCGGCCTTGCCCTGATTGAGCCGCTCGACATAGGCGATGAGGCCCGCCGGATCAGGGAAATCATCCTTGTGGAAGGCGACCAGCGTGCCGCGCGCGCCGACATCGATCTTGGCGATATTGGCGGCAATCGCCTGATGCTTGATCTCGATAAGGCGAATGAGGTTCTTGGTCGCCTGCGGCAGATCGCCGAAGCGGTCGATCATTTCGGCGGCGAGACCTTCGATCTCGGCCTGCCCTTCAGCCTGATTGAGACGGCGATAAAGCGCCATGCGCACCGCAAGATCGGGCACGTAATCATCCGGGATCATGATTGGTGCATCGACCGTGATCTGCGGCGTCACCTTGTCGCGCGCACGCTCAAGGCCCATCTCGCCCGCCTTGGCGGCAAGGATCGCTTCTTCGAGCATCGCCTGATACAGCTCGAACCCGACTTCGCGGATATGCCCCGATTGCTCGTCGCCCAGCAGGTTGCCCGCGCCGCGGATGTCGAGATCGTGGCTGGCCAGCTGGAACCCGGCGCCGAGGCTGTCGAGATCGCCGAGCACCTTCAGCCGCTTCTGTGCGACTTCCGACAGCGCCACGTCTTTCTCATGCGTCAGATAGGCATAGGCGCGCAGCTTGGCCCGGCCAACCCGCCCGCGCAGCTGGTAAAGCTGGGCCAGGCCAAAACGATCGGCGCGGTGGATGATGATCGTATTGGCGCTGGGAATGTCCAAACCGCTTTCGACAATCGTGGTCGACAGCAGCACATCATACTTGCGATCATAGAAGGCGCCCATGCGTTCTTCGACCTCGCCGGGTGCCATCTGGCCGTGCGCCGAGACCACCTTGATCTCCGGGGTGTGCTCGCGCAGCCATTCCTCCACGTCTGCCATGTCGGAAATGCGCGGCACCACGATGAAGCTCTGCCCGCCGCGGTGATGTTCGCGCAGCAGCGCCTCGCGCATCACCATGTCGTCCCATTCCATCACATAGGTGCGCACCGCGAGGCGATCGACCGGCGGGGTTTGGATGGTGGAGAGTTCGCGCAGACCGCTCATCGCCATTTGCAGCGTGCGCGGGATCGGCGTGGCGGTGAGGGTGAGGACATGAACGTCAGCGCGCAGCTGCTTCAGCTTCTCCTTGTGGGTGACGCCGAACCGCTGTTCTTCGTCGACGATGACGAGGCCGAGGTTCTTGAACTTCGTGGTCTTGGAAAGGATCGCATGGGTGCCGACCACCAGATCGATCTGACCGCTTTCCAGCCCTTCGCGGGTCTCGGCCGCTTCCTTGGCCGTGACCAGCCGCGACAGGCGACCGACCTTCAAGGGGAAGCCTTCAAAGCGGCTTGCAAAGCTCTGATAATGCTGGCGCGCAAGCAAGGTCGTGGGCGCGACGACTGCGACTTGCTGGCCGTTCATCGCCGCGACAAAGGCCGCGCGCAGCGCCACTTCGGTCTTGCCGAAGCCGACATCACCGCACACCAAGCGATCCATCGGGCGGCCGCTTTCGAGATCGCCGAGCACATCGGCAATGGCGCGTTCCTGATCCTCGGTTTCCGACCACGGGAAACGATCGACGAACTGGTTGAGGCTGGCCGGATCGGCGGGCAGGGCCGGTGCCTGCCGCAAGGCGCGCGCCGCGGCGACTTGCATCAATTCGCCCGCAATCGCGGTGATGCGTTCCTTCAGCCGCGCACGGCGGCGCTGCCAGGCTTCACCGCCGAGCTTGTCGAGCGCCACCGCCTGTTCGGACGAGCCATAGCGGGTGAGAACATCAAGGTTCTCGACCGGGATGAACAGCTTGTCTCCGCCCGCATATTCGAGCGCGACGCAGTCATGCTGACTTTTGCCGACCGGAATGGGCTCCAGCCCGAGATAGCGCCCGATGCCGTGTTCGACATGCACCACCAGATCGCCGCGTGACAGCGCCTGAAGTTCGGCAAGGAAAGCATCGGAATCCTTGCGTTTTTTCTTGCGGCGGACAAGCCGATCACCCAGCACATCGGCTTCGGTGAGCAGTTCGAGATCGGCATTGGCAAAGCCGGTCTCAAGCGGCAGCACCATCAGCGCGAGGCGGCCCTTGGCGGACAGGCCGAGCGCTTCCTGCCACGAACCCGCCAGCGCGCTGGGGCAGCCCGCTTCTTCCAGAATCGCTGCAATCCGCTTGGCCGAGCCTTGCGAATAGGCGGCCATCAGCGCCCGGCGGCCGGATTTGGCAAGCGCGGCAAAATGCTTGGCGGCGGCTTCGTAGATGTTTTCTGATCGGCCGCGCTCGGGCGCGAAATCGCGCGCCGAGGTGAAGCCGAAAATCAAGCACGCCGTTACCACTCTCGGCGGCAAAGCCGGTGGCGCGGTGGGCCGGAGCCTTGGCAAGCGCGGCCTCGAATTCGCCGCGCGACAGATAGAGCGCATCGGGCGCAAGCGGGCGGTAGCTCCCCGCTTTCTCGCCCGCGATCCGCTGCCGCTGCGTGTGGTAATCGGCAATATCATTGAGCCGTTCATCAGCCGCAGCCAGCGCGCCCTGATCAATCACCACGACATCATCGGCGCTGAGGTGATCAAACAGGCTTGCCAGCTTGTCTTCGAACAGCGGGAGCCAATGCTCCATCCCGGCCAGGCGCCGCCCATCGGAGACCGCTTCGTAAAGCGGGTCCTGCGTGGCGCTGGCACCGAACAGCTCGCGATAACGGGTGCGGAAGCGCTTGATGCTCTCGTCGTCAACCAGCGCTTCGGAAGCGGGCAACAGCAGGTGCGAGTCCAGCCGCTCGACCGTCAATTGCGTGGCGGGATCGAACAGGCGCAGGCTTTCCAGCTCATCCCCGAAGAAATCGAGCCGCAGCCCGGCATCGAGTGAGGAGGGGAAGATATCGACAATCGAGCCGCGCACCGCAAATTCGCCGTGATCGATCACGGTGTCGGTGCGCGAATAGCCTTGCCGGGTCAGCAGCGCGGCGAGTCTCTCGTGCCCGATCTGCACGCCGGCGCGAAATTCGCGCACGCTCTCGCGCACCCGGAACGGGGTGAGCACACGTTGCAACACGGCGTTGACCGTGGTGACGAGCAATTGCCGCGCCGCGCCCGGCTTTTGCAGGCGGTGCAGCGCAGCGAGCCGCTGTGCGCTGATCGACAAGGCGGGGCTGGCGCGGTCGTAGGGCAGGCAATCCCACGCCGGAAATTCGACCACTTCGATTTCGGGTGCGAAGAACCGCGCGGCTTCAGCCGCCGCGCGCATCGCAGCATCATCGGGCGCGATGAAGACCGCGCGCCGCTTGGCCGCGCGCGCCAGATCGCCCAGCACCAGCGGCACGCTGCCACGGGGCAGCGAGGACAAGGTGAGCGGCGCTTTGGCCGCGAGAATGCGGGCGAGATCGGGCATGGGTTTCCAGTCAAGCAGCGCGGGGCCAAAGGGTTCCCGCGCGGCCATCTTCGCTAACGGGGAATATCGACGTAATCGAGCCGCTGCATCGCGGTGAGCAAGCTGCCGGCGAGATGATCGGGCGCTGGCTGCGTGCCAAGCGCCCAGGCCATCACATCGACATCATCGGCATCCAGCAGGGCTTCGAACCACGCCAGTTCCGGCTCGCCCCATGACGCGGCGTAGCGATCGAAGAAGCCGCCGATCATGTAATCGGCCTCGCGCGTGCCGCGGTGCCATGCGCGGAACTTCGCGCGGGCGAGACGTTGTTCGAAAGAGGGGCCAGGGGAGAGGGTGTCAGTCATGGGCCTCACCTAGCCACAGCTTGTCACAGGCACAACTCGCAATAGGCGGACAGGGATGGTAGCGAAGCCGCGATGCGCCCCGAGATCCTCAACCCGCTGTTTGCCGAAACCGCCAGCCTTGATGGTGTGGGGCCGAAGCTGCTGAAGCCGCTCGAACGGCTCGGGCTGACGCGCATCCGCGATCTCGCCTATCACCTGCCCGAGCGCTTTGTCAGCCGCCGGGCGCTCGCCGATCTGGATGAGGGCGCAGAAGGCGAGCAGGTGATCCTTGCGCTCACCCCGATCGAGCATCGCGCGCCAAGGGCAGGCGGGCGCGGGCCTTACCGGGTGCTGGCGCAGGATGCCAAGGGCAATGTCTGCGCGCTGACATGGTTCGGCAAGGCGGCCTACACCGCGAAGAAGCTCCTGCCCGTGGGCGAAACGCGCTGGGTTGCGGGCCGGCTTGATCGCTATGGCGACATGCTCCAGATGGTGCATCCCGATCACATCGAGGAAGCAAGCGCTGCGCATCTCGCGCGGCTGAACGAGCCGGTCTATCGCCTCTCCGAAGGTCTTACCCAGCCGCGTATCGCCGGATTGGTGGCGCAAGCCTTGGCGCGGCTGCCCGACCTGCCCGAATGGATCGAGCCGGGGCAATTGTCGCGCAGTTCGTGGCCGACTTGGCGCGATGCGATCCAGCTCGCGCATCATCACGAACATCCCGAAGCGCGCGAGCGGCTCGCCTATGATGAACTGCTGGCAAACTCGCTGGCGCTGCTGCTGGTCAAGGCCGAGGGCCGCCGCCGCAAGGGGCAGGCGCTGGTCGGCGATGGGAGCTTGCGCGCCAAGCTGGCCTTGCCCTTTGCGCTGACAGGGGCGCAGGATCGCTCGATACGGGAGATTGCCGGCGATATGGCGCAGGAAGCGCCGATGCTGCGCTTGCTGCAAGGCGATGTCGGTGCGGGCAAGACGGTGGTGGCGCTCAACGCCATGCTGATCGCGGCCGAAGCGGGCAAACAAGCGGCATTGCTGGCACCGACCGAATTGCTCGCCCGCCAGCATTTCGAGACCCTGCGGAAAATGGCCGCGCCCACCGGCGTGGAGATTGCGCTCTTCACCGGGCGCGACAAGGGCCGCGCGCGCGAAAGCATCCTGATGGGGCTGATCGATGGTTCGATCCAACTGGTTGTCGGCACCCACGCGATCTTTCAGGAGGCGGTGCAATATCGCGATCTCGGGCTGGTGGTGATTGATGAACAGCACCGCTTCGGGGTTGCCCAGCGGCTTGCGCTGGCGGCCAAGGGCAGGCGGGCGCCGCATACGCTGGCCATGACCGCGACCCCGATCCCGCGTTCGCTCACGCTGGCGCAATATGGCGAGATGGATGTCAGCCGCCTCGATGAACTGCCGCCGGGTCGGCAGGCGATCGATACCCGCGTCGTGCCGCAGGAGCGGATGGAGGAAGTCGTCGCCGGGCTGGAGCGGCACCTTGCGACCGGCCAGCAGGCCTATTGGGTCTGCCCGATGGTGCGCGAGATCGATGGCGTGCCCGACATGGCCGATATTGCGGCAGCCGAGGCGCGCTATGCGGCGCTCAAGGAGCGGTTCGGCGATCAGGTCGTGCTGGTGCACGGGCAGCTTCGCCCCGAGGCGAAGGATGCCGCGATGGAGCACTTCGCCAGTGGCAAGGCGCGGCTCTTGGTGGCAACGACCGTGATCGAAGTCGGCGTCGATGTGCCCGCAGCGACGCTGATGGTGATCGAGCAGGCCGAACGCTTCGGCCTTGCCCAGTTGCACCAATTGCGCGGCCGGGTGGGGCGCGGCGCGGAGAAATCGACCTGTCTGCTGCTGCGCGGCGCGGCGCTTTCGGAAACGGCACGCGCCCGGCTGGCGCTGATGCGCGAGACGCAGGATGGTTTCCGCATTGCCGAGGAAGATCTCGAATTGCGCGGCGGCGGCGAATTGCTCGGCACACGGCAATCGGGCGACGCGGCGTTTCGGCTTGCCAGCCTTGATCACGTGCAGCGCTTGCTGCCGATCGCCCATGCCGATGCCCGGCTGCTGATGGAGCGTGATGGCGGGCTGATCAGCGCGCGCGGCGAGGCGGCACGCATCCTGCTTTATCTGTTCGAACGCGACTGGGGCGTTCAGTTGCTGCGCGGCGGATAATCGAACGGCGATGCGCTCGCGCTGGCGAGATAGGCCAGCCGGCTCGCCATGGCCTCGGTCGCCCGTGAAATCAGATTCCAGGCGGCGAGAAAATCGGCTTCATCGCCGTGATAGGGATCGGGCACGCCGCCGCCCTGATGCCCGTCGAGCCAGTCGAGCAGCAGCATGACTTCGGCATGGGCATCGCGTGGACGCCGCGCGTTAATCCCGGCCAGATTGGCGCTGTCGAGCGCGATGATGTGCGAAAAGCGCTGGAAATCCTGCGCTTCGATCTGCCGGGCGACCTGATCCCCGATGGCAATGCCATGTGCTGCCGCTGTGGCAATCGCGCGCGGATCAGGCGCGCTGCCGATGTGATAGGCTGCGGTGCCTGCTGAATCGATGAGGCAATTGATCCCGTGGCGGGCGCTGGCCGCGCGGAACGCACCTTCTGCCATCGGCGAGCGGCAAATATTGCCAAGGCAGACAAACAGGACTGCCATGTGGTGTTGGGGCCTTCCATGCATGGAAAGTAAAGCTACCAGCGCATGAAATGCTTGTCCAATAGAAGAAGTTTGGGTGAATTCTTTGCAAGATTCCACCCAAGGCGCAGCCTTTTCGCCGGTTGTCAGGCCACTGATGCGGGGGCCGGTGCGGTGCTTGCGAGAACTTCCTCGGTAATCCGACGGATATTGACCTTGGCTTTCAACCGCGCACCCAGCAACGCGGTGCCGCTTACCTTGCGCTGCACGAAGAGCGTTTCGATCGGCGGGAAGGCCCAGGTGTCCTTGTCCTGCGCGATGGCATAGCCTTCATCGCGCAGCAGCGGGATAAAGGCGCGGTCGCCGAAATCGAAGGGCGCATCCTCGCGCATTTCATTGATGACAATATCGATCATGCGGCCAACCCGTTCGGGGTGCTTTTCCGCGACAATTGGCATCATGAACCCCGCATCGAGCGTGGCTTGCAGCACTTCCTCGGCATTGCCCTTGAGCCCTGCTTCGAGCATGCGGCGATAGCCCTTGGCGACATCGGGATCGACCGGACGGCAGGCTCCGAAATCGAGCAAGATGATCTCCCCCGTCTCCCGCCGGTAACGGAAGTTGGCGAAGTTGGGATCGGTCTGCATCACGCCGAAATCGAACAATTCGCGCGCCACCAGGCGGATCAGCCGGGCGAAGACTTCATCGCGGCGTTCGGGAGGCTCGTTGCCGAGCTCCTCGATCGAGACGCCTTCTTCAAAGCTCATCGCGAGGATTGCGCCGCGTGTCAGCCCTTCGTGGAGGCGCGGGACGACAAAGCCCGGCACATCCGCCAGCTGTTCGCGGTAGAGCTTCATCTGCTCGCCTTCGCGCTGGTAATCGGCTTCTTCGTGGAGCTGCTTCTTGGCAGCGGCCATCAGCTTTTCGACCTCCAGCTCGGGCGGGGCAAAGCCCGCCACCTTGAGCAAGGTCATCACGTTATCGACATCGCTGTCGATGCTTTTGGCCACGCCGGGATATTGCACCTTGATCGCCAGCTCTTCGCCATCGCGGGTCAGGGCCTTGTGCACCTGTCCAATGCTGGCGGCTGCGATCGGGCGCGGATTGAACCAGCGGAACTGCTTGCGCCAATCGGGGCCCCATTCGGATTTGAGCACCTGATCAAGCTGCTTGGTCGGCATGAAGTTGGCCTGATCGCGCAAGGTCGCAAGGATCCTGGAAAGCTCGTCCGGCAGGAAATCACCGGCATCAAGGCTGATCATCTGCCCCATCTTCATCGCCGCGCCGCGCAGGTGCGAGAGGCGATCGGTCAGACGCTGGACATTGCCGGGGGTGAGGATCAGATCGCGCGCCGAAATCCCTTCGCCGCTGGCGAGCCGCCGCGCGCCTTCGGCCACCATGCCGCCCGCGACCCCGCCCACCAGCCGCCCGAAGGTGCCGATGCGCGCCATCCGGCCGGCCGGCACCGCTCGCTGGCGGCTGCGATCATGGGGGAGCTTGTCGAAATCGGGAATGCTGTCGTCGTCGGACACGGGGCGGGGTTTCCGGTTTGGGGAGGGTAGGGGGCTAACGGTCGGGGCGGGGCGGTGTTCCGCAGGTCAGGAAATGCTCAGGCCGCCATCGACCGGCAGGCATTGCCCGGTGATGTAATCGGAATGGGGCGAGGCGAAGAACACGGCGAGACCTTCAAGCCCGGCATGATCCCCCGGACGCCGCAGCGGGATGCGCTTGGCCATCCATGCCGCGAATTTGGGATCGGCCTTGGCGGTGATATCGGTTTCGTAGAAGCCGAACAGCAGGGCATTGGCGGTGATCTGATAGCGCGCCAATTCGAACGCGGCGGCACGCGTCAGCCCGTTGAGCGCGGCCTTGGAGGCGGCATAATCGGACGAGCGGTTGACCCCCATGATCGATTGGCCCGATGAGGTCGCGATCAGCTTGCCACCCGGATTGCCGTGCCCGGCGCGTTCGATCATATGACGGGTGACGTGCTTGTAAACTAGCGCCGCGCCCCGCGTGTTCACCGCCATGGTGTGATCCCAGCCTTGCGCCGTGATGTCAGGAATGGCGGTGCCCGCACCCGAAATCCCGGCATTGGCAAAGCAGGCATCAATCCGCCCGAAGGCGCTCAGCGTGCGCTCGATCGCGGCGGCGATAGCATCATCCTCGGTCACATCGCAGGTGAGGGCGATGACATCGCCATCCCCAAGCCCGCGCAATTCCTCGACCGCGGCGGCGTTCTTGTCCGCACTGCGCGCGAGGATCGCGACATGCGCGCCCGCCTTGGCCAGACCGCGCGCCATCGCAAGGCCAAGCCCGCCATTGCCGCCCGTGACAAGGGCCGTGCGGCCCGCAAGATCGAATAACGCCATGGCGCAATCTGTGGCGCAATCGCGCGCTGGCCGCAAGGCATCCGGGAACCACCCGCGCAGGCGCGCTTTTGGGGCTTCATGGACGGACACACCTCGCTTTCGACCCCTGCGCTGTCAGGGGCTGCCCGCGCGCTCGGCTATGCCGGGCTCCTGCCCCAGATCATCTGCCTCGGCCTCGTGCTGATCGGCCATGAATGGCGCTATTCGGCGCTGGCCGGCGGCTTTGCCTATGCAGCGGCCATCTTCAGCTTTCTGGGCGGCGTGTGGTGGGGGCAGGCGGTGCAAAGCGCCAAAGACGGGCAACCTGCCACCACCGGCGCCTATCTCCTCGCTGTCATGCCGAGCCTGCTGGCGGTGGCGCTTTTCCTGCCGTGGACCTTCGGATGGGAATGGCCGGGTCCGGCGCTGTTCTATCTCGGCACGCTTATCGCGCTGTCGCCCTTCGTTGACCGGGCGCTAGGCTTTGCCACGCCTGATTTCCTGCGGCTGCGGTGGCACTTGTCGCTCGGGCTGGGAGGCTTGACGATCGTGCTCGGCTTTACCGCTGGCAGCATCATCTAACGGCTTGCCTTGCTGCGCCCCCGCCGCCACTCTGGCGCGCGGAAAAGGGGACGCGATGCGATACATCATGATCATGCTGGCGGCACTGCTGGCCTGTGCCGCACCGCTGCGGGCGCAGGGCCAGCTGGTGATCGTCGGCGGCGGGCTCGCCGATGATAATGACACGGTGTTTGCGGCGTTTCTCGAAGCCTTGCCTGCGCCGGATGCGCCGATTGCGATCATTCCGGCGGCTTCGGGCGTACCCGCCCATTCTGCTGCCGCCTTCGCCGCGCAGCTCACCCGGCGCGGGGTCGCGCCCGAACGCATCCGCATCATCCGGCTTGCCGTTGAGGATGATCCCGACACGCCCGATGATGAGAGCCTGTGGCGCGGCCATGGCGAGGATGCCGGCGAGATCGCGCGGCTCGCCGATGTGGGCGCGATCTGGTTCACCGGCGGCGATCAGGCGCGCATTCTGGCCACGCTGGTGCGTGCCGATGGAACAGACACCACGATGCTCGCGCTGATCCGCCGCCGCTTGGCCGCAGGCGCGGTGATCGGTGGCACCAGCGCCGGGGCCGCGATCATGAGCGACCCGATGCTTATGCAGGGCGACCCGCTAAGCCTTGTGCCCGGCGCGGGGGCGGATCGCGATCCGATCGAGACCGGGCAAGGGCTGGGTTTCCTGCGCCATGCGCTTGTCGATCAACATTTCGGCGAGCGCGCACGGCTGATCCGGCTGATTGCCGCGCTGCGGGTGCGCGAGACGGATAGGCGCATCGGGCTGGGGATTGATGAAGACACCGCGCTGGTGGTCGCGCCCGATCAACGCACGGCGCGGGTTGTCGGGCGCGGGCGGGTCACTGTCGTCGATGCGCGGACCACTGCCTATCCCGCCGGGCCGACATGGGCGGCGCGCGGTACGAAGGTGGGCATGCTTGGCAACGGAGAGAGCCTTGATCTCACTAGCTTGCAACGTTCGGCCCAAGCCGCGCCCACGCCTGCGCCCCTGTCCACCCCTGCGCCATGCCTCTCGGCGACAAGCGCTGCCGGTCTGCCCGCGAGCCAATCAGAGCTGATCGCCGCCATCAGCGATGCTTTGGCGGCTGGCGGCGAGGCGACCTGTCTGGTGAGCGCGGGGCAAGCAGGCCTCGCGCTGAAGTTCTCGCGCACGGCGGATGCATCCGATCCGTGACTGCGGCTCGACGTCACCCCGGTGGCAGTGCGGCTTGAACCTGCGGAACGCTAGCTGCCCAGTTCAAGCTGGACGAATTTGGGCGCACCGCGCTGGCTTTCGCGCCACTGGGCGAGAGCCGCGCTGCCCGCGCCAAGCGCTGCCAGCGGAATCCCGGCTTCGGCCAAAGCATAGGGCGAAATCCGGTGCCGGGTCATGAACCCGCCCGAACCATCGCTGATAAGCGAGGTTTCAAACTTCAGCCCCTGGCTGCTTTCGGTCGAATTGACGACCGTGCTCACCACCAATTGCCCATGGCCGAGATCCAGCACCACTTCGGTGCCAACCGGCACCCCGGCAAGACCGGCGATCCGCGCTCCGGTTTTGGAAAGGTTGCGAAGCAGCACATCATAGTAATGATCCTCATGGATCAGCCCGACCTTGCGCAAAATGGTGATCCGTTCCGAGCGATAGCGCGGCGGGCCTGCGGGCGGGCAATGGATGCCGCCCTCGGCAAACCGCGCGAGCACCTCGGCTTGGGTCATGGCGCTGGCGTAAATGAAGCCCTGCACCAGATCGGCCCCGCGCTCGCGCACCAGCGCCAACTCGTCCATCGCCTCGACCCCTTCGGCGACGGTGGTGATGCCGAGCGCTTTGGCCAGCGCCACGATCGCGGTGATGATGGCCGGATTGGTATCGCCGCTTGCGGTGCAGCCATGGACAAAGCTCTGGTCGATCTTGATCTTGTCGAAATGGCCATGCTTGAGATAGCCGAGCGAGGAATAGCCGGTGCCGAAATCATCAAGCACCAGCCGCACGCCCAGTTTGTGCAGCGCCTCGATCATCCCGGTGATGTTGCCATGATCGCCGGCAAAGATGTTCTCGGTGATTTCCAGTTCGAGCCGCGGCGGTGACAGGCCCGAGATTTCCAGCGCTGTCGCCACCTTGCGGTGGAAATCGGGCTTCATGAATTGCTTGGCCGACACATTCACCGCCACGCTGATGCTTTCCGGCCAGCGCAGCGCATCGCGGCAGGCCTGGTTGAGCGCCATTTCGCCCAGCATCAGGATCAGATCATGCTCTTCGGCCAGCGGAATGAAGATCGCGGGCGAGATCGGGCCATGGTCCGGATGATCCCAGCGGAGCAACGCCTCGAACACCTTGACCTCGGAGGTCACGGGATCAACCACCGGCTGATAGACGACCTCGATCTTGCCGGTTTCGGCAGCTTCCCGCAGGTCGGCAACCAGCTGCGCGGCTTGCCGGGCTGCGGCGTTGAGGCCACTGGTGAAGAAGCGGAAACTGCCGCGGGTTTCCTTGGCGGCATAGAGCGCCATGTCGGCGGCGTGGGTGAGTTCGCCCGCATCAAGGCCATCGTAGGGCGCAATCGCAATTCCGATCGAGGCCCCGATATTCGCGCGCTTGCCGCTGATCTGATAGGGCTGCGACAATTCGTGCACGATCCGCTGGGCAAGATCGGACAAGGCGCCGCGATCATCCATATCGGGCAGCAGGATCTGGAATTCATCGCCGCCCAGCCGCCCGATCTCGCAGCGTTCCCCAAGGATCGCCACCAGCCGCCGCGCGACCTGCTGGAGCAGATCATCCCCGGCGTGGTGCCCCATCGTGTCATTGACCTGCTTGAAGCGGTCGAGATCAAGCATCATCAGCGCGCAGCTGCGCTGTGCCTGGCGAAAGGCGGCGAGAATGGTGCCAAGCCGCTCGCCAATCCGGCGGCGGTTGGCAAGCCCGGTCAATTCATCGACCTGCGATTGGAGCGCGGCCTCCATCTCCTGAAGATATTGCGCGGTGATATCGACCGCGCTGCCGCGATAGCCGAGGAACCGGCCCTTGCTGTCATTCAGCGGGCGGCCAGCGAGGCGCCACCAGCGCGATTGGGTATCGGTGCTGCCGGGCTTGGGAACGCGAACCTCGACCAGATGATCATTGATCCGCGCGCGCGACCTGCACTTGAACCCCAGCGCCCGCTGCGAGCCGCTGCCGGGCAGGGCTTCGGTATCGTGGAAAAAGGCGGTGAGCGGCTGTCCGAGCGGGCTTTCCCCCGCGCTCTCGAAATCGTGCAGCGCCCGCGAGGAGAGGAAGATCAGCGTGTCCTGCGCATCGGTGGCCCAGAACAGGCCCACGCCGAGCCGTTCAACGTCAGCGAGAATGGTGCCACTCAGGCTTGCGGTCTTGCTCGCCCGGACAGGACGGCTTTCCCCGTTGGTTCGCGGGAGAGAGGCAGGGCTGCGGCTCGATCTCAGAAAACCGATCGACATGGCGTATCCTTCAGCGGCGACCAGACCACGGCACACGACACGGGGCCAACGGAGGGATCACTCCGTTCGCTTGCGGGTTTAGCTGCAAATGGTTGAAAAATGCTTGATTTTAGAGGTGGCTATATGCCGCAGGTAAGTCGCTGCGGGGCGTGGGTGAGAGGGGGTGTGGAGAACGTGTCCACGAGGGGAGGGACGAGATGATTAAGCTGGGGTGATGCCTTGCTTTGATCGGATGCAGTCCTTCACCGGGAACGTATCCGTAAACGCCCTTGCCTCGCAATAGACACATGCCGGCCCACTCCCCGAGTGGGGCAAGCTATCGGCGACAAGGCCTTTGTCTGTCCAGCTGCGGATGGCGAGCGTGTCGTTCGATGGCCAACCAACGTGACCTCGCCCCAACTCATTAATGCTCAAGAAGCTGCATCGCATTTCTCTCTTCAGACACTTCATCTCGACCCTATTGTTAGCCGGGCGCTCTGCTTCTTGGCGTTTATCCTCGACAT
>Ga0308017_1000011_pt1 | contig 61395 bp, 67 predicted proteins | sample Neamet280_FD_203145 | JGI IMG/M metagenome (GOLD analysis project Ga0308017, IMG submission 203145) | Marine microbial communities from water near the shore, Antarctic Ocean - #280 | ecosystem: Environmental > Aquatic > Marine > Unclassified | place: Southern Ocean | collected 2014-10-01
TTGCAGGAGCGCAATATTCCGGCGCAATTGCTGGTCTTCCCCGACGAGAACCACTGGGTGCTCGGCGCGAAGAACTCGCTGCAATGGCACGAGACCGTATTCGCCTGGCTCGATCGCTGGCTGCGCGAGGAGCCGGCGTCAAAATGAGCGAGAACCTGCCGCTGATGGCCGCGCAATCCGCGCTGGCCCGCCATTATGGCGGCGATGCACCGGGCAATGCGGTGGAGCGCCACATCTTCCTGTGCGCGCTGTCGGACAAGGCCAAGTGCTGCTCGCGCGAGGCCGGGGCGGAAAGCTGGCAATTCCTGAAAGAGCGGCTCAAGGAGCGTGGGCTAATCGGGCCGCTGCGGGCACCGGATCACCCCAAGGGGCCGGGCGGCGGCGTGCAGCGCAGCAAGGCTGATTGCCTCCAGATCTGCGGAGTCGGCCCGGTCGCGGTCGTGTGGCCGGATGGCGTGTGGTATCACTCGTGCAGCCCGCAGGTGCTCGACCGGATCATCGAGGAGCATCTGATCGGCGGGGTTCCGGTCGAGGAATACCGGCTCTATCCGCAGCGCTAGGCGGCGGGCTTACTTCTCGTCAGGCGACCAGAATTCATCCCGGCCCGGCATGCGGTTGTCGACCGATTCATCGTGGCCCGTTCCGTTGGACAGAAACGCAAGGCCCATCAGCCCGCCGCCCAGCAGCATGGTGAAGCTGATGCCGAGCGCCACGGCGATGTAGTAATGCACCGAAATCGCGCCGTTGAAGGCAAACAGCAGGCCAAGCGCGAGCACCACGGTCACCACGGTCACCGCCATCAGCACTTTCATGATCTGGCGGTAACGCGCCCAGGCATGCGCGGCGTTGATCGGATCATCGAGCGGGGATTTCTGAACCATGCTTCCCCCATGGGCCGCCGCGCGCCGCTTTGCAACGGCCTCGCGGCGAGTGGCGTGCAGGCAGGATTCGCTTTCCGCCGGCAAAAATGGCATTCTGCCTGTCGGGAGAGAGAGGGAGAATGTCATGAACATTGCCGCGATCATCGCCGGGCGTCGTTCCGAAGCGATCATTTCCTGCACCGCCGAAACCCCGCTGGTCGAAGCGATCCGCATGCTGGGCCAGCAGCGCATCGGCGCCATGCCGGTGCTGCGCGAGGGCCGCGTTGTCGGGATCATTTCGGAACGCGATGTGGTCTATTGCATCGCAGAGGACGCGGGCGCCTGTCTCAACCAGCCGGTCGAAAAGCTGATGACCTCGCCAGCCATCACGGTTTCGCCGAGCACCACCATCGACGAAGCGCTGGGCCTGATGACCCGGCGGCGGTTCCGCCATTTTCCCGTGGTGGACGATGGGGAGCTGATTGCCTTCATCTCGATCGGCGATCTGGTGAAGCACAAGATGGATGAAGTTCAGCACGAGGCTGCGGCCTTGCGCGACTATATCCAAACGGTTTGATCCCTTGAGGATCGCCCCTGCCTGACCTACATCAGGGCCATGGCCGAACCTCTCACGCTCACCCCCGCCGCTGCGGATCGCATCGCCAAGATCGCCGCCAAGCAGACGCGCCCTGCGATCCTACGCCTCTCGGTCGAAGGCGGCGGCTGTTCAGGGTTCCAGTACAAGTTCGATCTTGCCGATGCCCCCGAGGCCGATGACAGCGTGAGCGAAACCGATGGGGTCAAGCTGGTGGTCGATCCGGTGAGCCTCGATCTGATCGCGGGCAGCACCGTCGACTTCGTCGAATCGTTGGGCGGAGCGGCCTTCAAGGTCGAAAACCCGCAAGCCGCCGCAGGTTGCGGCTGCGGGGCAAGCTTCGGGATTTGAATTAGACTTGGGCAGCCATGTGGGGCATCACCGCGCCCATGAAAATTGCCACCTTCAACATCAACGGGATCAAGGCGCGGCTGCCGCGGCTCAAGGAATGGCTCGCCGAAACGCGCCCGTCGGTTGCCTGCCTGCAAGAAATCAAGACGCAGGATGATGGCTTCCCTGCCGAGGAATTCACAGAGCTGGGCTACAGCGCGATCTGGCACGGTCAGAAAAGTTTCAACGGCGTGGCCATGCTGGTGGATACGCAGGCGGGCCTCACCATCTGCGAAGTCCAGCGCGGGCTGGGGGTCAATGGCCCCAATGACGGCGAAGGCGAACAGGCGCGTTACCTCGAAGCCGAAGTGAACGGCATCCGCATTGCCTGCCTTTACCTGCCCAATGGCAACCCGCATCCGGGGCCGAAATTCGACTACAAGCTGCGCTGGATGGAAGCCCTGCGTGCGCGCATGGCGACGATCTGGGCCGAAGAAGTGCCCGCAGTCGTGCTCGGCGATTTCAACGTCATCCCCGAAGATGATGATGTCTGGTCGGTCAAGGCGATGGCGGATGATGCGCTGATGCAGCCCGAATCGCGCGCGGCCTATGCGCGGCTGCTCGGCGATGGCTGGTGTGATGCGCTCCGCACGCGCAATCCGCGCGGCGGGGTGTGGACCTACTGGGATTATCAGGCGGGGGCGTGGCAGCGCGATCACGGCTTCCGCATTGATCACATCTTGCTGTCACCCGAATGCGCCGACCGGCTGGAGGCTGCGGGCGTCGACAAGGCGCATCGCGGGCGCGAGAAAGCGAGCGATCATGCGCCGGTTTGGGCACGCCTGAAGGCGTGAATCACAAAAGCCCTTCCCCTTGGGGAAGGGTTGGGATGGGGGGTATGCCCTCACCGGGGCAGAAGCCCCCACCCCTTACCCTCTCCCCACGGGGAGGGGGATGGGATCACCTGTAGAAGATATGCGTGCTGATCTGGGCCAGTCGCTCTTTGCGCTGGCTCCAGCCGGGGCTGACATAGCGCGCGTGGAAAAACACCGCGTCATTCGCCTCGGATTGCCACAACCCACGATGCGCGATTTCGGCAATCGCCCGCGCGCGCGCCCAGGCGGCGGAATGTTCGCGGATATGCGGCATCCGGCCGTTGCGAATGAACGAGAATTGCCCGGCCTGCTGCACCACACCGCAATAGCTGGCGGGGAAACGCGGGTCATCGGCCCGGTTGATAATCACCTGCGCCACCGCAAGCTGGCCTGCCAGCGGCTCGCCGCGCGATTCGAAATAGACCGCGCCGGCAAGACAGCGCATTTCGGCGCTCAGCTTGCGGCGCGTGTCGACCTGCTTCACCAGTTCGGCAAGCGAGGCCGGTTGCGGACCGGGCTCGACCCAGTTTTCGGGCAGGGGTTGGATGACTTCACGCGAAACGAACACCGGGGTCGCGGGGACGATCTCGATCCCCTCATCCGGGGTGGTGGTTCCGGGGCTCGCGATGGCTTGCGCGGCGGCCCCTTCGGTCGTTTCAGCTTCCGCGCTGTTGGCGCTGGAAAAGATCAGGTTGGCGAAGGCACAGGCGGCGATCGCACCAAAAGACAGGGTCTTACGACTCATTATCTCAACAATTTAGGCGGTGAGCGCGCACAGACGCAGGCGGGAACCTGTTGCGATGTTTCGCAAGGAGAGGGGGTGGTTCGCGTTAAGCCTGCCGGCGGCTCCCCGTCTGTGTGCTGTGCGGATAGCCGGATTGCTACCCGATCAGCCTGCGCGAGAAGATTGCCGGCCCGTTAGCCATAAGGTGGCAGGGGTCAAGCAATTATGGCAAAATTGCGGTGAAGCGTTCCGCTGCGTCGATATCCACCTCCAGAATCCACAAATCCGGGTCCTGACGGCGGCGGCGATCGAGATATTCGGAAAATTCCTCAGGATTCTCAGAATCTTGGGATTTGGTCGCAACAAAGCTGCGCGATCCATCCAGCCCCGGCAGCCTTTCATAGAGCTGGGCGGGGCCGCCGCGACACATGATTGCAATCAGAATCGTACCGCCGTCGCGCTCACCCTTGGCAAGCACTGTGGCAAAGCCGCCCAGCGATTCGGCAAGCCGGATCAGGCCAGCCACCTCGAGATGCGCGGGCAGGCGCGCGTCGCTCACTGCGCTGCGCTGCTGTAGCCCGGCAGCCCCGACAGCGCGATGCGCGAGCGCATGAAGGTGCCGGTGCCGCGCCCGATTTCTTCGCCTTCGGCATCGATCAGCCGCGCCTCGGCGACAAACACCCGCCGCTTGCCGCTGATCCAGCGCCCTTCGGCCACCACCGTACCGGTGCGCACCGGCTTGGTGAAATGGAGGTTGAACCCGGTTGTCAGCAGAAACCGATCGGTCACCAAGGTGTTCGCCGCATAGAAGGCGGCATCATCAAGCATCTTGAAGTAGATCGTGCCGTGCGCGGCGCCTGCCGCGTGGTAATCCGCCGCGGTGACATCAAAGGTCAGCCGCGACAGCCCTTCGCCGGGGATGTGAAGCGTCGAGGCGAATTTGCGATTGATCGGCGCCGAGGCGTAAAGCTGCTCCAGCGCGCGGTAATGCAATGCGGCCCCCAACGGGCCTGTCGCCGGATGCGCGCCGCTCATGGGATGGCCGGCTCAGGCCGCGTCCTGCAAGAACTGGTTGGAGAGCAGCGCATAGAGCCCTTCGGGCGTTTCGGCTTCCATCAGCAATTGCACCATCGCTTCACTACGGGTGAGCCGCGAGATCGCGGCGAGCGCGTGGAGATGGGTAGCCCCGGCATTTTCCGGCGAGACCAGACCGAACACCAGGCTCACCGGAACCGCATCGGGCGAGCCGAATTCGACAGGGGTTTCCAGCTTGATCAGCGCCAGCGTCGGGCGCTTCACGCCCGGATGGCGGCAATGCGGAATCGCGATGCCGCGCCCGAAACCGGTGCTGCCGAGCATTTCACGCTGCTCGAGCCCTTCGAGCACGCTGGTCTTTTCGAGCCCGTAGGCCGCCGCAAACGACGTGGCCAGCGCGGCAAAAACCTTGGATTTGCTATCGAGACGGGCAAAGGTCACGGCTTCGGGCAAAACGACGAGATTGATGTCCATTGCGTGATGAAATCCAGACTGAATATGCCCCGGCAACAGGCAGATAGTCGCCTTCGCGCCTGAGGTCCAGTGCGCGAGGGCGAGGCGGAAGCCCCTCCTGCATCCGCCGACCGGGCCTTCTTGATCAAGCTCCGGGCATAGCCCGGCGAGGCCCTCGCGCGGTTCGACCCAACCGATCGAACCATCGGCACGCCGATAAATCATATTATGCCGCCCGGTGCCAGCGTTTTTGAAAAACAGCGCCGGCGTGTTGCGCAAGTCCATCAGCATGACAGCGTCAGCAACCGTGGCGGTGGGAATGTCAACGCGGGTCTCGGCAATCACCAGCGGCGCATCAACGGTGACTTCCTCTTCCTCGTCAGGGGGGAGGGCGAAAATCGTGTAGGCGGCTTCTTCCTCGGCCCGGCTGGCCAGCGCTTGCTGGTGATGATCGGTGAGCCGGCGCTTGTAGCGGCGCAGCTGCTTTTCGATCTTGCCGACCGCTTCATCGAGCGCGAGATGCGCATCCTGCGCGGCGCCCTGTGCCTTGAGGATCAGCCCCTGCATCACATGGGTAACGATATCGCAGGTAAAGGCACCCGCCGGGGCCTTGCCGAAAGTGACGTGGGATGAAAGCGCGCGATCGAAATATTTGTCGACGATCGCGGCGAGCTTTTCCGAAGCATGTTCCTGGAGCGCGGCTCCGGTGTCCATCTGGTGGCCGGAAATGCGAATGTCCATGCGGTGTACCCCCTTCTTCCCAAGTGGTGGACAGGCCATCCCTTGCCCGCCCGGTTCAAGCCATCAGCGCGTCCAGACCGCCTCCTTGATTTCGGCGGCAAGAAAGGCCTCCCAGCGCGCCCGCTCTTCGGGAGACGCGGCATGGGGGCGCGGTTCACGGCGCGGGCGGTTGGCAACGGGGCGATACCACGGCGCATCGCTGGCTGCGTGCGCGCTGTCGGCATCAGCAGTCAGTTCGAGGCCGATCTGACGCCCGCCTGTCAGCTCGACATAGACCTGCGCAAGCAATTCGGCATCGAGCAACGCGCCGTGCTTGACCCGGTGCGAGCGATCAATGCCATAACGGGTGCACAGCGCATCGAGCGAAAGCTTGGCCCCGGGGTGTTTCTTGCGGGCGATGGCGACGGTATCGACCATGCGACCAAGATCGATGGGCGCGCGCCCGCACAAGCTCAACTCGTTGTTGAGAAATCCGAAATCGAAGCCCGCATTATGCGCGACGAGCGGGGCATCGCCGAGAAAAGCGAGCAATTCATCCGCCGTATCGGCAAAGCGCGGCTTGGTGGCGAGGAAGGCAGACGACAGGCCATGCACCTTTTCCGCTTCCACCGGCATATCGCGTTCGGGATTGAAATAGGCGTGGAAGGTGCGGCCCGTTTCGACCCGGCCGATCATTTCCACACAGCCGATTTCCACCATGCGATCCCCGGTTTTGGGATCAAGCCCGGTGGTTTCGGTGTCGAAAATAACCTCACGCATTTGACGCACTATCTGCCTGGCACGCCCGCGACGCAAGCGAAGTTTTCATGAGCCCGTCCCGGCATCGGGGGCGAGCAATTCGGCAATCAGCGCGCTGACTTGCGCGCGGGTTTCCGCCAGCGAGGTACCGGTATCGATAACATGATGCGCGCGTTCGCGCTTTTCCGCATCGGGCGTTTGCAGCGAAAGGATGTGTTCGAGTTTCTCGGCGCTCATACCCGGACGGGCCAGCACCCGTGCGCGCTGTTCGTGGTGCGGGGCCGAGACCACCACGATCGCATCGACCGCTTCATGCCCGCCGCGCTCGAACAGCAGGGGAATATCGAACACCACCGCAGGCTTGTCGGCATGCTCGGCAAGAAAGGCGGCGCGCCTGGCGCCGACCGCGGGGTGGACAATCGCCTCAAGCCGGGCGAGCGCGGCCTTGTCGGCAAAGACCTGATGGCCGAGCCGGTCACGGTCGACCCCCTGTGGCCCCGTTGAACCGGGAAAAGCGGCCTCGATCGCAGGCAGAAGTTCACCGCCCGGACCTTGCATCGCGCGGACTTCGGCATCGGCATCGAACACCGGGATCCCGGCCTCGGCAAACATCGCCGCGACAGTCGATTTGCCCATGCCGATCGAGCCGGTGAGGCCAATGATCTTCGGCTTTTTCATGAAGTCAGCACGCGGCGCAGTTCGGCATCATGCTCGCGCGGCGGGGCTTGGCCGAAAAAGCGTTCGAACGCGGCGGCAGCCTGTCCGACCAGCATCGCAAGGCCATCAATCGTGCGGAAGCCCGCCGCACGCGCGCCTTTCAGGAAGGGCGTATCGAGCGGCGCGGTGACAATATCATAGGCGATGGCGCCGGGCGGGGCATGGCTCCAGTCAAAGGCAAGCGGCGGCTGGCCCTGCATCCCGAGGCTGGAGGCATTGATCACCAGATCGCAGCAGCCTTCGCGGTCATCAAAGGCGAAATCAGTGGGTGCGGCAAAATGCGACAGATGCGGCGTGTGATGTTCGCCCTGGGACGCGAGCTCGTCGAGCAGGCGGCGTGCCTTGGCGGGATTGCGCCCCGCGACCACCAGCGTGAAACCTTGGCCCGCCAGCGCGGTGATGATCGCGCGCGCCGCACCGCCCGTCCCGATGATCCGCGCCATGCGGAAATAATGCGTTTGGGCCAGTTCCCGCGCGAGGGGTTCGAGAAAGCCCGCCGCATCGGTGTTGGTGCCGATCAATCCGCCCGCACCATCAGGAAGCACGGTGTTGACGGCGCCGATGGCCTCAGCGGGTGCTTCGATGCGATCAAGCCCCGCCATCACCGCCTGCTTGTGCGGCATGGTGACATTGCAGCCGCGCCACGAGGGATCGCCGCGACGCGTCTTGAGGTAGTCGGCCAGTTCCTCGGGCCGGACATGGCAGGCACGGTATTCCGCCGCGATCCCGAGCCTTGCCAGCCAGAAATTGTGGATCGCCGGAGACTTGGACTGTGCGATCGGATCTCCGATCACTTCGGCGTAGGCCTGTCCTGAGCCCTGTTGAAGGAGCTTGCTCATGCGCGCAACACCCCTGCCTCCCGCAGCGCGCCCAGCACAGGCAGCAGCGGCATGCCGAGAATGGTGAAATGCTCTCCTTCGATCCGTTCAAACAGCTGCACGCCCAAAGCTTCGATCCGGAACACGCCGACGGTGTGGCTGACCTCGGGCCATTCCTGATCGAGATAATGCGCGATGAAATCTTCGGACAGCGGGCGCACATGGAGCCGCGCGAGCGCGCTGTGGCTCCATTCGCAGGTGGTGCCGCGCACCAGCGCCGCACCGCTGTGCAAGGCCATTTCGCGGCCCGAAAAGAACCGCAGATGTTCGGCTGCCTCTTCGCGGCTCGCGGGCTTATCAAAGCGCTGTCCGCCCGCCACCACCAGCGAATCACTGCCGAGCACCAGCGCATCGGGATGCGCCGCCGCAACCGCCGCTGCCTTGGCCACCGCAAGCGCTTCGGCAACTTCAGCGGGGCTCGCCCCCACAAGGCTCGCCTCAAGCGCGCGTTCGTCCAGCGCAGCGGGGACGGCTTCGTAAGCCACCCCGGCAGCATCAAGCATGGCGCGGCGCGAAGCTGATTTGCTCGCAAGGATCAGGCGCGCGGTCATATCGGTTTGCCCACACCATCAATCTGCCGGTCGCGGCGCTGGCGTTCCTGCACCAGCCGGATGATCGCGGCCGCGCTTTCCTCGATCGAGCGGCGGGTCACATCAATCACCGGCCAGCCATTATCAGCAAACATCCGGCGCGCGAATTGCAGCTCTTCCTTGACCCTTTCGGAATCGACATAGGCCGTCTCGCCGGTTTCATTGAGCGTGAGCAGACGGTTGCGGCGGATCTGGATGAGCCGTTCGGGCGCAGTCGTCAGCCCCACCACCAACGGCTGGCGCAGGCCGAACAAAGCCTTAGGCGGGGGGCTTTCCACCACCAGCGGGATATTGGCGACCTTGTAGCCGCGATTGGCCAAATAGATCGCGGTCGGCGTTTTCGACGAGCGCGAAACCCCTGCGAGGACGATATCGGCCTGTTCCCATTCCTCATGGCCGAGCCCGTCATCATGGGCGATGGTGTACTGGATGGCCTCGACCCGGCGGAAATAATCCTCGTCCATCGCGTGCTGGCGGCCGGGCTTGTGCAATTGTTCCTGCCCGAGATGGGCTTCGAGCGCAGCGGTCACCTGATCGAGCACCGGCAGGGCAGGCAGGCCAAGATGGCGGCAATGCTCTTCCAGCCGCTTGCGGGTTTCGGGATTGACCAGCGTATACAGCACCAACCCCGGATTCTGCGCCAGATCAGGCGCAATGCGATCAAGATGCTGGAGCGAGCGCACCATCGGCCAGAAATGCCGGTTGACCGAGGGATCATCAAACTGGGCAAGCGCAGCCTTGGCGATCATTTCCAGCGTCTCGCCGGTCGAATCCGAGACAAGATGGAGATTGATTCGATTCATCATCAGCCCGCCCTGCCTGTCTTGCGGTCCCGCCTGTGGACAGGTTGCCGCATAAACCACGGGAGGACAGCGTGGGCAAGGTGGGGAGACGTTTTCATACCCGCTACCGGCGCTTTCCTGCGGGTCTTTCTCGACACAAACGAGATTGTATCGACAGGCTGGGGACAATGGGGATATCTCGGGCTTGACCGCGCATTGCCGCAGAGTCGAGAGGGGATCTTGCAGACATCCATCGCCGGATAAGTCCGGCAGCGCCGGGGAATTCCCGCTATCCACAGGGCCAACAGACTCCCTCAATCCTTTTAAAATCTATTTATATTTGCTTAGAGGAACTCCATGCCTGGCCCATTGCTCGATACGCTCAAAGGAATTCGCCAGCCCACAGCCCCCGTGTGGCTGATGCGGCAAGCCGGGCGTTACCTGCCCGAATATCGCGAATTGCGCGCCGAGAAGGGCGGCTTCCTCGAACTCGTTTACGATAGCGAAGCGGCGGCGGAAATCACCGTACAGCCGATCCGACGGTTCGGTTTCGATGGCGCGATCCTGTTTTCCGATATCCTGATCGTGCCCCATGCCATGGGGCAGGGGCTGGCTTTCATGGCAGGCGAAGGGCCCAAGCTTTCGCCGACCTTGCTTGAGGTCGATCTGTCAGAATTCGCCCCGGCGCTGCATCATTTCAATCCGGTCTATGAAACCGTGCGCCTGACCCGCGCCCAATTGCCCGATAATGTGACGATGCTGGGCTTTGCGGGGAGCCCGTGGACGGTCGCGACCTACATGATCGCGGGCGAAGGTTCTAAGGATCAGGGCCCGGCGCGGCTGCTTGCCTATCGCGATCCGGCGCGGCTTCAGGCGATCATTGATGCAATCATTGATCACTCGGTCACTTATCTGCGCGGCCAGATCGATGCGGGCGCGGAAGCGGTGCAATTGTTCGACAGCTGGGCTGGCAGCCTCGCGCCCGACCAGTTCGAACGCTGGGTGATCGCGCCCAATGCCAAAATCACCGCCGCGCTCAAGCAATCGCACCCCGATACGCCGGTGATCGGTTTTCCCAAGGGTGCGGGGGCCAAGCTGCCCGCCTATGCCCGCGAAACCGGCGTCGATGCGGTGGGCCTTGATGAAACGCTTGATCCGGTGTGGGCGCATCAGAGCCTGCCCGAAGGCATGCCGGTGCAAGGCAATCTCGATCCGCTGCTGGTGGAAGCCGGCGGCCCGGCCTTGCCCGCGCGGGTCAAGACCATCATCGCGGCGTTCGAAGATCGCCCGCATGTCTTCAATCTGGGCCACGGGATCGGGCAATTCACCCCGATTGATCACGTCCAACAACTTCTCGCCGCATTGAGGGGCTGAGCCGATGCAGGATGCGCTGCTTTCGATCTACCTGTTCCTGAAGTCGGGGCATGTGATCTTCATGGTGTTCTGGCTGGCGGGGCTGTTCATGCTGCCGCGTCAGTGCATCTACATGCTCGATCACGCCCCGGGTTCGGCGGGGGAGGCCAAATGGGCCGACCGGATGGGCAAGCTGAGGAAAATCATCCTCACCCCCAGCCTGATCATTGTCTGGGTGCTGGGGCTGACCATGGCCTATGCAGGCGGCCATTTTTCCTCGGGCTGGTTCCACGCCAAGCTGACGCTGGTGCTGGTTTTGACGGGTTTTCACGGCTGGCTGGTGGGCCAGACCAAGAAGATGGCACGGGGTGAGCGCCCGCTGACCGAAGGACGCCTGCGGATGATCGGCGAATTGCCGGGGCTGCTGCTGATCGTCATCGTCGTGCTGGTCTATCTCAAGCCGTTCTGAGGCATTTTCCGCGATTGACCTCGGGCAGGGCCAATTCTATGGCCGTGCTCACCATATCCGGTTGACCGGGACGATGATGATCCCGGCGGTCTGCTTTCTCCAAGCCCGGCCTTGCTGCCCCTGGCGCACAAGGCACCTCTCTTTCCCAGAGAGGCACTGACCATCCGGCCCACCTGACCCTTGCGGATGAAGACGACATGCATCTCAAAGACCTCAAGCAGAAGACCCCGGCCGAACTGGTCGCGATGGCGGAAGAGCTCGGCGTGGAAGGCGCTTCGACGATGCGCCGCCAGGATTTGCTGTTCTCGATCCTGCGCGAACTCGCCGAGGATGAGGAATACGAAGAAAAGATCATGGGCATCGGCACCATCGAGGTGTTGCAGGATGGCTTCGGCTTCCTGCGCAGCCCCGAGGCCAATTACCTTGCCGGGCCGGATGATATCTATGTCTCGCCCAACCAGGTCCGCAAATGGGGTCTGCGCACCGGCGACACCGTCGAAGGCGAAATTCGCGCCCCGCGCGATGGCGAGCGCTATTTCGCGCTGACGACGCTTTCCAAGGTCAATTTCGATGATCCCGATGCGGTGCGCCTGCGCACCAATTTCGACAACCTGACGCCGCTCTACCCCGATGAGAAGCTGATCCTCGATTCGCTTGATCCGACGGTCAAGGACAAGAGCGCGCGGGTGATTGATATCATTGCCCCGCAGGGCAAGGGCCAGCGCGCCCTGATCGTCGCGCCGCCGCGCACGGGTAAGACGGTGCTGTTGCAGAACATCGCCAAGGCGATCACCGATAATCACCCCGAAGTGTTCCTGATCGTGCTGCTGGTTGACGAACGGCCCGAGGAAGTCACTGACATGCAGCGTTCGGTGAAGGGTGAGGTGGTGTCCTCGACCTTCGATGAACCCGCGCAGCGTCACGTGCAGGTGGCCGAAATGGTGATCGAGAAAGCCAAGCGCCTCGTCGAGCACAAGCATGACGTGGTGATCCTGCTCGATTCGATCACGCGTCTCGGCCGCGCCTACAACACCGTGGTGCCTTCGTCGGGCAAGGTGCTGACAGGTGGTGTCGATGCCAATGCGCTCCAGCGCCCGAAGCGCTTCTTCGGCGCGGCGCGCAATATCGAGGAAGGCGGCTCGCTTTCCATCATCGCCACCGCGCTGATCGACACCGGCAGCCGCATGGACGAAGTGATCTTCGAAGAATTCAAGGGCACCGGTAACAGCGAAATCGTGCTTGATCGCAAGGTCGCTGACAAGCGCATCTTCCCGGCGCTTGATGTCGGCAAGTCGGGCACCCGCAAGGAAGAACTGCTGGTCGAGAAGGACAAGCTCTCGAAGATGTGGGTGCTGCGCCGCATCCTGATGCAAATGGGCACCGTAGATGCGATGGAATTCCTGCTCGACAAGATGAAGGATTCGAAGACCAACGCGGATTTCTTCGATACCATGAATCAGTAAGGCCCGGTGGGGGGCGGTTTACAGCGACGGGAAAGCGGTTCGGCAAGTGCTCAGTCAATATCTCTACATCAGCACCGCGCCGACCCTTTCGCGCGATGAAGTGGACGCGATTCTCGCGACCAGCGCGCGCAACAATCCGGCGCGGGAAATCACCGGCTTGCTGCTCTATAATGGGCGCAACTTCCTCCAGCTGATCGAAGGCGAGGAGGAAGCGCTGGTGGCGCTGATGCTGCGCATCACCGAAGATCCCCGCCACAGTGGAATCACTTTGCTGGATCGCCGCGCGATCGAGGAACGGTCCTGCCCGGACTGGGCGATGAAGCGGGTGCTGATTGCCGAAAGCATCGCTAGCCGGCGCGAGATGCTCGAGCGCGAATTGCCCGAAGGGATCGCGCCGGAAGTGCGCAAGATGATCGTCAACTTTGCGGTGCTGAATTAGGATTTGGCGGCGGCGAGCTGCGCCGCCATCATCTCCCACACCTTGTTGATCGCCTTGAGCGGGCGGACCATCACCTTGAAATCCTGAATTTTCCCTGCCGCGTTCCAGCGGATGATGTCGACCCCGTTGATCGTGGTGCCGTCAAGCTCGGTCACGAATTCGAGCATCATCTCGTCGCCGTCCACCAGCTCGCGGACATAGTGGAACGTGTCATTCCCCAGCACGTGGCTGGCGGCCACCAGATAGGCCATCACCACGGCCTTTCCGGCCTGCGGGGTGTGGACCACCGGAGAATGGAACACGGCGTCCTCGGCCAGCATGGCGGCGAGGAGCGCGGGATCGCTCCCGCCCTCCATATAGGCGTGCCAGCGCGCGAGGTTGGCCGCACTCACGCGAGATGCTCGGCGAAAAAGGCGCTGGTGCGGGCATCGGCGAGCGTGGCAGCGGCTTCATCACGCCGCTTGCCCACCTCGGTGGCAAAGCCGTGATCGAGCCCGGCGTAATCATGCAAGGTGACTTTGGGGTGATCATCAAGCCCGGCATGCATCGCGGCCTGCGTTTCGGGCGGGACAAAGCCATCGGCTGTCGGGATGTGCAGCATCACCGGATTGGCAATGGCCTTGGCCTCGCCCAGCAACCCGTCAATGCCCACCCCGTAATAGCCGACGCTGGCATCAATATCGGTGCGCGCGGCGGTCATGAAAGCGAGCCTGCCGCCGAGGCAATAGCCCACGCAACCGACCTTGGCTGCGCCTTCATGCGCGCGCAGGTAATTGATTGCGGCCTGAATGTCGCGAATGCCGGCATCCTGATTGAACTTGCCCATCCAATCGAGCGCTTTGGTGAATTCGGCTGCGATATCGGGATCGAGCGAAATGCCCGGCTTGAGCCGCCAGAACAGATCGGGTGCCAGCGCGAGATAGCCTTCGGCAGCGAGCTTGTCGCACTTCTGGCGGATGCCCGGATTGACCCCGAAAATCTCCTGAATGACGATCACAGCCGCTTTGGCGCCACCTTCGGGCCGGGCGATATAGCCGCTGAAGCTGGCATCGCTGTCGAGCGTGGGGATGGTGACGGTGGTCATCAGGGTCTCTCCTTGGTTATGCCCTGCCTCCTATCTATTGCCTTGCCCGCTTGCCAACCCCAAATAGAGCATATTGGCCGCGTGCCGGACGGGAGAGAGCCCCATGAAGATCAATATCGAAATCGAATGCACCCCGGAAGAAGCCCGCAATTTCATGGGCCTGCCGGATGTGAGCAGCGCCAATAACATCTATGTCGAAAACATCGCCAAGGCGATGAAGGGCGTCTCCAACCCCGATCAGTTGCAGGAATATGCCCAGGCACTCGCGCCGATGGGGCAGGTGGGGCTCAAGCTGTTCCAGAGCTTTGTCGAAGGCGGGATGAAGGCGGCCGCCTCCAAGCGCGAGGGCGGCGGTGGCAAGTCTGGTGAATAGCACCGCCCGCTTCACGTGAATGCCTCTGACACCATTTTCGCGCTGTCGAGCGGCGCGCCGCCCGCTGCGATCGGTGTGATCCGTATATCCGGGGCGCAGGCTGCGCTTGCCGTGCGGGCCTTGGCGGGCCGGTTGCCTGCGCCGCGCCGGGCGAGCCTTGCCACCTTGCGCGATGCGGCGGGGGTGATGCTCGATTCGGCGCTGGTCTTGTGGTTTCCCGGCCCCAACACCGCGACGGGTGAGGATCTCGCCGAGCTGCATTGCCATGGCGGGCGGGCGGTTATCGCCGCGATTGAGACTGCGCTCGCTGCACTGCCGGGGCTGCGCCGGGCCGAGCCGGGCGAATTTACCCGGCGCGCTTTTGCCAATGGGCGGCTCGATCTGGCTGAGGCCGAAGGGCTCGCCGATCTGCTCAGCGCCGAGACGGAATTGCAACGCGCCGCCGCGCTTGGCGCGATGCAAGGAGCCTTGTCACGGCAGGTCGAGGGTTGGCGCGCGCGGGTTCTAGGCCTTTCGGCTGAATTGGAGGCCGTGCTGGATTTCTCCGACGAGGAAGACGCCGCCGATCTGCCCGATGGTTTCACGTGGAACATCGCCGCGCTGGCCGGGGAACTGGCCGAGTGGCTGGCGCGGCCACGATCCGAGAAACTGGGGGAGGGCTTCCGGGTCGTCCTCGCTGGCCCGCCCAATGCCGGAAAATCCACCTTATTCAATGCGTTGGTCGAAAGCGAGGCGGCCATAACCTCGCCGATTGCGGGCACCACGCGTGATGTGATCGAACGATCGGTGGCGATTGCCGGCGTGCCCTTCACCTTCGTGGATACGGCAGGACTGCGCGATGCCAGCAGCGATGCGATCGAGACGATCGGGATTGATCGCGCGCGCGGGGAGCTTGAACGGGCCGATGTGGTGCTGTGGTTGGGCCCGGAAGGCGAGGGGCCGTCTGCGGCGTGGGAGATTGCCGCACAAGCTGATCGGGCAGACTTCGTGGCGAAGGCGCAGGCGCGCTTCACGCTATCGGCGACGACAGGTGAAGGGCTCGGCCCGCTCAAATCCGCTCTGGTGGAGGCGGCGCGGGCGGCGCTCCCTAAGCCGGGTGAGGCTGCACTCAACGCCCGGCAGCACGCGCGCCTCGCAGAAGCGGCGGAGGCACTGGCTGCGGCGCAAAGTCTCACAGACCCGCTGTTGACGGCCGAGGAACTGCGCCGCGCGCGCCTCGCCTTTGATCGGCTGATCGGGCGCGCGACGACCGAAGACATGCTCGACGCGCTGTTCGGACGGTTTTGTATTGGCAAGTAGCCTTGGCAACCCGGCGATGTTCCACGTGAAACAGGTGCGGGAACAACTTTGACGAAGGCGCGGCAAACGCCTATTTGCCGCACCATCATGCACCAATTTGATGTCATCGTGGTCGGCGGAGGACACGCCGGGGTCGAAGCGGCCTGCGCCGCCGCGCGCATGGGTGCGCGCACCGCGCTTGTCAGCTTTGATCTGTCCGCGATTGGCGCGATGAGCTGTAACCCGGCGATTGGCGGCTTGGGCAAGGGCCATCTCGTCCGCGAAGTCGATGCGCTTGATGGTGTGCTAGGCCGTGCGGCGGATGCAGGCGCGATCCATTACCGCATGCTCAATCGGTCCAAGGGCAGTGCCGTCTGGGGCCCGCGCGTGCAAGCGGATCGCGTGCTGTTCAAGGCCGCGGTGCAGCGCATGGTGCGCGCGCAGCGAGGTCTCACCCTGATCGAAGGCGAGGCGGCGGCGCTGGTGATGCAGGGCGGGCGGGTTGCCGGGCTGGAACTTGCCGATGCCACGATACTCCACGCCGAGCGGGTGGTTCTCTGCACCGGCACCTTCCTTGGCGGGGTGCTGTTTCGCGGCGAGGAGCGCTTTGAGGGCGGGCGCATTGGCGAAAATGCTGCGCATCGCCTTGCCCGGCAATTGCGCGGGGCTGATCTGCCGATGGCGCGGCTCAAGACAGGCACACCGCCGCGGCTTGATGGGCGCACGATTGATTGGGCCGCGCTGGAAGAACAGCCCTCCGACGCGGATGCCTGGACGATGTCGCCGCTCACCCCGCGCCGCATCAATCCCCAAGTCTTCTGTGCGATCACGCGCACCACGCAGGAAGGGCATGATGCGATCCGTGCCAATCTGCACCGCTCTCCGCTGTTTTCGGGTGCGATTGCTGCGGCGGGTCCGCGCTATTGCCCCTCGATCGAGGACAAGATCCATCGCTTCGGTGATCGTGACGGGCATCAGGTGTTCCTCGAACCCGAGGGGCTGACCACGCATCTTGTCTATCCCAACGGGATCAGCACCTCGTTGCCGACCGACGTGCAAGAGGTGGTCGTGCGCGCGATGCCGGGCTGCGCGCGGGCGGAGATCGTGCAGCCGGGCTATGCGGTCGAATATGATCATATTGATCCGCGTGCGCTGACGCCCGATCTGCAACTGCGCGCCATTCCCGGGCTCTATTGCGCAGGGCAGATCAACGGAACGACCGGCTATGAAGAGGCCGCTGCGCAAGGCCTGGTGGCAGGGCTTGAGGCTGCTGCCGCCGCGCAGGGCAAGGCAGCACCGGCGCTGGACCGTGCGAATGCCTATATCGCGGTGATGGTTGATGACCTGACCTTGCAGGGCGTGTCCGAACCGTACCGGATGCTCACCGCGCGGGCGGAATATCGCCTGCGCCTGCGCGCCAACAATGCTTCAACCCGGCTCACCGGGTTGGGGATCGCGGCGGGGTGCATTGGCGAGGAGCGCCGCGGCTGGTGGGAGCGGCGCGAAGAGATCCGCGCGATGTTCCACGTGAAACATGCGCAGAAGGTCCATGCGCGCGAGTTGGCAGATATGGGCTTGCCGGTGCGGCGCGATCACGGCGAAAAGCTCTTGGCCGAATGGCTGCGCTATGATGGCGTAACCCCGGCTGCGCTTGCCCCGTGGCTGGGCGAGGTGACGGCGCGTGATCCCCTGCTGGCCGAGGAAATGGCCGAAGACGCGGCCTATGCGCCTTATCTCGCGCGGCAGGACGCTGAGCTGCGCGATCTGCGTGCTTCGGAAGCCCTGCCGCTGCCGGCCGACTTTCCCTATGGACAGGTGCCGGGCCTGTCGAACGAGATGGTCGAACGCTTGAGCAAGGCGGCGCCGGTCTCGCTCGCAGCCGCGGGGCGGGTGCCGGGCATCACGCCTGCCGCGCTGTCGGCCTTGCTGGTGCATGCGCGCCGCCGCGAGCAAGCGGCGTGAGCGCCGCCGAACTGATTTCCGGCGAGGAGGAGGCACGCGCCTTTGTCGCCCGGCTTGCTGACGAGTTGGGGGCACCTGATGCGATGGCAATGCTTGATCGCTATGCCGTCCTTCTGTTGGAGGAGAACCAGCGCCAGAACCTCATCAGCAAGCCAAGCGAGGCGCAGCTCTGGCAGCGCCATATCGCCGATTCGGCGCAGCTCTTGCACTTTGTTCCACGTGAAACATTGGGCAGCGGCGCGCAGGGGCCATGGCTTGATCTCGGCTCGGGGCCGGGCCTGCCGGGGCTGGTGATCGCGATCCTGTGCCCGCAAATGCCTGTCACCATGGTTGAATCCCGCGCCCGACGCGTGACCTTTCTCAATGACTGCCTTGCCGAGCTGGCGCTGCCCAAGGCGCAGGTGATCGGTGAGCGGCTTGAACGCATCACACCCTTTCCCGCGCGGGCGATTTCGGCGCGCGCCTTTGCGCCGCTTGAAACCCTGCTCAGCTTATCCGCGCCTTTCTCCACAGCCGCCACGCGCTACGTCTTGCCCAAGGGCCGCTCGGCGGCGCACGAATTGGCCTCGCTCAGGCCGTCGATTCGGAAAATGTTCCACGTGGAACAATCCTTGACGGATAAGGATGCCGGAATCATCCTCAAGCTGTGATAGATGTGCGCGCGAGAGGTAGGGTCACAACTATGCTGACAATCGCCATAGCCAACCAGAAGGGCGGGGTGGGCAAGACCACCACCGCGATCAATATCGCGACGGCGATGGCTGCAACCGGCTGGCGCACGCTGCTGATCGATCTCGATCCGCAAGGCAATGCTTCGACCGGGCTCGGCGTTTCGGCGGCGGCGCGCGGCCTTTCGAGCTATGATCTGCTGGTTGATCAGGTGTCGCTGGCAAGCACGACCGTGCCGACGACGATCCCCGGTCTCGATCTCGTGCCGGCCACGGTTGATCTCTCCGGTGCGGAGGTTGAGCTGGTGTCGGTGGAAGAGCGCACCGCGCGGCTCGCCCAGGCGCTGCGCGGCCACAAGGGCCACGATATCTGCTTCATCGATTGCCCGCCATCGCTCGGGCTGTTGACGCTCAACGCGCTGTGCGCCGCTGATACCTTGCTGGTGCCGCTGCAATGCGAATTCTTCGCGCTCGAGGGTCTGAGCCAACTGCTCCAGACGGTTGAGAAGGTGCAGCAATTGTTCAACCCGGCACTGGGTATTATCGGCGTGGCGCTGACGATGTATGATCGTCGCAACCGGCTGACCGATCAGGTCTCCGAAGATGTGCGCGAATGCCTCGGCAAGCTGGTGTTCGAAACCGTGATCCCGCGCAATGTGCGCCTGTCCGAGGCGCCGAGCCATGGCTTGCCCGCACTGGTCTATGATCATTCCTGCGCGGGCAGCCGCGCCTATATCGCGCTCGCCCGCGAATTGATCGGGCGCTTTCCGGCAGAAAGGCAAGCAGCATGAGCGAGGACACTATCCAGCCGTTGCGGATGGTTGCCGACAAGCCCAAGCGGCTCGGACGCGGCCTTGGCGCGCTGCTCGGCGAAACCCGTCGGGAAGAGCCTCTGGTGGTCGATCGTGACACCAGCGGTGCCGCCATCCCGGAGAGCGGAGCGAATGCTGCCCCGCTGCGGATGATTGCGGTTGCCGCGATCAAGCCGCTGCCGGGCAATCCGCGCAAGCATTTCGATGAAGCCGCGCTGGATGAGCTTGCGGCTTCGATCGCGGCGCGCGGCGTGATCCAACCGATTATCGTGCGCCCGGTGGGCCCGGGCCAATACCAGTTGGTGGCGGGCGAGCGGCGCTGGCGCGCGGCGCAGAAGGCGCGGCTTCACGAAATCCCCGCTTTGGTGCGCACGCTGGACGAGCGCGAGGTGATGGCGCTGGCGCTGATCGAGAATCTCCAGCGCGAAGATCTCAATCCTATCGAAGAAGCCAAGGCTTATCAAAGGCTTGCTGATGATGAAGGCCTGACTCAGGCCGAAATTGCACGGCTGGTTGATAAATCGCGCAGCCATGTCGCCAATCTCCAGCGCCTGCTTCACTTGCCCGATGCCGTGCTTGATCTGGTCGAGCAGGGCCAGCTGACGATGGGCCATGCCCGCGCGCTGATCGGGCGCGAGGATGCCGCCGAGCTTGCCGATATTGCCGTGCGCGACAATCTTTCGGTGCGCGAAGTCGAAATGCTGGTGCGCAAGCTCACCCGCAAATCCACCAATGCCGCCGGCACCGCCGGGACAGCGACGCCGCAAGAAGCCCCGGCGAGCAATGCGGATATCCTCGCGGTGCAGCAGCATCTTGAGGAATTTCTCGGTCTGAATGTGCGGATCAAGCCCGAAGGCGATCCGCGCAAGGGCGTGATGTCGATCCGTTACACCACGCTCGATCAGCTTGATCTGCTGTGCCAGCGCCTCACCGGCGGCGAATTCTGACAGCGCCCGGCGCTTGACCGCCGTTCAGATCCGCTCGGCCAACAAGGTGGCGAGCGCTTCGATCCCCGCCGCATCCGCTGGCGTGAAACGGGCGGGTGAGGGGCTGTCGAGATCAATCACCGCCACCACCGCGCCGTTGCGCAGTACCGGCACGACCAGTTCGCTGCGGCTGGCGGCATCGCAGGCGATATGGCCGGGGAAGGCGTGCACATCCTCGACAAGTTGCGTGGCGCGACTTTCGGCCGCGGTCCCGCACACGCCCTTGCCGAAAGGAATGCGGATGCAGGCCGGCCGGCCCACAAACGGGCCAAGCACCAGCTCATCCGCTGCGCCATCCTTGGCAGGCGCGACGCGGTAGAACCCCGCCCAGTTGAGATCAGGCAGGAATTCCCACAGCAGCGCGGCGACACTGGCCATATTGGCCACCGCATCGGGCTCACCCGCGGTCAGCGCATCGGCCGCAGCGCGTAGATCGCGATAGAGTTCGGCCGGATCAGACCCCGGCTGCGCCTTGAAATCATACATGCTGCGCTCCTTTGACGAGTTCGCCCATTGCCGCAAGGGCAAGCGCCCTCTATCCCTGCGCACATGGGCATTTTTCGCAAGATCGCAATCGCGCTTGCCGTGCTGGTCGTGGTGGCCGGGGCGGCGTTGTTTTTCCTGACTCGCGGGCAGACCGCCGAGCTGGCGGTGGAGGATGTGGTCGGCACGGATCCGACCCTCGCCAAGCCGCAGGAGCAAAGCTTCCCGACGGTTCAGATTGCCGAGCCGGTGGGCTGGGCTGCGGACGAAGCGCCCAAGCCTGCCGCAGGGCTCGCGGTCAACCGCTTTGCCGAAGGGCTCGATCACCCGCGCACGCTTTACACCCTTCCCAATGGCGATGTGCTGGTGAGCCTGACCCGCGCGCCCAGGATGGAACAGGCGCCGAGCGGGATCATGGACCGGATCAAGGGCTGGGTGGCGAGCTATCTCTTCGCCAAGGCCGGTTCGGCCGGATCCTCGGCCAACCAGATCGTGCTGCTGCGCGATACGGATGGTGATGGCGCGGCGGACAAGCGCACCGTGCTGCTTGAGGACGGGCTCGATTCGCCTTCGGGCCTCGCCTGGCGCGATGACACGCTTTATGTCGCCAATCACAACGCCGTGTTGGCGTTTGATTACGCGCTCGGCGGCGACACGGTGACCAGCACCCCGCGCAAGCTGATGGATCTGGCGCCGGGCGGTGGCCACTGGATGCGCAATCTCGCCCTGCATCCGACTGATGATCTGCTTTATGTCGCGGTCGGCTCGGTCAGCAATATCGGCGAATCCGGCATGGCGGTGGAAGAAGGCCGCGCGATGATCTGGGAGTATAATCTCAGCGAAAAGCGCCAGCGGCCCTTTGCGCTCGGCCTGCGCAATCCCAATGGTCTCGATTTCTCGCCGTGGAGCGGGGAGCTGTGGACCACGGTGAACGAGCGCGACATGCTCGGCTCCGATCTCGTCCCCGATTACCTCACCAATGTGCCGGTTGGCGCGCATTACGGCTGGCCGTGGGTCTATTACAAAGACAATTTCGATCGGCGGGTGAAGCATCCGATGCCCGCCTTCCTCACCGAATACACCCGTAATCCCGAATATGCGCTGGGGCCGCACGTCGCGGCCTTGGGCATGGTGTTCACGGCAGAAGGCCACCGGATGGGCGACAAATTCGCCAGCGGCGCCTTCATCGCGCGGCATGGTTCGTGGAATCGCAAGCCGCCGTCGGGCTATGATGTCGTCTATGTGGCCTTTGACGCGCGCGGCAACCCGGTGGGCAAGCCGGTGCCGGTGCTGACCGGGTTCCTGCGCGACGATGGCAAAACAAGCGGGCGACCGACCTGGGCCGAATGGGCGGGCGATGGTTCGCTGCTGATTTCGGACGACACTGCGGGGATTATCTGGCGGGTTGTTGCTCCCGGTGCCGCGCCGGGCGCTGGGATCGCCCGGGTCAAGAGCGAGCGCTTGCCGCCCGCGCGCGAGCTGCGCGATCCGACCCGCGAGCGCGAGGCGGATTACTTGCGACAGCAGGCGGGGCAGAAGGTCAGCTAGAGCGCAACGCCCGCCCGCCCGGCCATCTCGGTGGCGAATTGCAGCGCGGTGCGGCCTGATCGGTTACCGCGCTGGATGGCGAAGGCCATCGCTTCCTCTGCGCTGAACGCCAGACCGAGCGGATCAAGATAGTGAGCGATGATCGCGAGATAGGTCTCGCGATCCGCCGGATGAAACGCGAGAGTGAGGCCAAACCGGTCCGCCAGCGCGAGCGCATCATCGCGCTCGTCCCGCTCGTGCAACGCCGCGCTTTCGTCGGCACTGCGAGTGACGATGCCACGCCGGTTTGACGTGACCGCGATGCGGATGCGTGCCGGGCGCGGGATGATCCCACCATCGAGCAGGCTGCGCAGCGCGAGGTTTTCCGCCTTGGCGTCAGCCCCGAATCCGAGATCATCGATAAAGAGGAGAAAGGCCCGGTCGTTGCCGGCCAGCGCGCTGATCAGCCGGGGAAAGCTGGCAAGGCTGCCGCCCGCCATCTGCACCAGCGCGATCCGGCCCGGATGCGCCTTTGCCACATCGGCAAGGGCAGCGCGCACCAGCGCCGACTTGCCCATCCCGCGCGCGCCCCACAGCAGCATGTCCTGCGCCGCCGCGCCTGTTGCCAGCCGGGTAAGATTGGCGCGCACGGCGCTTTTCTGCGGATCAATCCCGATCAGGCCTGCCAGCGGCAGGGCAGGGAGCATCGCCAGCGGCTGCGCGTGGGTGCCATCCCACCAATAGGCGGGGGCTGCGCCCCAATCGGTCGGCTCCGGCGCAGGCGGCGCTAGCCGTTCGAGCGCAGCGGCAATGCGGTCCCAGACGTCGCCGCCGCCCGTCATCACCCGGCGAGCTTTTCCGCCGGCAGAGCATAGAGCAGGTCTGCACCCGCCACCGCGCCCGCCTTGAGGCCCAGCGCCTCGGGCACCACCCGATCAAGGAAGAAGCGCACGGTCACCGGCTTGCTCTCCGCCAAAGCCGGCGCCGCGCCTGCGGCAACCGCCGCGGCTTGCTTCATCAATTGCCAGCCCGCGACGCACACGGCGGCCATGGTGCAGAAGGGCACACTGCCGGCGAGGCGATCATCGAGGTTGGCCTCGCCCTGCATCCAGCGTGCGATCCCGGCGCAATCCTCGGCCAAAGTGGCCAGCGTCCGTTCGCCTGCGGCCTCGCGTGCGATGGTTTCGAACAAGGCGATCATCGCTTCGCCGCCATCAAGCCCGAGCTTGCGGGTGACGAGATCAGCCGCCTGAATCCCGTTGGTGCCTTCGTAGATCGGCGCGATGCGCGAATCGCGCCAGTGCTGCGCCGCGCCTGTTTCCTCGACAAAGCCCATCCCGCCGTGGATCTGGATGCCAAGGCTTGCCACCTCGACGCCAATATCCGTGCCCCAGGCCTTGAGCAGCGGCACGATGATCTCGGCGCGGTTCTTCGCGGCGTCATCGCCGCAATTGCCGCGATCGACCTGCCCGGCGCAGTAATAGAGCAGCGCGCGGCAGCCTTCGGTCAGCGCTTTCATCCGCAGGATCATGCGGCGCACATCGGGATGCTCGATAATCGCCACCGGAGTCTTGTCAGGCGAACCCGCGCGGGCCGATTGCACCCGGTCGCGCGCATAGGCGAGCGCTTGTTGGGTGGCGCGTTCGGCGATCTGCGCCCCCTGGTTGCCAACGTTGATGCGCGCATTGTTCATCATCGTGAACATCGCAGCGAGACCCTTGTTGGGCTGGCCGACCAGTTCCCCGATGCACGCGCCATTATCGCCATAGCTCATCACACAGGTGGGCGAGGCATTGATGCCAAGCTTGTGCTCAAGGCTGACACAGCGCAGATCGTTCTTCGGGCCGAGGCTGCCATCATCATTCACATGATATTTGGGCACCACGAACAGGCTGATCCCGCGCGAACCTTCGGGCGCGCCGGGCAGGCGGGCGAGGACGAGGTGGATGATGTTCTCCGCCAGATCATGCTCACCCCAGGTGATGTAGATCTTCTGGCCGGTGATCCGGTACTTGCCCGCATGCGGGCCGCTTTCGATGGGCTCTGCGGTCGAGCGCAAAGCGCCGACATCGCTGCCCGCGGCCGGCTCGGTCAGGTTCATGGTGCCGGACCATGCGCCGCTCACCAGCTTGGGCAGATATTTCGCCTGCTGATCTTTCGTGCCGTGATGTTCGAGCGCCTCGATCGCGCCGACCGAAAGCATCGGCAGCAGGGTGAAGGCCATGTTCGCCGCGCCGAGGTTTTCCAGCACGTTGCAGGCGAGGGTGAAGGGCATGCCTTGCCCGCCGAATTCGGCTGGGCTGGCAATCGCATTCCAGCCCTGTTCGACATAGGCCTTGTAAGCGCTTTCGAACCCGTCCGGCAGGCGGACCACGCCGTTTTCAAGCCGCGCGCCTTCGAGATCGCCAATGCGGTTGAGCGGAGCGAATTCCCCGGCTGCGAATTGCCCGACGCCTTCGACAATCGCTTCGACCAGATCGGCTTCGGCGTGAGCGAATTTCTCGCTCTGCGCGAGCTCTTCAATCCCGGCATTGACGCGGATGGCGAGCAGCTGGTCGGAAGTGGGAGGGGTATAGGCGTTCACGGGGGTGTTACATCCTTACTTGGCAGCGGACGGCTTTGAATATAGCGCCTTGGCATGAGCGGCAAGAACGTTACGGAAGTGCTGGCGGCCGACGCTGCGGGGATCGCGCGGGCGGCGCTTTGCCTCGAATCAGGGGGGCTTGTCGCGGTGCCGACCGAGACGGTTTACGGCCTCGCGGCCCGCGCGGATTCGCCCGCCGCCGTGGCGAAAATCTATGCCGCCAAGGGCCGCCCGGATTTCAATCCGCTGATCGTGCACGTCTCGGGCGCGGAACAGGCCGAGCGCTATGCGGTGCTGACCGATCCGGCGCGCGATCTGATGGCCCGATACTGGCCCGGTCCGCTCACGCTGGTGCTGCCGCGCCGTGCCGATGCGATGCTGGCGGACGCCGTGACGGCAGGCTTGCCAACCGTGGCGCTGCGCGCTCCGGCGCACCCGGTGATGCGCGCCTTGCTCGAAAAGGTCGATTTCCCGCTCGCCGCGCCTTCGGCGAACCGATCAGGCTTTATCAGTCCGACCACCGCGGCCCATGTGCTTGCCTCGCTCGATGGGCGGATCGGCATGGTGCTCGATGGTGGCCCCTGTGCTGCCGGGGTGGAGTCCACCATTGTGGCCCTGCGGGCGGATGGCCGGATCGAGGAACTGCGCCCCGGCCCGGTCTTAATCGAGGCGCAGGCCCCGGTCAGCGGCGCAATCGAGGCCCCCGGCCAGCTTGCCAGCCATTACGCGCCGGGCAAGCCGGTGCGGCTTGATGCGCAGGCGGCAGAGGCCGATGAATTCCTGATCGGGTTCGGGCCGGTTGCCGGTGACGTCACGCTGTCAGCCACAGGCGATCTCGCCGAGGCTGCGGCGCGGCTCTATGCCTGTTTGCACGAAGGGGCGAAGGCTGTGCACCCGCGCATCGCGGTTGCCCCGGTGCCGAACGCGGGGATCGGCCTTGCCATCAATGATCGGCTGCGGCGGGCGGCGGCCTAGCCGCGCTCAGCGTTCCGGTTCGACCGGGACGCCCGGCATCAGCGCTTTCATCTCGGCCCGGACCGCCTGGGCGCGTTCACACGCCACATCGTCTCCATCGCCGCAGCGCTGCATCGCCTTGTCATAATCGCGCTGGAGGGCGCCGAGCTTTTCCTCGCGCTTGCGGATCTCGCGGCCGCGCTTCTCGTCCGCTTCGGACTGGCTTTCGGTGGCAAGATCGACCCCGCGGCTGGCAACCTTGACCGGCAAGGTCACCGCACCCACGGCGGCCTTGGCGAGACAGCCCTGCAAGGCCAGCGCGGCGAGGGCGACAGCGAAAAGATGGGGGGTGCGCATGGGCATGATCCTACGCGCACCCCTTATGAAAAGGCAAACCCTATTGCGCGGCTGCGGGCGCGGGTTCCTGCGGTTCGGCGGCGGGTTCGCAGATCAGCTTGCCCGAGCCAAAGCTGTTGGTGGTGCACTTGGCGCGCCCCGTCACCTTGACGGTGCCCGAGCCAGCGATGTTGGCTTCCACTTCGCCATCCGAGGCGAAGGCAACATCGCCGCTGCCGCCGATCGAGACTTCGCCGCGGTCGGTCTTGAGCCCGGCGAGATCGACCTTGCCCTTGCCGCCGATGTTGATTTCAAGCTGCTTGGCCGTGCCGGCACCCTTCACATTGCCGCTGCCACCAATGCTGATTTCGAGCCATTCGCCGATGAACTGCGCGAAATTGATCGTGCCGCTGCCGCCAATGGCCAAAGTGGCGTTGGGGTCCAGCGATTGCGCCTCGATCGTGCCGCTGCCGCCGATCATCAGCTCGCTCGGCGGGGCCATCGTCACGCGGATCGTGGCGGGTGCAGTGTCCTTGTTGAAGAGGCCCGACTTGCGCGCAATGCCGAGCAGATCCTTGTCGCGCATGAAGCGCAGGTCTTCTTTCGCGGCGTCATCGCCTTCGATGGTGATGGCGAGCTGATCGCCTTCGGTGAGGATCACCTTGTCGCCCGATCCCAGCGCGATGCGGGTCGGAACCGGGCCGGACAGATCAAGCTCGGCCAAGGGCACGCCTTCGCTGTCGCCCACATTGACCGAAACCCCGTCGCATCCGGCAAGGCTGACGCCCATGCCCATCATCACCAGCGGGGCCATGCTTTTCAGGAACCGTTCGAATCGCATCACGAAACTCCTCACCACCTCATGTGTGTTGGCGATATAATACACTAGGGCGGGGGATTCAAGTGGCCGGAATTCCAAACCAAAAAGGGCCGCCCGGTGGGGCAGCCCTTTGGTATCCGGAGATGGGAGGAAGGTGTCAGCCTTCTTCGCTGGTCTCGTAATATTGCGGCGCGTGTTCGCGCAGCACATCGAGGATCTTGTTGAGGGCGGTCGGCTCGTCGGTTTCTTCCATCGCGGCGAGTTCGCGTGCGAGACGGCTCGAGGCGGCTTCGAAGATCTGCCGTTCCGAATAGGACTGCTCGGGCTGGTCTTCCGGGCGGAACAGATCGCGGGTCACTTCGGCAATCGAGACGAGATCGCCCGAATTGATCTTGGCTTCATATTCCTGCGCACGGCGCGACCACATGGTGCGCTTGACCTTGGGCTTGCCCTTGAGGGTTTCCATCGCCTGCTTGAGCGTCTTGTCCGAAGACAGCTTGCGCATCCCGATCGATTCGACCTTGTTCACCGGCACCCGCAAGGTCATGCGTTCTTTTTCGAACCGAAGGACATAGAGTTCGAGCTTCATCCCGGCGATTTCTTCGCTCTGGAGTTCGATCACCCGTCCTACGCCGTGCTTGGGGTAAACAACGTAATCACCAACCGTGAATGCGTTTGCGACGCTTGCCATGCGAGTTCCTTTCTGCAGCCTTGCTGCCAGCATGAGAGCGGACAAATACCCTGACGGCGCAGCATCCGAGGGGGCGGATCCAACACCGGGAAATCGTGTCCGGATAGGGGTTTGCTGGTGCGCGGCCTTTCTGGTTATCGACACCTACGCGCGGCACTGCCGGCGCGGTTGCGTATTATATAACACACTGACAGCAAAATTGCGAGTCACCTGTTTTGCAGACCTGCGAAGGTTTGCAGATAGGTGCGGCCCTGCGGCGGCTCAGTCGCCTTCGCCGGGTTCGGTGCTGAAATATTTCTCGAACTTGTCCTTTTCGCCCTTGTGCGTATCGGCATCTTCGGGCGGCGCCTTCTGGCTGGTGATATTCGGCCAGAGCGCGGAATATTTGGTGTTGAGTTCAAGCCACTTTTCCAGCCCGTCCTCGGTATCGGGGAGAATCGCTTCGGCCGGGCATTCCGGCTCGCATACGCCGCAATCGATGCATTCGCTGGGATTGATCACCAGCATGTTCTCGCCTTCGTAGAAGCAATCGACCGGGCACACTTCCACACAGTCGGTATATTTGCACTTGATGCAGTCTTCGGTCACGACATAGGTCATTGCGGCTCTTTCTGCGAAGCGTTCGAAAAGCGGAATGGGCGGTCAGCCGCGCTCCGGAAGGGGCGCTGCTAGGGCCTTTTGCTCAATGGGGTCAAGATTGCCAGAGTCAAGATTGGTAATGCCCGAAAGCGCAAGATCAATCTCGCGATAATGGCTTTGCGCCTCTGCGGGTGAGCCGCGCCGGGCTGGCAGGGCGGTGATCTCGCACACCCGCACACCCGCTGCGAGTGCAATGGTCAGCACATCGCCGACCCGCACCGGTTCGTTGGCGCGGCGCACCGGCTGCCGATTGCGCCGCACCGCGTGGGCGGCGATCAGCGCATTGGCGGCAGACCGGGTCTTGGCGAAACGCAGGTAAACCAGCAGCCGATCAAGCCGCAGGGCCGTGGGTGAAGGAGCGCCGGGCGCGCCTGTCATCGTTTGAGAAGGTCTGCCAGGGCATCAAAGGCGCCGCCCGCGCGCGCCGGGCCGGTTTCGGCTTGGCGCGGCTGGGGTGCGCGCGGTTGCGGCTTGCCATGAGGCTTGCCGCGCGGGGCGGGCTTGCCCTTGGCGCGGTTGTGGGGTGCGCGCGCCGCGGGGCCTTCTCCCGTCCGCCCCCCTTGCCGGCGCGGACGCCAGCTCCAGCGATCGGGCGCCGGTGCGCCTTGCGCGCCTTCGGGCAGCGGCCGGGCACGATCAAAGCGGAAGCCCGCGCTGCCGAGCAGGCGGCGGGCGTTCTCGTCGGTCAGGCCGATCGAGACCGGCAGGCTGAGATCAAGCCGGAACTGCGCGGCATCGGGCTTTGCCGCGCGGGCTTCGAAAGCGGCGCGGAAAATCTTCTCCGCCAGATCGACGCGGATCGCCTGATCGCCCGCCAGCCGGTAGCCTGCGGGCAGCCGCCCCTTGGGCCAGCTGCCTTCCGCCAGCACCGACAGCATTGCCTCATTGAGTGGGCGCAGATCGAGCCCGAGCGCATGCAGCAAGCGGCGCGGCGCGGGCTTGAGCAAGGGCGCGGCGAAGATATCGAGCGCGCCGAAAGTCACCCCCAGCTTGCGCAGGAACGGGCGGGCTTCCTTGGGGAGGTGTTGCAGGCCCGCTTCCTCGCGCGAAATCACCCCGCGCGCTTCGATCAGCGCAATCAGCAGCGCGCGCGCTTCGGTGCCCGCAGCCGGATCGCGCGCCGCCTCGGCGAGCTTGCGCAGCGGTTCGAGCGGGGCGAGCTGTTCGTCCAGCCACGCGGCCAGCCCGGCTTCAAGCTGGGCGCGGCTGGCCTCGTTCAGCAGCGCACAGTCGCGGGTGAGGGTGAGACGCGGCGTGCCGAAATCGCCCGGCATATTGCTGCCGGCAAAGCGGATCTCTGCCAGCGCGCGGCCTTGCCCCTGACCTTGCCAGCGCACCGCGCCGCCGCCGATTGCCAGCTCGCCGCGCCCTTCGCTGAGCAGCCACACCACCCGCTCGGCGAGCAGGCCCGGCAGCGCCTTCTCGCCCGCGGCAAGCAGCATCCGCCGATCCGCCACGCCCGCTGCGGGATCGACGGTGAAACGCAGCCCATCGAGCCGGCCTATCACTTCGCCTTCGACAGTCAGGCTGCCATCCTCTTCAAGCGCGACCGGCAACAGGCTGGCATCGGCCCCAAGCGATTTCATCAAGAGTGTCGTCCTTCGGTTCACAAATCTTTCGGTCAGCCGTGCGTGGAGTGCATCGGACAGCCGGGCTTCGACCGCGCGGGCGCGAGCCGCCATTTCGTCACGCGCCAGCACCCAATCGGGCCGCTGGCAGATATAGGCCCAGGATCGGATCGCGGCTATCCTTCCTTGCAGCGTATCAATATCCCCCTGGGTGCGATCGAGCTCGGCAATGCGCGCCGCGACGAAATCCGCGCCGAGATAGCCGCCGCGCAGATCCTGCCACAGCCGCGCGACGAAGCGCGCATGGGGATCAACCCCGAGCTGGCGGAAATCGGGAAGCGAACACGCCTCCCAGAAGCGCCGCACGCGCGCGAGCCCGCGAATATCCTGCGCGAAGGGCTCTTCGGCGAGCCGTTTGAGCACCGCCAGATCAATCGCTTGCGGGGCGGGACGCAGCATCGGCGCATCGGGCTTGGCTTCGAGATCGGCAATCAGCGCCGCGAGCGAATCATACCGCGGCTCGGCCTCGCGCCAGAACAGGTGCGTGAGCGGCGCGAATTTGTGTTCCTCGATGGCGTAGATTTCTTCTTCGGAAAATTCGAGCGCCTCACCCCCGCGCCCGTTCCGTGCACCCATCCCCGACAGCGTGCCAAAGGTGCCATCGCGCTGGTGCCGCCCGGCCCGCCCGGCGATCTGCGCCATTTCCGCCGGGGTCAGCCGCCGCTGGCGCTGCCCGTCAAACTTCGAGAGCGCGGCAAAGGCGACATGATCGAGATCGAGGTTCAGGCCCATGCCGATGGCATCGGTGGCGACGATGTAATCGACCTCGCCCGACTGGAACAGGGCGACCTGCTTGTTGCGGGTTTCCGGCGACAGCGCGCCCATCACCACCGCCGCGCCGCCGCGAAAGCGCCGCAGCGCTTCGGCCATGGCGTAGACCTGCTCGGCCGAGAAGGCGACAATCGCGCTGCGCGGCGGCAGGCGCGAGAGCTTGACGCTGCCGGCATGGCTCAATGTCGAAAAGCGCGGCCGGGTGACGATTTCGGCACGCGGGATCAGCGCTTTGACAATCGGCTCGAGCGTGGCTGAACCGAGCAGCAACGTTTCCTCGCGCCCGCGGGCGTGGAGCAGGCGATCGGTGAAGATGTGGCCGCGTTCGGGATCGGCCCCAAGCTGGGCTTCATCGAGCGCCACAAAGGCATGTTCGCCCGCAACGCGCGGCATGGCTTCGGCGGTGCACAGGAAATAGCGCGCTTCGGGTGGTTCGATCCGCTCCTCGCCGGTGATCAGCGCGACCTGCTTGTCGCCCTTGATCTTGCGCACCCGGTCATAGACTTCGCGCGCCAGCAACCGCAGCGGAAAGCCCATCACGCCCGAGGAATGGGCGCACATCCGCTCGATCGCGAGGTGGGTCTTGCCGGTGTTGGTCGGCCCGAGCACGGCACGCACCCGCTCATCGCCCGGCGCGACCCTCGCGGGGTGATGGCTGGCTGGAAAGGTCACATCGTGGGTTGTGTCAGGCTTGCCCGAGGCGGGCAAGGGGCTGCAAACCTGTCCTGCACAGCGCCCGGCAACGGCTTGCCGCGATCAGCAATCACTTGGCCGATGGTTAATGCGAACTTTACTTTGTTCCGGCAGGAAAAGCGGGCATGAGGTGCACGCTTACGCCGCATGTACGGGGAATTGCGGGACAGACGTGTTGGAATATCCGCGAAATCTGGCTGAAACGCCGCTCGACGAGGCCATCAGCGCCGCGCCGCTGGCCGAGCGCTATGCGGAGCGTGATGTCGCCGCGTTGCAGAGCGCGGCGGCGCTCGCGGCCCCGCAGGATATCACCCGCAAGGTGCTTGCCCGTGCCCGCACCCTTGGTGATCGCTATGAAGAATGGCGTCTTGACGCCGAGCACTGGCTTGCCGGACTCGATCTTGCCCCGGATCTCGCCGAAGACATCGGCAGCCGCCGCTGGTTTCGCGGCCTTGCCACGATGCTGGCGCTGGGGGCCTTCGCCTTTGCCTTCTGGCCGGAATTCGCCCCGCTCGAGGCTTCCTCCGCCATGCCGGAAAGCCCTGCAATCCGCGATGAATTCCGCAGCCAGATGATTACCCCGCTCGCTTTCGGGGCGGATAGCGGCCGCCGCATGGGGCCGACCGCGCAGGTCATCCCGCTCACAAGCGCGCCCGAACGCCCGCAGATCCAGCTCGTGATGACACTGGCCCCCGGCGACAGCTTTGCCTCGATGCTGCGCCGTGCCGGGGTTTCGGGGGATGATAGTGCGCAGGTTGCCGGGCTGGTCGGGCAGGTCATGCCGCTGTCGGAGATCACCCCCGGCACACAGATGGATGTGGTGCTTGGCCGCCGCCCCGGGCCCAACGCGCCCCGCCCGCTCGACAAGCTGGCGTTTCGCGCGCGGTTCGATCTTGAATTGGAGATTGCCCGGCCGCTGGTTCAGCCTGCTGCCGAAGGCGCCGCGCCGCTGCGCGCCGGGCCGCTTGCGCTGCAGCGCAATGTGATCCGCGTTGATGATACCCCGCTGCGGTTGCGCGGCCCGATCGGGAACAGCCTCTATCGTTCGATGCGGCAGGCGGGTGTCCCGGGCTCGGCCGCCCAGGATTATCTGCGCGCGCTCAACGATCAGATCGATCTGTCGCGCGATACCCGCCCGTCAGACGAATTCGATATCATTCTCGAATATCGCCGCGCGGCCACGGGCGAACGACAGGCCGGCAAGCTGCTTTATGCCGGGATCGATCGCGGCGGGAAGCCGAAGACCCAGTTGCTGCGCTGGGGCCGCGAGGGCCGCTTCTTCGAGGCTTCGGGCGTGGGCGAACAACGCCGCGGGCTGCTGGCCCCGGTGCCCGGCCCGACGACTTCGGGCTTCGGGATGCGGCGGCATCCGATCCTTGGCTATCGCCGGATGCACGAAGGGCTGGATTTCAAGGCTGGCCATGGCACCCCGATCGTGGCGGTAACTGACGGGCGGGTGAGCGCAGCAGGGCGTGCCGGCGGTTGCGGTATCGCGGTGCGGCTTGAGCATGGCGATGGCCTGTCCACCCGCTACTGCCATATGAGCCGGATGGCGGTGGCCCGCGGCCAAGCGGTCAAACGCGGGCAGGTGATCGGCTATGTCGGATCGACCGGGCTCTCGACCGGGCCGCATCTCCATTACGAGATGTATCGCGGCGGGCGGGCGATCAATCCGGCGAGCGTGCAATTCGTCACCCGCGCGCAGCTTTCGGGCGCCGAGCTGGCTGATTTCCGCCGCCGCTTGCAGGAATTGAAGCAGGTCGAGGTCGGCGCGGCGCTGGCGGATATGGCCCCGCTGCCGACCGAACGCAAAGAGCCGACGCGCGAGATCGAGAAGGTTGATCTGCTGGCGCGCGGGGCGCAGGCGATCCCGCAAGGATAGGGTCTGGCCTCTTGTCGGACGCGCGCGAATGCGCCTACACCGCATCGCATGACTGGCAACTACCCTCTGACCCGCCTGCGCCGCACCCGTGCGAGCGCGTGGAGCCGCACGCTTCACCGTGAAAACATCCTCACCCCGTCCGATCTGATCTGGCCGCTGTTCATCACCTCGGGTGAAGGGGTGGAAGAGCCGATCGCCAGCCTGCCCGGTGTCTCGCGCTGGTCGGTCGATCTGATTGTCGCGCGCGCGCAGGAGGCGGTCGCGCTGGGCATCCCGGTGGTGGCGCTGTTTCCGAACACGCCGCATGACTTGCGCAGCGCCGATGGCGCGGAAGCGCATAATCCCGACAACCTGATGTGCCGCGCGATCCGTGCGATCAAGGCCGCCTGCGGCGACACCCTCGGGGTGCTCACCGATGTGGCGCTCGATCCCTATACCTCGCACGGGCAGGATGGGCTGGTCGACGAAGCGGGCTATGTGTTGAATGACGAAACCGTCGCCGCGCTGGTCGATCAGGCTGTCAATCAGGCGCGCGCGGGTGCGGATATCATCGCCCCGTCGGATATGATGGACGGACGCATCCACGCGATCCGTCAGGCCCTGGAAATGAACGGCTTTCCCAATGTCCAGATCATGTCCTACGCCGCGAAATATGCCAGCGCCTTCTACGGCCCGTTCCGCGATGCGGTGGGCAGCGGCGGCCTGCTGAAAGGCGACAAGAAGACCTATCAGATGGACCCGGCCAATGGTGATGAGGCGCTGCGCGAAGTCGCGCTTGATCTCGCCGAGGGCGCCGACAGTGTGATGGTGAAGCCAGGGCTCGCCTATCTCGATATCGTGCGGCGGGTGAAGGATGAATTCGCGGTCCCCGTCTTCGCCTATCAGGTGAGCGGCGAATATGCGATGATCGAAGCCGCCGCCGCAGCGGGGGCAGGCGATCGCGATGCGCTCGTGCTCGAAACCCTGCTCGCCTTCAAGCGGGCCGGGGCGAGCGGCATCCTGACTTATCATGCGCCGCACGCTGCGCGCCTGCTCCATGGCTGACACCGTGCTGGAAACGGCGCGGCTGGTGCTGCGCCAGATCGGCGAAGACGATCTTGATGTTCACATGGCGGTGCTCAACACGCCCGCGGTGATGCGCTGGCTTGGCGGCGTGCAGCCGCGCGCGGTGATCGCGGCCAAGCATGCGGCGTCGCGCGAAGGCTTTGCGCGCGAAGGCTTCGGTTTCATGATGATGATCGAGAAGGCGAGCGGCGCGCTGGTCGGCCATTGCGGACTGCGCCGGATCGCGCATCCGCTTGCTCCCAATCCGGGCGATCACGAGATCGGCTGGCTGGTGCGCGAGGATCGCTGGCGCATGGGCTATGCCTATGAAGCGATGCGCGCGGTGGTCGAATGGGGCTTTGGCACCCATGATGCGCCGCACATCGTGGCGATGACCTGCCATGCCAATGAAGGGAGTTGGCGGCTGATGGAAAAGCTCGGCATGACGCGGCGGGACGACCTCGCCTTCTGCAATCCCGAAGACCCCCCTGAAGAAACACCCACCATCCAATATGCGATCACCCGTGCGGAGTGGGCGAAATCGAACAAGGCGACATCATGAGCAAGGATCCGCGCTTTCCCGGTGCCCATATCATTGCGATCCACGGCAAGAAGCCGCAGATCCACGACACGGCTTTCATCGCGCCCGGCGCGGTGATCATCGGCGATGTGGTGATCGGGGCGGGCAGCTCGATCTGGTACAATTGCGTGGTGCGTGCGGACGTTTACACCATCCGCATCGGGGAGCGCACCAATGTGCAGGATGGCAGTGTGCTGCATTGCGATCCGCCGCGCCCCGGCGATGAGGAAGGGTGTCCGCTGCTGATCGGCGATGATGTGCTGATCGGCCACATGGCGATGGTCCACGGCTGCACCATCCATGATCGCGGCTTTGTCGGCCTGGGCGCGATTGTCATGAACAAGGCCGTGATCGGTTCCGACGCCATGCTGGCCGCAGGCGCGATGCTGACCGAGCGCAAGGTGATGGGCGAGCGCGAGCTGTGGGGCGGACGCCCGGCGGTGAAGATGAAGGACCTGTCGGACGCCGCGATTGCCGGCATGCGTGTTGGCGTGATGCACTATGCCGAAAACGCCAAGCATCACGCCGCCGCCGTGGCCGCAGCCGCAGCGGATTAAGCCGCCGCAGGCTTGCGCAGATATTGCGTCACGTAGGGTAGGTAATCGGCCTTGCCGATTGCCACCCCTTCGGCACGCAGGATCATATAGGCCGCCATCAGGTGGAAATAGCACTGCGAAGTCGCCCAATCGCGGCAATATTCATGCGCCTGCATCGCAAAGGCCATGCCGTTGGGCAGATCGAATTCCACCGTGTCGCCCGCCGCGGGCCAGCTTGCCGGATCCGTCGCGGCCACCTGTTCGCGCGCCTTGGCGATGCGCGCACGGGCTTCGGCGAAGCTGGCAATGTCGCTGTCATCCGTCGTCATCGCGCGGTTGCCCAGCCGGTTAAGCGTGACGAGCACCTGCGTGATGGTGAAGCGGATCTGGGTGTGGAGCGGGAACATGTCCTCCGCCAGCCGGGCCTCGAGCAGCGCTTCGCCCTTTTCGTGGGCTTCCCCCTTGGTGATGAGGTGATCGAGCGTGTCGAGCAGATGGGCATAGGTGGCAAGCGCAGCGGTGGCATAGGACATGGACGAGTCTCCCGTTGTGTGCGGCGGAGGTAGGGGCCGCGCAGGGCTTTAGCAATCGGCATCGGCCCGCACAGGATCAGCACCGGGGCGGGGCGCGGCTAATCTTTGATAAGCGCACGAAGGCTCGCGATCCGGTCGGCCTCGTGCGCGGGCTTGTCCCAGCGGATGCGGTGAATTCGGGGGAAGCGCATGGCGAGCCCTGATTTGTGGCGCTTGCTCGTGTGGACCGAATCGAACGCCACTTCGAACACCAACCGCCGTTCCACCTCGCGCACCGGGCCGAAGCGGGCAATGGTGTGCTGGCGGACATGGCGATCCAGCTCCTTCAGCTCGGCATCGGTAAAGCCCGAATAGGCCTTGCCCACGGGGAGCAATTCACCGCCTGCTTCGGGATCGCCGGTCCAGCAGCCGAAGGTGTAATCGGAATAGAAGCTCGATCGCTTGCCGCTGCCGCGCTGGGCATACATCAGCACGCAATCCACCAGCAGCGGATCGCGCTTCCACTTGTACCACAGCGCCGCCTTGCGCCCCGCGACATAGGGGCTTTCCCGATGCTTGAGCATCAGGCCCTCGATCGCCTCATCGCGCGCGGTCTCGCGGATCGCGGCAAGGCTGGCGAAATCGGGCGCTTCGACCAGCGCGGACAGATCGAAATGGCTCGCAGGCAGGCGCGGCATCAGCGCTTCGAGAGTTGCGCGGCGCAACTTCCACGGGTGCGCGCGCCAATCGCGGCCATCTGCCAGCAAGACGTCATAGAGCCGCACGAAAGCGGGATAGTCCCGCAGCAGCTTGGCCGAGACGTTCTTGCGCCCCAGCCGCTGTTGCAGCGCGTTGAAGCTGGCCGCGCCGCCCGTTTCGCCGCCCTGCGCCGAGCCCCGCACCAGCAATTCGCCATCGAGCACCGCCTCGAACGGCAATCGGGTGAGGAATTCGGGGAAGGTCGCGGAGATATCATCGCCCGAACGCGAATAGATTCGCGTTTCATCCCCGGCGCGCACCATTTGCACGCGGATGCCATCCCATTTCCATTCGGCGGCGTAATCGGCGAGATCAACCGAACCCTCTTCCAGCGGGTGCGCGAGCATGAAGGGGCGGAAGCGCGGCTTGCCCGCCAGATCGGGCGCGGGGCCGCCCTGCGCGGCCCATGCGAAGAGATCGGCATAAGGCGGCGTGAGCGCGTGCCAATATTCCTCGACCTCCTCGACATTGACGCCGAAAGCCTGCGCGAACCCGGTTTTGGCAAGCCGCGCGGATACCCCGATCCGCATGCCGCCGGTCGCCAGCTTGATCACGGCAAACCGGCCCTTGGCATCGAGCCGGTCGAACAATTGGGCAAGCTGGGTCGGCGCGCTTGCCCGGGTGAGCGCGGAAAGCTGGGCCACCACATCGCTGAGTGATGCAGGCGGCTGGGGCGCGGCGTCCTGCGGTTCGGGCCAGAGCAGGCTTGCCGTTTCCGCCGTATCGCCGACGAAATCGCGCGAAAGCTGCCACAGCAGCGGATCGACCCGCTCCATCATCAGCGCCTTGATGGTGGACGATTTGACAGCGGGAAAATCGAGACTTTCGGTAAGCGCCGCCATCGCCCAACCGCGATCCGGATCGGGCGCGGCGCGCAGATAATCCGCGATCAGCGCCAGCTTGCGGTTGCGGCTGGTGGTATAGACCAGCGCATCGAGGAGGGCGGCAAACTCCTCCATCAGTCATCCTCGTCCTCGTAGCCGACCAGCGCGAGCGCGCGGGCGCGGCGTTGGGAGAGATCGCACCAGCGCAGCAGCGCTTCCTCGCGGCCATGGGTGATCCAGGTTTCCTGCGGGTTCACGTCGGCGATGGTCCGGGTGAGTTCGTTCCAATCGGCATGATCGGAAATCACCAGCGGCAGTTCGACCCCGCGCTGGCGAGCGCGGCCGCGCACCCGCATCCACCCGCTTGCCATCGCGGTGACAGGATTGGGGAGGCGGCGGCTCCAGCGATCATTGAGCGCGGCGGGCGGCGCGATCACAATGGCGCCGCGCAGATCGTCCTTGCCCGCATCGCTCACCAGCTTGAGATCGCCGAGTGCAATGCCGTGCTCTTCATAGAGGCGGCACAGCTTCTCCATCGCGCCGTGGAGCCAGATCGCGTCGCTGTGCCCGGCGGCGCGCAATTCCGCGATCACCCGCTGTGCCTTGCCGAGTGCATAGGCGCCGACGAGGATGGCGGAATCGGGATTGGCCGCGCGCGCGGCGAGCAGCTTGCCAATCTCCTCCTCGATGGGGGGATGGGTGAAGACAGGGAGGCCGAAGGTCGCCTCGGTGATGAAGATGTCGCAGGGCGTGACGGCAAAGGGGGCGCAGGTCGGGTCGGGCGCGCGCTTGTAATCGCCGGTGATGATCACCCGCTCGCCCGCGTGTTCGAGCAGGATCTGCGCCGAGCCGAGCACATGGCCTGCGGGCAGGAAGGTCGCGGTAACGCCGCCGCCTAGGCCGATGCTCTCCCCATACTCCACCGGCACCGCACCATCCGAAGTCGCGTAGCGCAACTTCATGATCGCCAGCGTCGCGGGCGTCGCGATGGTCTCGCCATGCCCGCCGCGCGCGTGATCGGCATGGCCATGGGTGACCAGCGCCTTGGGGACAGCCCGCGCGGGATCGATCCACACATCGGCGGGCGCGATGTGGATGCCCCAAGGTTCGGGCCGGATCCAGGAGAAGGGGGCGGTCATGATGCACTTAACAAAAAGGGCGCGAGAGAGGTTCCTCTCCCGCGCCCCGAATGTGTTTTTGCCTGCCTCAGCCCACGTCGGTTTCCGGAGCCGGCTTCTTCGCCGCGGACTTCTTCTTGGCGGGCGGCTTGCGCTTGACCTTCACCTTGGGCGGGGCCGGAGTCAGTTCGAACACCGGCTTGCCATCCTTGATGCTGACATGCACCTCGCCGCCATCGACGAGCTTGCCGAACAGCAGTTCTTCGGCGAGCGGCTGCTTGATCTTCTCCTGAATGAGGCGGCCCATCGGGCGCGCGCCGTAGAGCTTGTCATAGCCCTTGTCGGCGAGCCATGCCCGCGCGTCGCTATCAAACTGGATGTGGACGTTCTGTTCGGCCAGTTGCAGTTCGAGCTGGAGGATGAACTTGTCGACCACCCGCGCCACTGTCGAACGGCCGAGATAGCTGAACGGCACGATCGCATCGAGGCGGTTGCGGAATTCGGGGGTGAACATCTTCTTCACCGCTTCATCGCCCGCATCTTCCTTCGACACATCGCCGAAACCGATGCCTTGGCGCGCCATGTCTGATGCGCCCGCGTTGGTCGTCATGATCAGCACGACATTGCGGAAGTCCACCGTCTTGCCGTGGTGATCGGTGAGGCGGCCATTATCCATCACCTGCAACAGGATGTTGAACAGATCGGGGTGGGCTTTCTCGATCTCGTCGAGCAGCAGCACGCAATGCGGGTTCTGATCGACCGCATCGGTGAGCAGACCGCCCTGATCATAGCCGACATAGCCCGGAGGCGCGCCGATCAGGCGGGAGACCGAGTGGCGCTCCATGTACTCCGACATGTCGAAGCGCTTGAGCTCGATCCCCATGATGGTGGCGAGCTGGCGCGCGACTTCGGTCTTGCCGACGCCGGTGGGGCCGGAGAACAGGAAAGAGCCAATCGGCTTGTCGGGATCGCGCAGGCCCGCACGGCTCAGCTTCATCGCGGTGGCGAGGCGGGTGATGGCCTCGTCCTGCCCAAAGACGACGTGCTTGAGATCGCGTTCGAGGTTTTCGAGCGCTTTCTTGTCGTCCTTGCTGACCGACTTCGGAGGGATGCGCGCCATCGTCGCGATGACCTGTTCGATCTCGCGCGCGGTGATGGTCTTCTTGCGGCGGCTCGGCGGCACCAGCATCTGCATCGCGCCGACTTCGTCGATCACGTCGATCGCCTTGTCGGGCAGCTTGCGATCATTGATGTAGCGGGCCGAGAGCTCGACCGCGGTCTTGATCGCGTCGGGCGTGTACTTGACCTTGTGGTGTTCCTCGAAGGCGGTCCGCAGCCCCTTGAGGATCGCGATGGTGTCCTCGATGGTGGGCTCGTTCACGTCGATCTTCTGGAAGCGGCGCAGCAGCGCGCGGTCCTTTTCGAAGTGGTTGCGGAATTCCTTGTAGGTCGTCGAACCGATGCAGCGGATCGCCCCGCTCGACAGCGCGGGCTTGAGCAGGTTCGAGGCATCCATCGCCCCGCCGCTGGTTGCGCCCGCGCCGATCACGGTGTGGATTTCGTCGATGAACAGCACCGCATGCGGCATCTGCTCGAGCTCGGAGACGACCTGCTTCAATCGCTCTTCAAAGTCGCCGCGATAGCGGGTGCCCGCCAGCAAGGCGCCCATGTCGAGCGAGTAGATCACCGCTTCCTTGAGCACTTCGGGCACATCGCCTTCGACGATCTTGCGTGCGAGGCCTTCGGCAATCGCGGTTTTCCCGACGCCGGGATCGCCGACATAAAGCGGGTTGTTCTTGGAACGGCGGCACAGGATCTGGATTGTGCGATCCACTTCCGGCCCGCGTCCGATCAGTGGATCGATCTTCCCGGCTTCCGCCTTGGCGTTGAGGTTGACCGTGAACTGATCGAGCGCGGTTTCTTTCTTGTTGCCGCTGTCCTTGGCTGCCTCGGTATTGTTGGTGGCCGCCTGATCCGTGCCCTGCGGGCTCTTCGCATCGATCTGTCGCCCGCCCTTGCCAATGCCGTGGCTGATATAGCTCACCGCATCGAGCCGGCTCATATCCTGCTGCTGGAGGAAATAGACGGCATAGCTGTCGCGTTCGGAAAAGAGCGCGACGAGCACATTGGCGCCGGTGACGGTGTCCTTGCCCGAGGATTGCACATGCAGGATCGCGCGCTGGATCACCCGCTGGAATCCCGCAGTCGGCTGCGGATCGGCATCATCCTCGGTCTTGAGGGATTGGTATTCCTGATCGAGATACTGCTTCACGACCTCGCCAAGCTCGGCCAGATCGACGCCGCAGGCGGCCATCACCTGCGCGGCATCCTCGTCATCGATCAACGCCAGCAGGAGGTGCTCGAGCGTCGCATATTCGTGCCGCCGCTCGGACGCATTGCCGAGCGCGTTGTGAAGCGTGCGTTCAAGATTCTGGGCGAAACTGGGCATGGGCTTGGCCTCTGTCAGAAAAGGGCGGATGCTCGCGGAGTTCGAGCGGCGGGAGGGGTTGGCATCAGATATGGGCGCGCTTTGCGAGATTGCGAATCTTCATGCGCACGAATTGGGGCAGGAGCGTGCCGGGCGATCATCCCGCGCCTGCTTTCGACCCGCCGAACAGGGCATCGGCCGCCGCACGGTGGGCCGCCGCCTTGTCACGATGGGCTTTCACCCGTGCGATCTCCGCTTCGAGCTGCGCGATCCGCGCCGCGAGTTCTGCCTGCGAGTAGGGGCCGAGATCCTCGCTCGCAAGCTGGCTCGCCGCATCGCCTCTTGGCCGTGGCAGATCACTTTCATCCATCAGCCACCAACATCGCAAGGGAACGGGCTTGCTGTCAATCGGGGAGACGGTTATGCGCCCCGCTAACTTATCAGCCTGAAACCACGCGTCTTGCTGGGCTTTCGGCCGGTCAGGGGGAAATCGCGATGGTGGGGGATTTCGCAGGGTCACTTCCTGCAACGATGCGCGCAACGGTCTTTACCGCGCCGGGCGGGCCCGAGGTGCTGGCGCCGGGCAGCGTTGCCTTACCCGTCCTGCGCCCCGATGATGTGCTGATCCGCGTCGCCTATGCCGGGGTGAACCGCCCCGATTGCCTGCAACGCGCCGGTGCCTATCCGCCGCCGCCGGGTGCATCGCCCCTGCTGGGGCTGGAAGTCGCGGGCGAGGTGGTTGCGGTTGGCTCCGAAGCGCCGCGTGAAATGATCGGCGCGCGGGTTGCCGCTTTGACGCCAGGTGGCGGTTATGCCGAATATTGCGCGGCGCCGTGGCAGCATTGCCTGCCCGTGCCCGAGAATATGGCGCTGGCCGAGGCGGCGGCGCTGCCCGAAACCCTGTTCACCGTGTGGCACAACCTGTTCGAGCGCGGCATGGCCCGCGACGGGGAGCGCGTGCTGGTGCATGGCGGCACCAGCGGGATCGGCACCATGGCGATCATGCTCGGCAAGGCCTTCGGGCTCGAAATGATCGCCACCTGCGGCGACGAGGCCAAGTGCGACGCCGCGCGCAGCATCGGCGCGGATCTTGCGATCAACTACCGCAACGAGGATTTCGTCGAGGCGATCCGCGCGCATACCGGCGGCAAGGGTGTCGATATCGTGCTCGACATGGTGTCGGGCGATTATGTCGCGCGCAATCTCAAGTGCCTTGCCGAAGATGGCCGCCATGTCACCATCGCGGTGCTGGGCGGCATGCAGGCGAACCTGAACATGGCGGTGATCATGAGCCGCCGCCTGACCTTGACAGGATCGACGTTGCGCCCGCGTTCCAATGCGTTCAAGTCCGCCTTGGCCGACGAGATCGCGGCCAATGCGTGGTCGCTGTTCACCGGCGGCGAACTGGCGCCGGTTATGGACCGGGTATTCCCGCTGGCCGCCGCCGCCGCCGCCCATGCGCGGATGGAAGCAGGCCAGCATATCGGCAAGATCGTGCTCGAGGTGTCGGGTGGTTGAGGCGCTGATCCTCCACGAAGATCCGCGCAGCGGCAATTGCTACAAGATCAAGCTCACCGCCGCGCTGCTTGGCCTGCCGCTGGCGACGCGGCAATATGACATCACCAGGGGCGAGACGCGGACGGCGGAGTTTCTCACCACCATCAACCCCAATGGCCGCATCCCAGTGCTGCAAATCGGGGAGGGCGCTGATGCGCGCTTCCTTCCCGAAAGCAACGCCGCTTGCTGGTATCTCGCGCATGGCAGCGCGCTGATCCCCGAAGATCGCTTCGCGCAGGCCGATATGCTGCGTTGGATGTTCTTCGAACAATACAGCCACGAACCCAACGTCGCCACGCTGCGGTTCTGGCTGAGCATCCTCGGCGAGGCGAGCCTTTCGGATGAACAGCGCGCGCAGGTCATGCCCAAGCGGATCGCTGGTTGCGCAGCGCTGCAGCTCATGGACGGGCATCTGGCCGACCGAGCTTTTTTCTGCGGCCATGCTGTCACCCTCGCCGACATTGCCCTGTTCGCTTACACCCATGTCGCGCAAGAAGGCGGGTTCAGGCTTGCCGAATATCCTCACGTCCAGACGTGGATCGCGCGGATGCAGGCGCTGCCCGGTTTTGTTCCGATGGCGTGACAATCGCGCGTCGCAAGACGCGGAACAGTCACCCCGTTGAGAATCCCCTGTAACAATCGGACGCTATGGCGGGTGGAGCAAATTCCACCCGAGGCTCTGCCCATGACCGGTTTCATGCTGTCCGATCTGCCTGGCCCGCGCGCAGATCTTGCCAATATCGCCAACTTTCCGCTCGCCGCGCCCCAGCGGCCCGAGCCGGAAGGCCATCAGCGGCACTCTTTTCGCACTATCTGGATCAGCGATGTCCATCTGGGCACCAAGGGCTGCAATGCCGAGATGCTGATCGATTTTCTCGACCACACCGATAGCGCGGTGATGTATCTCGTCGGCGACATCATCGATGGCTGGCGGCTCAAGAAGAAGTTTTACTGGCCCGCGGCGCATAATGATATCGTGTGGCGCATTCTCAAGCGGGCAAAGCGCGGCACGCGCATCATCTATATCCCCGGCAATCACGATGAGATGTTCCGGCAGTTCACCGGGCTTAACTTCGGGGGGATCGAAATCCGGCGCGCGGCCTTCCACGATACCGCCGATGGCCGGCGGTTGATGGTGCTGCACGGTGATGAATTCGACGCCGTGATGCTCTCGCACCGCTGGCTCGCCTTCGTTGGAGATCATGCCTACCACGCGGTGATGAAGCTGAATGTCACCGTCAACGCGGTGCGTCGCTGGCTGGGCAAGCCCTATTGGTCGCTGTCAAAAGCGGCCAAGCACAAGGTCAAGAACGCGGTCGAATTCATTTCCCGTTACGAGGAAATCGTTGCCCGTGCAGCGGGTGAGCGCGGGGTTGATGGCGTCGTGTGCGGGCACATCCACACCGCGGAGTTCCGCACCTTCCAGCACAATGGCCGCCCGGTCGAATACTGGAATGATGGCGATTGGGTCGAAGGGTGCAATGCGCTGGTCGAACACCATGATGGGCGCATGGAGATCCTGCACTGGGCCGACGTGATCAAGCGCCGCGCGCCCGTCGCCGCGCCGTCGGATGCACCAACCCGCGAACGTGAGGCAGCGTGAACCGGCCCGCGACCTTCTCCTTTGATGCGACCGCGGCACCGATCAGCGCGCACGGGCCGCAGTCGATCGTGATCATCACCGATGCCTGGCATCCACAGACCAACGGGGTGGTGCGCACGCTTGCGACCACTTGCGAGGTGCTGCGCGGCTGGGGTCATGACGTCACTGTGATTTCGCCCGATCAATATCGCTCGATCCCGGCTCCGACCTATCCCGAAATCCGCCTTGCCTTCACCGCGCCCGGCGCGGTGGGGCGGCGGCTCGCGGCGATCCAGCCTGATGCGGTGCACATCGCCACCGAAGGCCCGCTGGGCTTTGCCGCGAGGGCCTATTGCCTGCGGCGCAAGGTGCCTTTCACCACCGCCTATCACACCCAGTTCCCCGATTACCTCGCGCGCCGCACCGGCCTGCCTGCGCGGCTGTTCTGGCCCTATATCCGCTGGTTCCACCGCCCGGCGACGACGATCATGGTCGCCACCGCGACGATCCGCGCGCAATTGCGCGAACAGGGCCTGACCCAGCTCACGCATTGGGGCCGGGGTGTCGATCTCGCCTGTTTTTCGCCCGATGCGCCGCCGCCGCCGGAATATGCCGGGTTGCCGGGGCCGATCCTGCTCTATGTCGGACGGGTTGCGGTCGAGAAGAACATCGCGGCCTTTCTCGCCTGCGACTATCCCGGCACCAAGGTGGTGGTGGGCGATGGCCCGGCCCGAGCGGCACTGGCTGCCAGGTTTCCGCAAGCGGTGTTCCTCGGCAAGCGCACCGGGCGCGATCTGGCGGGCTGCTATGCCGGGGCTGATGTGTTTGTCTTCCCCAGCCGCACCGACACCTTCGGGCTGGTCATGATCGAGGCGCTGGCCTGCGGCACGCCGGTGGCGGCCTTTCCCGTGCCCGGCCCGCTCGACATTGTGACCGATGCGGTGGGCGCGCTGTCGGATGATCTGGCCCGCGCGATTGATGCCGCGCGCTATTGTGATCGGGCTGCCTGCGCCGCGCATGGCGCGCGCTTCAGCTGGGAGGCGGCGACGCGCCAATTCCTTGGCGGTCTGGTCGCGCTTGAGGAAGGCGCGGCGGTTGCGCTCGCCACTGCGCCTGCGTTTTGATCTAAGGCCGGGCATCGGCACGGCACATGCCTCCAACCCCAAAGAATCCATTTCTTGCCGATTCGCCGCTGATCGCCTATCTGGGCGACACAAAGGCCGCTCCGCGAGGGGCGGCCCTTTACATTTTGAACGGAGATTTCCCATGGCCACCAAGGATCAGCCCAAGCCGCTGATGCCCCACGCCACCGCGACCTGGCTGGTGGACAACACCGCGCTGTCGTTTGAACAGATCGCCGAATTCTGCGGCCTGCACATCCTTGAAGTGCAGGCGATGGCGGATGATCTTGCCAGCAGCAAGTATACCGGCCGCGATCCGGTGCATGCGGGCGAACTCACCCAGGCCGAGATTGAGAAAGGTCAGGCCGACCCGTCGCATGTGCTCAAGATGCACAAGGCCCCGGTCGAAGTGACCCGCACCAAGGGCCCGCGTTATACCCCGGTGTCGAAGCGGCAGGACAAGCCCGATGGCATCGCCTGGATCATCCGCAATCACCCCGAAGTGTCGGACGCGCAGATTTCCAAGCTGATCGGCACCACCCGCAACACCATCACCGCGATCCGCGAGCGGAGCCACTGGAACATTGCCAACATCCAGCCCAAGGACCCGGTGACGCTCGGCCTGTGTTCGCAGCGCGAACTCGATGCGATGGTGGCCAAGGCCGCTAAGCGCGCCGGTGTGACCGAGGAAGCGCTGCCCGAAAAGGGTGAGCGCAATGATCGCGAGAAGCTGATCGAGGAACTGCGCGCCGAGCGCGAAGCGCAGGCCAAGGCCGCCAATGAAGCCGCGCAGGAGGCTGAAGCCGAAGCGTGGCTGGCGGCGCGCCGTGCGGCCGAGGCGGCGGAACAGCCGATCGACCCGGAAAGCGGTTTCGTCCCGTCACGCAGCGACGATTGATCGGCAGGGGGCCGGACCACGGCCTGCCTTGATCATCAACAACACACGCAGGCGGCGCAAATCCTCAGCGATTTGCGCCGCTTTTGCTTGCACGCGGCGGTGACCTCGGCCAAACTGCTGACATGGATGTAAGTAAGCTCCCCTATCACCACCCGGCCCCCTATCAGACGCGTTTCGAGGCCATGGCCCTGCCCGCCATGCTGGAGCGCACCACGCGCAAGGCGCCCGCCGCGCCGTTCCTGCATTTTCTCGGGCGGACCTATTCCTATAGCGACATCCTTGGCGAAGCGCGGCGCTTTGCAGCGGGCTTGCAGGCCGCAGGGATCAAGCCCGGCGACCGGGTCGGCCTGTTTCTGCCCAATGTCCCGATCTATGCTTCGGCCTATTACGGGGCGATGATGGCGGGCGCGGTGGTGGTGAATTTCTCGCCGCTCTATTCGGTCGAGGAGCTCGCCTGGCAGGTTGCCGATTCGGGCACGCGCCTGCTCGTGACGCTGAACGTCCCTGAACTTTATGCCACCGCGGCCAAGGTGCTGGCGACATCCGCTCTCGAAACACTGGTGGTGGGCGAACTCGCCGCGATGCTGCCGTGGGTGAAGGGCATCGCGCTCAAACTGCTGCGGCGCAGCCAGATTGCCGATGTCGCCTATGGGCCGAACGTGCGGCGCTGGGCGGAGCTGACACCCGAGACACAGCCTGCGCCCTTCGCAATCGATCCGCACAAGGATCTCGCCCTGCTGCAATATACCGGCGGGACCACCGGGCGGCCCAAGGGCGCGATGCTCGGCCATGATCAGCTCAGCATCAACGCGCAGCAGGTTGCCGCGATCAATCCTTTCGCTGATCCTTCGACCGAAGTCTTCATGGGCGCGCTGCCGTTCTTCCATGTCTTTGCCAACACCGCGCTGCTCAATCACGCCGTGGCGGCGGGGGCCTCGATCGCGATGGTGCCGCGCTTTGAAACCAGACAGGTGCTCGAGACGATCCAGCGCTATCGCTGCACCGGTTTTCCCGGCGTGCCGACAATGTTTCAGGCGATCCTCGATCACCCTGATCTGGCGCAGTATGATCTCTCCAGCCTGAAAGTTTGCATTTCGGGCGGCGCCCCCATGCCCGCACCGGTCCATGCGCGCTTCGAAGAGGTGACAGGGGTGCGGCTGGTCGAAGGCTATGGCCTCACCGAAAGTGCGGGCGTGGTTTCGGTGAACCCCTATGAAGGCACACGCAAGCGCGGCACCATCGGACAATTGGTGCCGGGCACGGAAATCGTCCTGCTCGACAAGGAAGACCCCACCAAGCTCGCCCCCGAAGGCGAGCCGGGCGAATTGGCGGTGTGCGGCCCGCAGATCATGCGCGGCTACTGGCACCGGCCCGAGACCGATGCTGACACCTTCGTCGAGCGCGACGGCAAGCGCTATCTGCGCACCGGCGATGTCGCCCGCGTCGATGCAGACGGGTTCCTCGAGATCGTTGACCGCATCAAGGACATGATCGCGGTCGGCGGGTTCAAGGTGTTCCCGAGCGTGGTCGAGGATGTGATCCTTGAGCACCCGGCGGTCAAAGAGGCGCTGGTGATCGGCGTGCCCGAAGAATATCGCGGCGAAGTGCCGCGCGCCTATATCACGCTCGAGCCGGGGGCGACGGCCACCGCGGATGAATTGCGCGACTGGCTCAACGCCCGGATCGGCAAGCACGAACGGGTTGATGCGATCGTGATCCGCGAGAGCCTGCCCAAGACGATCATCGGCAAGCTCGATCGCAAGGCGCTGCGCGCTGAAGTGTTGTAATCGGGAAACCCGGCCGGGCGCGGCCGGGCGTTCAGATCAGGGACGCGGCCTTATTCGGCAGCGGCGATCCCGCCATCAATGCTCTTGAGCGGCTGGCGCCCGTTCGGGGCAAAGCGGCCATCAACCTGTGCGCCTTGTTCGATGGTGAGCGCATCATAATGGACATCACCATCAATGCGGGCGCTCTTGAGGATCACCAGCTCGCGCGCGGTGATCGAGCCGGTGACCGTGCCCGCCAGCCGCGCGCTTTCCGCCGTCACCGCGCCGTGGATCGCGCTGCCTTCGCCCTGCACGAGCGAGGCGCAACGAATATCGCCTTCGATCGTGCCATCGACATGGAGATCGGCCGAGGCCACGATATCGCCGGTGATTGTCACATCGGCCCCGATGACCGAAAAGGTTGCGCCCGCGCCCATCGGTTTACCGGCTGCGCGCGGGGTTGAGGGGGCCGGCGCGGTCTGATCCGCGGGCTTCTTTGAGAACATCGGGAGCAGCCTCCAGGAACGGGCGCGGGTTGATCGCGCGGTCATTGATGCGGACTTCGAAATGCAGGTGCGGCCCCGTCGAACGACCGGTGCTACCCATGCCGGCGATGCGATCCCCGGCGGCAACCGCCTGACCGGGCTTCACATCAAAGCGCGAAAGGTGGGCATAGCGGGTCATCAGCCCGTTGCCGTGGGTGATTTCGACGGTTTTGCCATAGCCCGATTTCCAGCCGACGAAGCTTACCGTGCCCATCGCGGCCGCATAGATCGGCGAGCCGATGGCACCCTTGAAATCGAGCCCGGCATGCATTGCGCCGCGTCCGTTGAAGGGATCGCGGCGATAGCCAAAGCCCGACGTGATGCTGGCGATGGTGGCCGGGACAACCTGCGGGATGCCCTCAAGCGCGCGTTCGAGCACCGCCATGCGCGCGAGGCTGAAGCCAAGCTTTTCAAAGCGCGGATCAAGCGCATCGGTGGCGCGCGAATCAGTCAGGGCTTCGAACGGGCCGCCCATCGCCTCGCGGGTTTCGCGGGTCAGGAACCGCGGATCGAGATTGAGCTTGCGGATTGCCGCTTCGGCGCGGCGGGCGCGGGCATTGGCGAAGCGGGTGAGCTTTTCAGCGAGCGCGATCTGGCGCGCTTCCAGCTCGGCAAGGCCTCGCGCTTCGGGAAAGACAGCGCTGACCTTGCGGATTGTCTCGGTGGTTTCGGCGCGCGAATCCGTCACGCTTGAATCCGGTGCATCCGCCACCGTGTCTTTGGGCAGCATCTGCGTCATCTGTTCGAGGAACTTCTGCTGCGCTTCCAGATCGGCAACCACGCGGTCAATATCGCCGGAATAGGCTTTGAGCCGTTCGCTCGCCGTGGCGACACGGGCTTTTTCATCCGCGAAAGAGGCAAGATCGGCTTCGGCGGGCCAGGTGTTCCAACCCATCACCGCCAGCGCGCAGAGCCACACGGCCACCGCGGCAACAGCGCCTCCGGCAACGCGCTTTTGCAGCCGCGAAGACAGCCGGATGAAGCGCACTTCGCCATGCGAACGCATGAAGAATTCGCGATCTGGGAACCACGCGTTGAGGCGAGCCTGCCACGAACGTGCGGTGGTTGGATCTGACACTGCGGCCCCGAATCTTCTGATTGTTACAATGTGCCCGGCGGTGCGCTAGCAGCGCAGAACGCCGGATGCGAATCGAGTCTGAGCCGACAAGCCGAGTCGAGAGCGAAATGCGACGAACCGTTGCAAGGCTGATCCTGACAGAGGTTTCGCTGCAAATTCAATGATCTGAAGATGTATCCCGTCTGGCGGATGCGCACAGACCGCCACGCCTGACAGCCCGCGCAAGGCCTGCTAAGAGCCCGTGTCATGAGCACTGCACCCGTTTCTGTCCCCGCTGCTGACCCCATCGCCTTGGTGGCCGATTGCGCGCGCCTTGCGCGGCGGGCCCAATCCGCGCTGGCCGCCATGCCAAGCGCTGCCCGCGCCGCGGCCCTCCATCGCGCGGCGGCGCATTTGCGCGCGGCAGCGCCCGCTGTGATCGCCGCCAATGCCGAGGATCTGGCCGCCGGCAAGGCCGCCGGGCTGTCTGCTGCGATGCTTGATCGTCTGGCGCTCGATACCGCGCGGCTTGAGAGCATCGCCGCCGGGGTTGATGCGGTAGCCGATCTGCCCGATCCGGTCGGGCAGGTGATTGATCAGTCGGCGCGACCCAATGGGCTGCGGTTCCAGCGCATCCGGGTGCCGATTGGCACGATCGGGATCATTTACGAAAGCCGCCCCAATGTGACGGCCGATGCCGCTGCGCTGTGCGTGCGCGCCGGCAATGCCGCGCTGCTTCGCGGCGGGAGCGAGGCGGTGCATTCCAACCGCGCGATCCATGCCGCGCTGGTCGCGGGCCTCGTCGAGGGCGGTGTCCCGGCCGATGCGGTGCAACTGATCCCGACGCAGGATCGCGCCGCGGTGGGCGCGATGCTGACAGCGGCGGGGCTGATCGACATGATCGTGCCGCGTGGCGGCAAGGGGCTGGTCGCCCGCGTGCAGGCCGATGCCCGGGTTCCGGTGCTCGCCCACCTTGATGGCATTTGCCACACCTATGTCCATGCCGCTGCTGATCCGGCAATGGCGACGGCGCTCGCGCTCAACGCCAAGCTGCGCCGCACCGGGATTTGCGGGGCGATGGAAACCCTGCTGATCGACAGCGCCTTTGCCGATCCCGCAGGGCTGGTGCGCGCGCTGCTCGACAAGGGCTGCGAGGTGCGCGGCGATGAACGGATTCGCGCGCTCGATGCCCGCGTCATCCCAGCGAGCGCGAATGATTGGGACACCGAATATCTCGACGCGATTCTCTCGGTGGCGATGGTCGACGGGCTTGATGCGGCGCTGGCCCACATCGCGCGCCATTCCTCGGCGCACACGGATGTGATCGTCACCGGGGATGACGCAGCGGCGGAGCGGTTCCTTGCCGAAGTCGACAGCGCCATCGTGATGCACAACGCCTCCTCGCAATTTGCCGACGGGGGTGAGTTCGGGCTTGGCGCGGAAATCGGCATTGCCACCGGGCGTCTGCACGCGCGCGGCCCCGTGGCGCTTGAGGGGCTCACCACCTACAAGTGGCAGGTGCGCGGGAGCGGCCAGACCCGGCCCTGACACCTTCGTGAACGCGACTTTCACCGGCCTGCTTGGCGGCAGTTTCAACCCGGCCCACGGCGGGCATCGGCGTATCAGCCTGTTCGCGGCAGAAGCTCTCGGGCTCGACGAGGTGTGGTGGCTGGTGTCGCCCGGCAATCCGCTCAAGCCCACGGAAGGGATGGCGCCGCTGCGCGCCCGGCTCGGCTCCGCGCGGGCGCAAGCGCGGCGCGCGCCGATCATCCCGACCGCGATCGAAGCCCGGCTTGGCACCCGCTACACCATCGACACGCTGCGCGCGCTCAAGCGGCGCTATCCCAAGCGGCGCTTCATCTGGCTGATGGGCGCGGATAATCTCGCCCAGTTCCACCGCTGGAAGGACTGGCGCGCCATTGCCCGGACAATGCCGATTGCGGTGATCGCCCGTCCCGGCTATAGTGACGCCGTCATGACGAGCCCCGCCATGGCCTGGTTCAGGCGCTATTCGGTGCCTGCGGCCAGCTTTCGGAAACGGGGGCAATGGAGCGCACCGGCACTGGTCTTCTTGCGTTTCGATCCGGATCACCGCTCGGCCACGGCGCTTCGCCGTGCCCATGCCGGGTGGGCCGGAAATTACCTTGGAACCGCTGAACGACCTGCACCCCCCTTGCGCGACCGCCTGACCCATCGCCGCATCACAGGATTGCCACCAGCATGAGGCGCGAGACTCGCGTTTTGGCTGTTGCGCCCCATATGCCGCCTTGTGCCGGGCCTATCAGCCCTGAACTCTGGAGAACCTCATTTGCCGATGACCGAGGCGTTTTACGCAGCCGTGCCGCTGGGCGCGGTCAAGGCGGTGGCTGACATGAACAGCCCTGCCAACCTGCACGATCTGGTGCTGTCCCAGCTTGATGATGATCAGGCGCAGGACATCGTGTCGATCCCGCTCGCGGGGAAGAGCTCGATTGCCGATCACATGGTGATCGCCAGCGGGCGTTCGACCCGTCAGGTCGCCGCGATGGCGCAGAAGCTGGCCGAGCGGATCAAGCAGGCCGGGCTCGGCCCGGTGCGGCTTGAGGGCCTGCCCGCGGCGGACTGGGTGCTGATCGATGCGGGCGACGTGGTGGTGCATCTGTTCCGCCCCGAAGTGCGCAGCTTCTACAACCTTGAACGCATGTGGTCGTTCGAAGGCTCGGAAAGCGCAGCCTCGGGCCGCGCGTAATTGTCTTTGCGAAGGCGCCTGCGCGCCTTCGTCCCCGGCGCTGTTTCGAGCCCTCTCGGTTTGAGCGCCTGCGGGCGGCCGGTCGGCCTTGCGGTCGCTGCGCGACCATTGGGCGCCAAGCTCTGAGGATTTTCCTATCCTTCTCCACATCATCGCGCGCGGGAAAATTGGCCGCTCGCCCGAAGGCGAGCTGGTGGAGCGCTATGCCAAGCGGCTGACCTGGCCGGTCAAGCTGACCGAATGGCCCGATACCGGCGCGGGCAAGGCGGCAGAGCCGCTCACCCCCTGCAAGACCGTGCTGCTCGACGAACGCGGCAAGGCGATGGCGTCGGAAGATTTCGCGGCGCTGCTCGGGCGCTGGCGCGATGATGGCGTGCGCGAGGTGCGCTTCATGCTGGGCGCGGCGGATGGCCATTCGGATGCCGAACGCGCCGCTGCCGATCTCCTTCTCGCCTTTGGCCCGGCGACCTGGCCGCACATGCTCGCCCGCGCGATGCTGCTCGAGCAGCTCTATCGGGCCACCACCATCCTTGCCGGACACCCCTATCATCGCGCCGGCTAATCGGGCAGAGTGACGTCATGACACTGCGCCCGTTCCTTGCTTCCTGTGCAGCTCTCGCCGCGCTGGGTGGCTGGGCGTTGTTCGGGCCGCAAGGCCATGCCGGGCCATCGGTGTTGCTGATCGAGCCTGACAAAGCGCAGGACGAACTCGCCCGTGCCACCCGTGAACGCTCTGCCGCCGCGGCGCGTGCGGCGCGCTTTGCCCGAGAGGCGCAGCAGGCCAGCGCAGCCGCCGAGCGCGCAGCCCGAGAGGCCGCCGCCCTGGCGGCGCAGATCCAGCAGGCCGAAGCCGCCATCGAGGTCGCGCGGGCGCGCTATTCGCTGGCGCGGGCGCAGCGGGCAGAGATCGCGGCGCGGCTGGCGGCCAAGCAGGAACCAACCGCGCGGCTTGCCGCAGCGCTGCAAACCGCGGCGCGCCGCCCGCTTGCGCTATCCGCGCTGCAACCCGGCTCGCTCAAGGATGTGGTGCATATCCGCGCCGTGCTGGCGAGCGCCGTTCCGCAGATCCGGGCGCGCACGGAAGGCCTGCGCGGGGAATTGACAGCGCGGCGCGCGGCGGAGAACACCGCAGCGCGCTCGCTGGCTGATCTGCGCGACGGTGAAGTCGATCTGCGTGCGCGGCGGCAGGAATTGGCGCGGCTTGAGGCGAGCCAGCGCCTCGCATTCCGCGCGGCGCGGGGCAATGCCCTGCGCGAGGAAGAGCGCGCGCTCGCCCTCGCTGAACAGGCCCGCGATCTTGACGGGCTGGTTGATCAACTTGACCGGCAGACCAGCCTGCGCCGCGAATTGGCGGCGCTTCCGGGGCCGATCCTGCGTCCGGCCGATCTGGCCAGCGCGGTGCCGATCGAGACGCCGACTGCCACGCCGACCACCAGCGCCGCGCCGCGGCTGCAATTGCCGGTCGCCGGGCGCACGCTTGCCGGGTTCGGGACGCTGCGCGAGAGCGGACAGCGCAACACCGGGATCACCCTTGCGCCGGTTGCGGGGGCGCAGGTGGTGGCCCCGGCGCGCGGTCGGGTCGCTTTTGCCGGTGCTTACCGTGGGTTCGGCCGGATTGTGATTATCGAACATGAAGGCGGGTGGACCAGCCTTGTCACCGGATTGGCGCGGGTCGATGTCACTGTCGGGCAGAGCGTGATCGGCGGCAGCCCGCTTGGTGTCGCCGGACGGCGGGACGAGCCGGTGACGATCGAGCTGCGGCGCGACGGCACGCCGGTCAATCCGCTGGGCTTTGTCGGCTAGATTCAGCCGTTCGACAGGCCGGATGTGCGTCTATCTGGCGTTAAGCCCCGCAACGCTATACACCAGCACCCGTAAGGAGCCTTGCTGAACCCTATGAAGATTGCCGCCTTGCTACGCAGCGCCGCCCTGGTGACGGCGGTTGCCCTGATCCCCACTGCGACCGCAACCATGGCGCAGGTCGATGGCCGTGCCGGGCCGGAATTCGCGCGGCTGTTCGCCGTGTTCCAGCGCGTCAAGGCCAGCTATGTCGATCAGGTCGAGGATGATGTGCTGGTGCGCGGCGCGATTGACGGCATGCTCGCCGCGCTTGATCCGCATTCGGCCTATCTCGATGGTGCCGCGCTGCAACGGCTCGAAACCATGATCGAAGGCAATTATTCGGGCCTTGGCCTTTCGGTGGTGATGGAGCAGGGCGCGGTCAAGGTGATCTCGCCCTTCCGTGGCTCTCCGGCCGAGCAGGCGGGCATCAAGGCGGGCGATTTCATCACGCATCTTGATGGCAAGCTGATCTATGGCGGCAATCTTGATGATGCCGTGGCGCAGATGCGCGGCCCGGCGGGCACCTCGATCCAGTTGACGGTGTTCCGCCCCGGGCGCGACGAACCGCTTGAAGTGCCGGTGACACGCGGTGTCATCACGCTCGAGCCGGTGACGCATGAATTGGCGGCGGGCAATGTCGGCGTCATTTCGGTCAACGAATTTTCCGCCAATGTCGGCGCCAATGTCTATTCGGCGTGGCAGGCGCTCAAGAAGGAATCGGGCGGCCGCATTTCTGGGCTGGTGCTCGATCTGCGTAACAATCCGGGCGGAAGCCTCGATGAATCGGTCGCGCTCTCCGATCTGTTCCTCAAGACCGGGCGCATTGTCTCGCAGCGCGGGCGCGCGCGGGGCGAGACGATCCTCTATGATGCCGAAAGCGTGTTCCGCGGCGATATGGCCGAAGGCGTGCCGGTGATCGTGCTGATCAATGCCGGGTCCGCCTCGGCTTCGGAGATTGTCGCGGGCGCCTTGCAGGATCACCGCCGCGCGCTGATCATGGGCGAGCGCAGCTTCGGCAAGGGCTCGGTGCAATCGCTGCTGCCGCTGGGGCCGGATGCCGCGCTGAAGCTGACAACGGCGCGTTACTTCACCCCTATGGGCCGTTCGGTGCAGGAAGGCGGGATCAAGCCCGATATCACCGTGCCGCAGATTTCCGATCCCGATTACGCCACGCGCCAGAAATACCAGACCCGCGAAAGCGATCTGCGCGGCCACCTGATCAACGAGCTTGGCATCAAGGACGAGGAGATGGAGAAGGATCAGATCGATGATCCGCGCTTCCAGCTTACCGCGGCCCAGCTCAAGGATCAGGGGGTCGAGGATTTCCAGCTCCACTATGCGCTGGAAACCCTGCGCCGCACCACCAAGAGCACGGTGGCGCTGCGGATGCCCCCGAAGAAGTAAGCGGCGGTCATGGCTCATCTGAAAACCGCGCGCTGGCTGGCGCTGATGGTCCCTGCGAGCCTGCTCGGCGGGGCCTATATCGCACAATATGGCTTTGGCTTGCCGCCGTGCGAGATGTGCTGGTGGCAGCGTTACCCCCATTTCGCAGCCGTGCCACTGGCGGCTGCGGCCTTTGTGATGCGCCCCGCGGCGGTGTGGACCGCGCTGGCGGGCTTGGCGATCCTTACCTCGGGCTTGATCGGCGGCTTTCACGCCGGGGTCGAATATGGCTGGTGGCAAGGCATCACCGGCTGTTCGACGATCCCTTCGGCGGTTGACGTCATGGACCCGCGCGCCGCTCCTCTGATCCGCTGTGATCGCGCGCCGTGGACGCTGTTCGGCATTTCGCTCGCGGGCTTCAACTTCCTGATTTCCTCGTTTGCCGGTGCGGCCATCGTGGCGCTCGCTGCGTATCGTCGGTAAGACATCCCCGCAATTGCCAAGGAGCCGATGATGGACCGCACAGAACTTCACCGCATGATCCGGGTTGATCAGGCAGGCGAATTCGGCGCGACCCGGATCTACGAAGGCCAGCTTGCCGTGATGGGCGATCGCGGGCCGCATTCGGCTGAAATCCGCCACATGGCCGAACAAGAGGCCGAACACCGTGCCAAGTTTGATGCCCTGCTCGCCGCGCGCGGGGTGCGCCCGACCGCGCTGCATCCCTTCTGGTCGGCGGCGGGCTATCTGCTGGGCGCGGGCACGGCGCTGCTCGGGCCGGAAGCGGCGATGGCCTGCACCGCGGCGGTCGAGACCGAGATCGACAAGCATTACAGCGAACAGCTCGAACGGCTGAAGGATACCGGCGCTGATCCCGAACTCGCCGACATGATCGAGGCCTTCCGCGAGGATGAACGCGAACATCGCGATGCTGCCCTTGCGAATGGCGCCGAGCGGGCACCCGCCTATCCGTTGCTCGCAGGCGCGATCCGGCTGGGTTGCCGGATTGCGATCAAGGTCAGCGAACGGGTGTAAGCGGGCGCTTCACCGCCGGTTCAGACCGCAAGGCCTAGACAAGCACCCGCCAGAACGGGCATGGCAGCCAAGCTGCCAAGACAAGGATGGGGCCTGATGAAAGCGTTGATCACTGCTGCAAGTGCTGCCGCGGGCGCGGCGCTCCTGACCATCAGCCCGGCGGCTGCGCAAGGCCCTGCGGGCGAGCGCATCAACATGGTGATCGCCTATAGCGAGGATGAATGCCCCGTCGCCAAGCAGGGCGAGATCGTGGTGTGCGAAATCCTGGTTGAGGCCGAACGCTATCGCATCCCTTCCAACCTGCGGTTCAGCGATTCGCCCGAAAACACCGCATGGTCACGCCGGGTCGACAAGATTCGCTATGTCGGCGATTTCGGCACCATGAGCTGCAGCCCGGCGGGCGCGGGCGGCTTTACCGGCTGCACCCAGCAATTTGTCGATGCCTGGGGCAAGGACAAGTCCGAAGCGGAATCGGTGCGCTTCGGCCAGCTGATCGAGAAAGCCCGTCAGGAACGCCTGAGCGAGATTGACGAGTCGGCCGCTGCCGAACAGGCGCGGGTCGAAATGATCGAGCGCGAATATATGGAGCGGCTGGAACGCGAACGCGCGGGCGAGCTGCCAGGCGAAGCGGGCAAGGCGGGGCCGGATGCGGCTCCCCTGCCGCCGATCGCGCCGCCCGCACCGCAGGCCACGCCTTCGCCCGACGAGTAATTGTCAGATCTGGTAGTAGTCGCGATACCACGCGACAAATTGCCGCACCCCTTCGCGCAAGGGGGTCTGCGGGGCATAGCCGGTGAGCTCTTTCAGCAGGCTCGCATCCGCCCACGTCGCCGGGACATCGCCGGCCTGCATCGGCATGTAGTTCCGGATCGCCTCGCGCCCGCATTCCTCTTCGATCGCGGCCACGAAATCGCGCAGCCGCACCTTCTCGCTGTTGCCGATATTGACGATGCGATAGGGCGCCGCGGGTGAAAGACTGTCGCCCGGGGCAATGGCCTCGGCACTGGCCGGGCGCTGCGGCACCTGATCGATCAACAGGCGGATGCCGCGCACCAGATCGGTCACGTAGGTGAAATCGCGGTGCATCTCGCCGTGATTATAGACATCGATCGGCGTCCCTTCGAGAATCCCGCGGGTAAAGCGGAACAGCGCCATGTCGGGCCGCCCCCACGGGCCATAGACCGTGAAGAAGCGGAACATCGTGGTCGGGAGATCCCAGAGGTGGGCGTAGGAATGCGCCATCGCCTCGTTCGCCTTCTTGGTGGCGGCATAAAGCGTGAGCGGGGTGTCGGTCTTCTGGCCTTCGTGGAACGGCATTTCGCTGGTCGCACCATAGACCGACGAGGTTGACGCCATCAGCAGATGATCGACCCCCAGCTCGCGCGCGCATTCCATCACGTTGAAGGTGCCAACGAGGTTGGCATTGACATAGGAGCGCGGGTTTTCGAGCGAATAACGCACCCCTGCCTGCGCTGCGAGGTGGACAATCACATCCGGCTTTTCCGCCATGGCAAGCGCATGGAGCCGGTCGAAATCCTCGAGCATCCCTTCATGGCCGACAAAACCGGCATGATCCGCCAGCATGGCATGGCGCCGCTGCTTGAGCTTCACATCGTAATAATCGGTCATCCCGTCATAGCCGATCACGCGAAAGCCTTCGCGCAGCAACAGGTCTGCCAGGTGATAGCCAATGAACCCGGCCGAACCGGTGACGAGGATTGTTTTCATTATGGGGGTCAATCTCAGGACAGGGCGATGTCCGGGGCATCTTCCTGCTTCATCCCGATGATGTGATAGCCACCATCAACATGATGCGTCTCGCCTGTGACGCCCGAGGCAAGGTCAGAGAGGAAATAGAGCGCCGCGCCGCCGACATCTTCGATGGTGACATTGCGCCGCAGCGGCGAATTGAGTTCGTTCCACTTGAGGATGTAGCGGAAATCGCCGATCCCGCTCGCGGCGAGCGTCTTGATCGGCCCCGCGCTGATCGCGTTGACGCGGATATTGCGCGGCCCGAGATCATTGGCGAGATATTTGACGCTGGTTTCCAGCGCCGCCTTGGCCACGCCCATCACATTGTAATGCGGCACGACCTTTTCCGCGCCGTAATAGGACAGCGTGAGGATCGAGCCCCCGTCCTCGCCCATCATCTCCGCTGCGCGCTTGGTCACCGCGACCAGCGAATAGGCCGAAATGTTCATGGTCAGCAGGAAGTTTTCGAGGCTGGTGTCGACATATTTGCCGCGCAGCTCGTTCTTGTCGGAAAAGCCGATAGCGTGGACGACGAAATCCAGCCGGTCCCAGCGCGCTTTCAGCACCTCAAAGGCGGCATCGAGCGAGGCCATATCCGATACATCGCATTCGAAGGTGAAATCACTACCCAATTGTTCGGCCAGCGGAATCACCCGCTTGGCGAGCGCTTCGCCCTGATAGGAGAAGGCAAGTTCGGCACCTTGCTCGGCGAGCTTCTTGGCAATGCCCCATGCGAGCGATTTGTCATTGGCGAGTCCCATGATCAGGCCGCGCTTGCCGTGCATTAAACCCTTCATATTCTTACCTCCTTGGCCTGCGCTTGCGCCGGATTCCCCTCCCGTGCAAGCGCCGCATTCAATTCCGCGCCGATAACGATCCCAAGCCCGATGAGCCAGAAAAAGAACAGCGTGACCATGATTCCGGCGAGCGATCCATATGTGAGATCAAAGCTGAGAAAATATCGCAGGATGATCGGCAGGGCGGTGGCCACCGCGATCCACCAGATCGCCGTCGCCAGCGCGCCGGGCCATGTCGGGCTGCGCTTCTGGCGATAGGGCTGCGGCGTGAGGCTGTAGAACAGCGCCCAGAGCGACGCACCCAGCAACACGGCGGGTGCCAGCCGGCTGAGCCGGAGCAGCGCGATCACATCGCCAAATTGCGGAAAGATCGAACGGATCACTTCTTCCGCCGTGCCGATCGCGACCTGCGCAAACAGCGAGAACATCATCGCGATCACGCTGGCGAGGATCAGCCCGATCGAACCCAGGCGGTAGCGCCAGAAAGCGGTGCCGGTGCTGTCGGCGCGATAGGCGCGGCGCAGGATATCGCGGATCGTCTCGATCAGGCTTGATACGGTCCACAGCGCGACAGCGGCCCCCAGCCACAGCACCCAGCCGGTGCGGGCACGGACGGCTGCAATGGCAGCGGGGCGAATCTCTTCGGCCACGGCAGGCGGCAGGCTGGCCACCACGCTTAGCACAAGGGTTTCGGCCTGCTGCGGCCCGCCGATCAACTGGAACAGCGCCGCGCCCAGCACGAAGAAGGGAAACAGCGCCACCATCGCCAGATAGGCGAGATTGCCCGCGTGGATGAAGCCATCCGAAAAGGTGCCGCGCACCGTTCCGCGGGCGACAGCGAAAGCGCGGTTTCCGGGCGCCAGCAGGCCGCGCCGTGCGGTGTTCACAGCCCGAATTTTTCGCGCACCTGCGTCGGATCGGCCCAATCCGCGAGGCGTTCCTGCAACGGGGCGAGATCCTGCGGCAGCTGGATTTCGAGGCTGACAAGCAGATCGCCGCGCTCGGGCTTGCCATCCACGAGCTTGCCGTTCTTCCGGCTCCAGCCCTTGCCAGCGAGCCGCATCACCGTGCCGCTGCTGGTGCCCGGCTTGATCGTCAGCATCACCGGGCCATCAGCGGTCGGGCATTTGACCTTGGCGCCGCGCACCGCTTCATCAAGGGTGATCGGCAGGTCCATCCGGATATGGTCGCCATCGCGGCGGAAGAAGGTGTGCGGGCCGATCTGGATCTCGACAATGCCATCGCCATTGCCGCCCGGGCCGGGCTGGCCCTTGCCCTTGAGGCGCATCAGCGTGCCATCTTCGACCCCGGCGGGCAGTTTCAGGCTGATCGTCTTGCCATCGGCCAGCGTGATGCGCTGTTCGCGCCCGGCCGCTGCATCGACAAAGGGCACGGCGAGGCGGTAGGTGATGTCCGCGCCCTTGCGCGGCGGGGGCGGAGGCGGGCGCTGGCCAAAGCCGCGCCGTGCGCCGGGGGCTTCCTGACGGCCTCTGCCGCCACCGCCGCCGAACAGGCCCTCGAACAGATCGGAGAGATCCAGATCATCTGCGCCAAAGCCCCCGAAATCGCCCGGCCTTGCGCTGCCGCCGGCATTATAGCCCCGTCCGCCCATCCCGGCGAAGGGATTGGCCGGATTGCCATCGGCATCGATTTCGCCGCGGTCGAATTGCGCGCGCTTGTGCTTGTCTGACAGGAGATCATAAGCGCGGGTGGCTTCGGAGAATTTCTCTGCCGCCTTGGGGTTATCGGTGTTGCGATCGGGATGCAGTTCCTTGGCAAGCTTGCGATAGGCGCTCTTGATGTCGGCCTCGGAAGCCGTGCGGGGAACGCCCAGAATGCTGTAGGGATCGCGCATCCTTGTTAGCTAGGTGAGGCATCCGCCGCCTGCAAGGTGCAAGGGTGCAATGATTGCAACATGCCAAGCCTTTCCTAACCCGCCGGAGCGACCTATTTCGCAGGAGATCGCCGGACCTTCCTGCCCGGTGGTGTGTTGTAAGGCCCGGTATGTCTGAGCTGCGGGGCTTTTGAGTCTTTAGACAGTGTCTCAGTTGTCTCCAACTTCAGCTTCATAGGCGATATGATGAACAATCCCGCACAATCCGCGCTCAACGAGGCCCAGCTGGCAGACTCCGTATTGCCCGCGGGCGGCGATCCCTTCGTGCTGTTCGATGAATGGTTCGCGGCCGCACAGAGTGCAGAGCTGAATGATCCCAACGCCATGGCGCTCGCCACCGCCACCGCTGATGCCGCGCCTTCGGTGCGCATGGTGCTCCTGAAAGGGCACGGCAAGGACGAGATTGCAGGCGGCGGCTTCACCT
>Ga0308017_1000013_pt1 | contig 58141 bp, 58 predicted proteins | sample Neamet280_FD_203145 | JGI IMG/M metagenome (GOLD analysis project Ga0308017, IMG submission 203145) | Marine microbial communities from water near the shore, Antarctic Ocean - #280 | ecosystem: Environmental > Aquatic > Marine > Unclassified | place: Southern Ocean | collected 2014-10-01
TTCGGGAAACTCAAAAACGCCAGAGGCTTGGCCACCAGATACGACAAACGAAGCGATAACTTCCTCGCTGCCATCAAGCTCTTCTGCACACGCCTATGGATCGCCGCTAATGAGTCTACGCCCTAGAGTTCTGCGCATCCGCCGTCGGCGAACCGGTGGAGGGCTTCTTCCACTCGTTTTACCGTCATCACCATCTGAGCTGGGATCGCTCGGCAGGGCTTGCCCAATTTGTGGCGGACGTGAACGTTTTGCTACGGCGAAATGGGGTCGCGTACGTGTTGGACTCCAAGGGCCAAGCTGAACGTGTTCTGCCCCAACCGATTGCAGAAACCCTCGGTTGGGTCATGTTCCAGACCGGCGATGACGAGACAGATCGCCTGCTTGAATCTGCGCGCTCACGCTTCATGTCGCCGAAGCAGGAAGACCGTAGGGACGCACTCGAAAAACTGTGGGATGCGTTTGAACGTCTAAAAACGCTCGAGCCAGGTTCGAACAAGAAAAACCAGGCTGAGGCGCTGCTGAACCGCGCAGCATCACCCGGATCCGGACTTCGCGAAGCACTTGCAGAGGAGGCGCGTCTCCTAACGATGATCGGCAATAGCTTCCGAATCCGTCACTCCGAATTTGGCCAAGAGTCGATCACCCGGCCCGAGCAGTTGGACTGGCTATTCGTCCGCATGTTTGCCTTTGTACGCCTACTTCTCAGAAGCTCAGGCCGCAGCGGCTAGTGGGCTTGTGCACTGACCAGAGCCCTGTCTGCAAGGAAGCCTTGGGTTCTCTAAATGGATCGTCCGCCCGAATTTCATCCTAAACTTCATGAATCCAGACGCGCTGAAAAACACATAAAAACAGTGCCTTTCTCAGACGATACCATTCTCCGAAAAGGTTTAGGTGGAAAGAGACGAAAGCCGATCAGAGACCGAAACCGGCCGCTTTGGCAGTCTCTGTGGTATAGAAGCCAATGGCAAAACGGCGCGGACGCTGGGGATTTTCTGGCCCCGTGAGGTCCATCTCATTGGTTCGCAATAAGATGTTGGCGGTGGGCGAGAGCCTGCAGACAAACTCTCTTAGGTGTAACCCTCTGTTTTGAATAAGGTCTGAGTGTCAATCACCTTCCATTGATGCTCTTCAGGTGCAGTAAGCACCTCCACCTTCGCATCTTATCCTTGCATCCCTGACAAGGCTCACCCTAAGCTCGGGTATGTCAACTTTTTGGATGGGTCCGAAAAGTGATTCGGGGGCAAAATGGGCGAGGACAAACCAAATCTCAGATGGGGGGTCGAGCAGAAGCTCCAGTTCATCGAGTTCCGCCTTTTCTGGGAGGGTCACGTCAACCGTGGGGACCTGATCGACAAATTTGGGATCTCCAAGAACCAGGCTTCTGGGGACCTTAACCGCTACATCGCGTTGGCTCCGGCCAACATGGTCTACGACAAGAGCGGCAAGAGCTATGTCCGCTCCTCGTCGTTCAAGCCTCTCTTCCTGAAACCAGATGCCACGCAATACCTCGCCCAGGTACGTTCCATTGCAGAAGGGATGCTCGCTCCTGAAGATGCCTGGATAGGTAACCTGCCAACTTTCGACGCGACACCAGCGCCTGCCCGCGGAATCGATCCCACTGTGCTCCGCTCCATAGTGATCGCCATTGGGCGGCGTGAGGCTATCGAGGTTCGCTACCAGTCAATGTCTTCGCCTGACCCTGAATGGCGCTGGATTGCTCCCCATGCTTTGGCATTTGACGGGTTTAGATGGCACGCCCGCTCGTTCTGCGAAAAGAGCGGTGAACACCGTGACTTTGTTATTTCCCGGATAATCGAGACCCGTCAGTCTCGATCAATTTCAACGCCGGCCCCCATCGATACAGCTTGGAACGATATCGTGGATCTAGAGATTGGGCCGCATCCTGATCTCAGCGCAAATCAGAAGCGAGTTATTGAACTTGACTATGGGATGCAAAATGGCCGGGTCATGATCCCTGTTCGCAGAGCCTTGCTCTACTATGCATTGAAAAGGCTGGGTCTTGATACCGATCCGGGTGCTCGAAAGCCGCAAGATCAGCAGATTATTCTACTCAATACCAATGACGTTCCAGGGGCATCGGCATGAACATCTTCGACCTCGATAAGGCTCTCGTTGACCGTTACGCGTCCTTTGCGCGTTCCTTCTCTTCGATCCGCGCGCCGGAGATCGATCAGCAGATCCGCGAGATTTACGAGCAGGGCAAATTTTGGCCGGCGCCACTGATCACGATCAACCCCCGTTTTTTGCCGGGAAAGTCCATTGATGAGCTGGTCGCATCAGGTGATGTCGCACCGGAGATTGCGTCCGTCTTTGCGGTGGGGCCTGAGCGGAATCCGATCCGTCTTCACCGACATCAAGAGCGCGCCGTTGCCAAGGCGAGAAATCGCGAGAGTTTCGTTGTCACAACCGGGACCGGCTCGGGTAAGTCTCTCTGCTTCTTTGTCCCGATTGTTGACGCCATCATCCGGGCCAAAAAGGCCGGTGAAGCGCCTCGCACAAGAGCGATCATCATTTATCCGATGAATGCCCTAGCGAATTCACAGCTGGGTGAAATCAAGAAGTTCGTCGATGATGCAGGGCTGCCACCGCATCTGCGCCCGACTGTTGCACGCTACACTGGTCAAGAGTCCGAAATCGAACGCCAGCAGATCTCCCGGGATAAGCCCGATATCCTGCTGACAAACTTCATGATGCTCGAACTCCTGATGACCCGTCAGGAGAAGCTTGATCGGGCTGTGATCGAGAACGCCCAGGGCTTGGACTTTCTGGTACTCGACGAACTGCACACCTACCGAGGACGGCAAGGTGCTGACGTCGCTATGCTGGTGCGACGGGTCAAGCAGCGCTTAACTCCGTCTAAGGATCTGATCTGCATCGGAACCTCCGCAACCATGTCCAGCTCGCCAGATGAGCTGGAACGCGCCGCAGCTGTGGCCGACGTCGCGACAAAGCTTTTTGGTCAGCCAATATCTACCGGCAGCATCATCGATGAGGCGCTCGACCGGGCGACCTCCCATGAGATCAAGGCTGAAACACTCGGCGAGCCTTTGCGCCAGGCAGTCTTGCAACCGCTAGCGCCATCGTTGTCAGATGCGGAGCTGCGAGTTCATCCTCTTGCCTGTTGGATTGAAACGCAGATCGGGCTCGAAGACGGCGAAAAGCTCCGTCGTCGCAGACCTATGACACTCCCTGAGGCTGCGGAGAAACTCGCAGAGCAAACGGGGTTGTCCCCTTCCGATTGTGGACGGGCCATCGCCGAGATGCTGGCTATGATGGGCAAGAGGGAAGATCAGCGCGGCGGCACCTCGACGCGGGCCTTTCTTGCCTTCAAGTTGCACCGCTTCATTTCTGGTGCTGGCCAGGCTTATGCGACGCTTGAGCCGGCCGGCAAACGCAGGGTCAGCCTCGAAGGCCAGAAGTATCATCCCGACGATGAGACAGCTCGCCTCTACCCTCTCTTCTTCTGCCGCGAGTGCGGGCAAGAGCATCATAGCGTTTCTGTCACATTTGCTGATGGCGCCCACAGGGTCATCGCTCGACCGATCGATGAGCCTGCTCGCGATGAAGCCGAACCCGATGGCACCGAAACCGGTTATCTGGTTCCTGCCGTCAATGAGACCTTTCGGTTCTCAGGCGACGTCAATGACTATCCTGATGAATGGTTAGAGGTCACGGCAAACGGCCAAGAACGACTGAAGGCATCGCATCGGGGCAAGCATGAAGGGCGCCTGGTCATGGTGCGCCCCGATGGTAGTTTTGGAGATGATGGGGTCCCTGCTTGGTTCTTCGCTGGCAGGTATCGCTTCTGTCCTGAATGTGGCCACCAGCCAGCATCCGGCGCGCGTGAGATCAATAAGCTGGCCGGCTTGTCCGCTGAAGGGCGTAGTTCTGCGACCACCTTGATTGTGTCGACAATCTTGGCCTGGATGGAGCGTGACGGCACGCTCGATCCTCACACCCGCAAGCTTCTCGGCTTCACCGACAACCGCCAAGACGCCGCATTGCAAGCAGGTCATTTCAACGACTTTATCTTCGTTACCCTGCTGCGCGGAGCGATCCTACGAGCCGTTAGAGCTGCAGGCCCCCAAGGGCTCAAGCCAGACAAGTTTGGTGAGGCTGTAAGGCAGGCATTAGGCTTCGACCTCGACGAGAAGGGGCGGCTTGGCGAATGGATGCTCGATCCGAACGCCAAAGGATATCAGAACAGGCAGGAAGCACAGGAAACCCTCTCTGAGATTCTGGCACACCGTCTCTGGGCCGACCTGCGGCGAGGCTGGCGCTATACCAATCCAAACCTTGAAGAGGTTGGGCTAGTCGCCGCCAGCTTCCCTGGCCTTGATGACCTGGTTCAAGACGACGAAGAATTTATGGCCAATGACCGCCTTGCACAGGCGTCACCGGACCAGAGGCGAAAGCTTTACGAAATTCTGTTCGATAGCATGCGCCAAGGACTGGCAGTTGCGACAGACGCGCTTGATCGGGGTAAAGTCCGCCAGGCAGCGGAAGTGTCGCGCAACAGGCTCCGGCTTCCGTGGGCGATTGATCGTGAAGAAGAGAACACGCTGCGCGAGTGCGGATTCTTGATGATCAGTCCACCTCGGAACAATACGATCCGGGCATCGGAAGCCGTATTGATCCTTCGTGCTGGTCGGCAGAGCAAGCTCGGGAAAGCCCTCCGACACCCTTCACTCTGGGACAACCAGCAAGTTCCGGCCAAGGAATACGACGAGCTGATCGAAACCCTGCTCAAGGCAGCCGAGGCGCATCAATTCGTTCGCAGGGTAAACGTCGGCTACGAAGCTCCAGCCTGGCGGATGGCGCCAACGGCCATTCGCTTGCTGCCAGCCGAACAGCGTCGCGACAACAAACGGCAGAACCTGTTTTTCCGCGAGTTGTACGAGCAGGTAGCCGATATGCTGGGCCACGAAGGGGAGCTTCCCTTCAGCTTCGAGGCTCGTGAACACACCGCGCAGGTCGATCAGGATGTGCGCGCTTGGCGCGAGGACCGGTTCCGCTTTGAGCAGGCAGATCAGGAACGCATCAAAGCGAACCTAGATCAAATGCGCGAACAAAGCGAACCCGACAGTTTCCTTCCCGCGCTGTTCTGCTCGCCGACCATGGAATTGGGCGTGGACATCAGCGCCCTCAATGCGGTCTACCTCCGAAACGTCCCGCCAACTCCGGCCAACTATGCACAGCGTTCAGGTCGCGCAGGCCGAAGCGGTCAGGCCGCATTGGTCGTTGTCTACTGTGCGGCGCAATCCCCACACGACCAGTACTACTTTGCCGATCAGCCCGCTCTGGTTGCCGGTGCGGTTCGCCCACCGGCTTTGGACTTGGCCAATCAGGACCTCCTGAAGAGCCATTTACACGCTGAGTGGCTGGCAGCAGCATCTGTGCCGCTCAATTCCTCCATCCCTGAAAATCTCGACATGGGCGGCGATAACATGCCGATTGCCGCCGAGATCGCAGACGGATTGAAGCAATTGGCCGCGTCTGGCACCGCGAAGCCCATCATGCGTCAGTTGATCAACGCCATGCTGCCCGCGGTGGAATTGCGTGATGCCCCTTGGCTTGAGGACGTGGAAGCCTTTGTTGAACAGACCGACAAGGATGCATTCTCAGCATTCAGCCAGGCATTCGATCGCTGGCGGAACCTGCACAATAGCGCCCGGCACGAACAGGAACAGGCGCATTCGATTCAGAACAAGATAGGCCTAAAAGCCGGCGAGCGAACAGCAGCAGCTTCTAGGTATCGCAATGCATCCCGCGAACTCGAAATCCTTGAATGCGGCAAGGCATCGAACAGCTCGGACTTCTACACTTATCGCTACCTAGCCACTGAAGGCTTCTTGCCCGGGTATAACTTCCCGCGCTTGCCCCTTTATGCCTTCATCCCCGCCTCAAAGAGTGCCGTCCTGCAGCGTCCGCGCTTTCTTGCGATTGCGGAGTTCGGCCCCAACAGCATGATTTATCATGAGGGGCGTGCGTTCCGGGTGACCAAAGCCAAGCTGCCTGCTGAAGGGCGCCTGGACAATGGCCAGCTCTCAACAACAACTCTGATCCTTTGCCCGGAATGCGGGGCGGCACACACTGATGAGCTTCAGGAGCGTTGCCACGCCTGTGGGGCTTCACTGGGCGGTGCCGAGCGTCTCGACACAGTTTTCAGGATCGACAATGTCGAAACTGCCCCGTCAGAACGCATCACCGCCAATGACGAGGATCGCCAGCGGCGGGGCTTTGAGATCCAGACCGTATTCCAGTGGCCGATCCATAACGGCTCGCCAGACATTCGATCAACGACCCTTTGCGCCGACGACGCAGAACTGCTGCGGCTGGACTATGGGGCGGCAACAAAGCTGTCCCGTATCAACAAAGGTCTCAGAAGGCGGAAATCGAAATCCATCTGCGGCTTCTTCATAGACCCTAACTCAGGGCGTTGGCTCAAAGATCCGGAAAACGGCGATGACGACGATGGCATGGGGGATCCAACCCAAGCCAAGCCCCAGCGCATCGTGCCGATGGTGGAAGACCACAAAAATGCGCTTCTGCTGCAACCAAAGGTCTCACTCAGCACCGAGGAGATGGCGACCTTCCAGCATGCGTTTATCCGCGGCATCCAGCTGGTCTTCGAACTCGAAGAGGGAGAAATCCTTGGCGAGCCTTTGCCGACGCGGGACATTCGCCACACCATCCTGCTTTATGAAGCGACTGAAGGTGGCGCGGGCGTTCTCAATCGACTGGTAGCCGACCCTGCCAAGGTCGCCGAAGTTGCTCGCGAGAGCCTCAAACTCATGCACTACAAGGAACCATTCACCTCCGGTGACATGGTAGAGACAGACGATGCGTGTGTCGCAGGCTGCTATCGCTGCATTCTTTCTTATTTCAATCAGCCCGACCATGAACTGATCGACCGCCGAAACGACAACGTGATCAGCCTGCTTTGCGCGCTGACATCCGCTAACGAAAGCAGGGCCGAATCCGCAATCGCAGGCGAGCCTTGGGCTGATGCCGTTCGGCAGTGGGGGCTTCCTGCCCCGTCAGGGCTCACCATGGCGGGGATGCAACTGCCCCTGTTCTGGCCAGCCAAAGGGGTACTTGCTGTGCCCGGCGGGGCATCACCTGAACTCGTCAACGAGGCCACTGCTCTCGGTATCCTCGACGTGATTAGTCTTCCCAGAGATCCCGGCGAGCACGCGCCGGCCGAACTTCTCTCAGCGCTCGGAGTTTCATGATGAACGCCATTGTATTTTCTCCTGGCGACATGGTCCGCGCTCGCGGGCGGGAGTGGATTGTTCTGCCATCGCCATCCGAAGAACTGCTCAACATTCGCCCACTGTCGGGAACCGACGATGACGCGCAGCTGATCGCGCCTGCGCTTGAGGCAACACCTGTCAGCGCTGCCAGCTTCGCGGCACCCACGGCTGATCGTCTCGATACACAGGATGGCGGCCGCTTGCTGGCCGATGCTTTGCGTCTATCGCTTCGACGGGGCGCTGGACCATTTCGGAGCGCTGCCCATCTAGGGGTTGAGCCACGGGCTTATCAGCTTGTTCCGCTGATGATGGCTCTCAAGCAATCCGTAGCGCGACTGTTGATTGCCGATGATGTGGGTATCGGCAAAACCATCGAAGCAGGCATGATCCTTCGCGAATGGCTGGATCGCGGGCTGACGGACCGCTTTGCAGTGTTGTGCCCGCCACATCTTGTCGATCAGTGGGTTAGCGAACTTGCTGAGAAGTTCGACATTGACGCAGTTGCCGTCACATCTGCCCGCGCGCGCGGGCTGGAGCGAGGCTTGCCAACGTCGCAAAGCCTGTTCGAGGCTTATCCGTACACTGTGGTCAGCCTCGATTACATCAAGGCAGACAGTCGTCGTGATGAGTTTGCTCGGGCATGCCCACACTTCGTCATCGTTGACGAAGCGCACGCCTGTGTTGGCAACGAACGAGGAAAACACCAGCGCTTCGATCTTCTGCAAACGCTGTCTGCAGATGCCGACCGACATATGCTTCTTCTGACCGTGACCCCGCATAGCGGCGATATTGTGGCTTATGACCGCCTGCTGGGTCTGGTTCATCCAGATCTTGCTGGCGGCCCGGAGTCTGGAGATGCCAATGCGCGTGAGCGCTATGCCCGACGACTGGCTCAGCACTTCATCCAGCGTCGCCGCCCAGACATCCAGGATGGCTGGGACGAGAAGCGCGCCTTTGCCCGGCACGAAACGAAGGAATCCCCATTCACGCTCGCAGGTGATTTTGCCACCTTCCAGGAGGCAGTCCTGGATTACTGCCTGAACGTTACTGAGCGTGCAGGATCAGATCAAAGGCATCGCCGTCTCGCGTTCTGGGGGACGCTTGCACTCATGCGCTGTGTGGGTTCGTCTCCTGCCGCAGCTGTTAGTGCACTCCGGAACCGCCTCGGCGGCATGGCAGAGGAAGAGGCTATCGAACCGGTCGTGTTCGATGCCGAGGATGGCGTTCTCAATGAGAGCGACGTGGAGCCGGCCACTGCCATTGAGGACCGAGAGGAGGCATCAGCACTCGGCAGCCTCATCGACCTTGCCCAATCCCTAGATGCACGCCGCGATGAAGACCCCAAGGTCAAGAAGCTCATTTCCGAGCTTCGGCCGATTCTCAAGGAAGGCGCCAAGCCGGTCATCTTCTGTCGATTCATAGCTACGGCTGAGGCACTGGGAGAAACCCTGCGAGCCATCTTCCCGAAGGCGGCCATAGCTGTTGTCACGGGCACTCTTCCGCCGGATGAACGGCGCAGCCGGGTCGATGCGCTTGAACCCTTCGAAAACCGGATCCTCGTTGCGACCGACTGCTTGTCGGAGGGTATCAACCTCCAGAGCCTATTCGACACGGTCGTCCACTACGATCTCAGCTGGAATCCGACCCGGCACCAACAGCGCGAAGGCCGTGTCGACCGTTTCGGGCAACAAGCGCCCGTCGTCCGCTCTCTCATGATGTATGGCGAAAACAGCCCAATCGACGGGGCTGTGCTCAATGTGATCCTGCGAAAGGCCGATGAGATACAGAAGGCAACGGGCGTGAGCGTTCCGATGCCAGAAGACCAGGAAAGCGTGACCTCAGCTCTGATGCAGGCGGTTTTGCTGCACCGTGGCGGCAGCGCGAGAAGCCAGATGACATTCGACTTCGGCCCGGGTGCCGACCTGTTCGAGCGGCAATGGCGCGATACGGCTGAGGGGGCTAAGGCAAGCCGCGCCCGCTATGCCCAGGGCTCTTTGAAGCCTGACGAAGTTCTTCCCGAGTGGCGCAAGATGCGGGCGCTTAATGGTGGCCCCAAGGAAGTAGCCCGCTTCACAGAGCGGGCGCTAAAGCGGCTCCAAGCACCATTGGAACCTCTGCTGGGTCACTCGCTGCTTCACCTCAACTTCCTGCCCGAGATGATGCGGGAGCGGTTGGGGCAGCGAGGTTTGCATGGCACGAAGCGTATCAGCTTCGAAGACGACCCGTCACCGGGTGTAACCCATGTCGGCCGCGTCCATCCGGTTGTGGCCGTTCTGGCAGAGACTTTGGCTGAGGGGGCGCTGGACCCAGCCGCTGCTGAAGGGCGGGCACTGGGCCGCGCTGGCGTGTGGCGGACCCGTGCGGTGAGTCAGATGACAACGCTTCTGCTGCTGCGCCTGCGCTACAAGCTGGTGACCAGCGGCCGTATGAACCGCCTTCTGCTAGCGGAAGAAGCCACCGGGCTGGCCTTCTCAGGGCTTGGCCAGGACGTATCGCTCAGCGCTGAAGACGCGCTGGCCCTGCTGGAAGCCGAAGCTTCGAGCAATATCGATGAAAGTGCGCGTGTCCGGCAAATCGACGCTGCCCGCGACCGCCTGGCCTCCTACACGCCAGCTATCGAGGCGTTCGCCAATCAGCGCGGTGAAGCACTTTCGTTCGATCACCTCCGCCTGACCGAGGCCGCTGGCGGCGGTGCCACCGTCAAGGTTAGCCCCGTCCTTCCAGCCGATATCATCGGCCTTTATGTCCTGCTGCCGGAGGTGAACTGATGTCCCGTGCCATAAAGCGCGCTGCCGACATCGGCTTTGCTGCGATCTCAATTGAAGGCGGCCTGATTGCGCCGGCTCAAGTTCAAGCAATCGCGTCCGCTGCGCCTGATCAGAAGATGGCTGCGGACTATGGTTGTCCGAAAGGCACCGGCCTTCGCGATGAGATTACGCGCTATTTCCGCATCGGCCAGGCCCATTGGCAGGCCTATGTCCGGCTTGATCAGCCCACCGTGCAGCAGACAGCCGATTTTGCTCGGAGCCTGCTGGAACAGGCGTTCGGCTTCGAGCTCACCGGACCGCATCATCATGAGCGGGATGACCGCCGTTATACCATCGCTTGGGAAGCTAAGGGTGGGCGCGTGCCGGTAGTCGTCGCACCGCCAGCCCCCGCGGAAAAAGGCAAGGCTGGCGATGGGTTCGCTCGGGCATTGCCGGAGTTCGGCGATGGCGCCAGCGGCCGCATAGCCCGCCGTTCGCCAACCGTGCTGTTACAGGACTGGCTCAACGCCAACCCGGACTTCTACTGGGGCCTCGTCTTTGCGGGCGACCGAGTGCGGTTGATGCGAGATAATGCCAGCCTGACTCGCCCTGCATGGATCGAGGCAGATCTCGGCGCGATTTTCCGCGACGAGATGTTCGCCGATTTCGCGGCCCTTTGGCTGTTGATCCACGCCAGCCGTTTCGGTGCCGAAGGCGCGGCGGCTAGTGATTGCGCGTTGGAGCGCTGGCGCGAGGCTGGGATGCGGGCGGGTACGTCTGCGCGCGAGCGGCTTCGGGTCAACGTTGAGGATGCGCTGATGGCACTGGGTCAGGGCATCCTCGATGCCAATCCCACCATCCGGGAACGGCTCGACACCAATGAACTGACAATGCCGCATCTGTTCGAGCAGATGCTGCGCGTGGTCTACCGCCTGATCTTCCTGGGCGTGGCCGAGGATCGTGATCTGCTACACCCGCCCGCAACCCCCAAACCTGTGCGCGATCTTTACAGCAAAAACTATGGCTTCGCCTGGCTGCGAGATCGGTCGACGCGCCGCAATGCGCACGATCATCACCATGATGCCTGGGAAGGCGTGAAGGTGGTGTTCCGCGCGCTGGAGCGTGGGGAAAAGCTGCTGGGCTTGCCCGCGCTGGGCGGCCTGTTCGACCGGGCGCTCACCCCTGATCTCGATGCCGCGCAAATCCCCAACCGCGCGCTGCTGGCCGCAGCGTTCAAACTTGGCTGGCTGATTGAAGATGGCCGCCGCGTACGGATCAACTGGCGCGATATGGCGACTGAGGAACTGGGCAGCGTCTATGAAGGGCTGCTCGAACTCGTGCCCGTGCGCGAGGATGGCGGGCGCACCTTCGGCTTTGCGGGCGGTGCGGAGGCACGCGGCAATGCGCGCAAGGTATCAGGCAGCTACTACACGCCGGACTCTCTGGTGCAGTGCCTGCTCGATAGCGCGCTTGATCCCGTGCTCGATCGGGCAGAGGCAGAGGGCGGCGCGGAGGCCATACTTGAGCTCAACATCATCGATCCCGCCTGCGGATCGGGCCACTTCTTGCTGGGCGCAGCGCGACGGATGGCGACGCGGGTGGCGCAACTGCGCAATCCCGATGCGCCCGATTACAACGCTGCCATGCGCGATGTGGTGCGCGGCTGCATCCACGGGGTCGATCGCAACCCGATGGCGATCGAGTTGGCCAAGGTGGCGCTGTGGATTGAATCAGTGGAGCCGGGCAAGCCGCTGGGATTCCTCGACGCCAATATCCAGTGCGGCGACAGCCTGCTGGGCGTGTTCGATCTGCAGGCTCTGGAAGAGGGCATCCCCGATGATGCCTACAAGCCGCTGACTGGCGACGACAAGGACACCGCCAAATACTTCGCCAAACGAAACAAGGATGAAAAGAAGGGGCAGGCCGCGTTCGATTTCAGCGCCGGAGGCGGCACCGGGCTCCCTCCAGCGAAGCTGGCAGCAACGATGGACGATCTGCGCCATCTGCCGGAAGATACGGTTGCGCAGGTTGCTGAGAAGCGCCGTCGCTTTGTCGCGTGGGAGGCTGATCCTAAGCGCTATGCCACCAAGGTGGCCTGCGATCTCTATATCGCCGCCTTCCTTCTGCCCAAGACGGGCGGCGCACCGGCCAATGCAAACAGCGTGACTGTGCCGACCACATCGCACCTGCGGCAAAGGCTCGGTGGCGGGCAGATTTATGGCCCGCTGGAAGCCGCAGCCGTCGATGCGGCCGGTAATGCCCGCGCCTTCCACTGGCCACTGGCCTTCCCGGAAGTAATGATCGGCAAGGGCGGGTTCGATGTAGTCCTGGGCAATCCGCCTTGGGAAGTAGTGCAGTTGGGCGAAGAGGAATACTTCGCCTCACGTGTTCCCGAGATCGCGACGATGAAGGGCGCAGCTCGCAAGCGAGCTATTGCCGCACTGGAAACGGAGCACCCGCATATTTTTGCGCAATACCAGGCCGATAAGCGCAATTTTGATGCCATGAACGAATTCGCACGCGCAGGCGGGCGCTTCGACCTGACCGCTCGAGGGAAGGTTAACACCTACGGCCTGTTTGCCGAGCATTTCCTGAACCTTGTGAACTCCCGTGGAAGTGCAGGGGTTATCGTACCAACTGGCATCGCCACTGATGCCAGCACCGCGCCGTTCTTTGGTCATCTGGTAAACAGTAAACAGTTGGCTGGGCTGATTGATTTCGAGAACAGGGAAAAACTGTTCCCGGCAGTTGATAGCCGCGTGAAGTTCGCAGTGCTTACAGTGGGCAACAATATTGCCGAGGCGGAATTTGCCTTCTTCCTGACCGATCCGACCCAGCTGGAAGATACGCGGCGGCGCTTCACTCTGTCGCCCGAACAGATCGCTGCGATCAACCCCAACACCAAAACCACCCCCGTCTTCCGCGCGCGACGTGACGCGGAACTGACCGCGGCGATCTACAACCGCGTGCCGGTGCTGATCGATGAGAGTAAAGCCGCTGTGTGCAACCCATGGGGCGTAGAGTTCCGCCAAGGCCTGTTCAACATGACCAGCGACAGTGGCTTGTTCCGCACCGCCGAACAACTTCTGAATGACGGGTTAGCGCGCGATGGCACGGATTGGGTGCAGGCTGGCGGCAATCGCTATGTCCCGCTGTACGAAGCCAAGATGGCCTATTTCTATGATCACAGATCTTCCGGATATGGAGCTCGTGATGGTGAACGAGGACATCGCGTTTTGCCTGAGACGTCTGTGGAAGAGCACTGTGATCCGGACTTCGAAATTGAACCGTATTACTGGGTTCCTTCGCTTGCCGTCGACGAAGCATTAAAAGGCAGGAATTCTGACTGGCTATTCGGATTCAAGAACGTAACATCACCAACTAATGAAAGAACCATGATCTGCAGCCCCATTCCCCGAGTTGGGGTTGGGCATAGTATGCCCCTAATTTCCCGAGAATGTGGATGGGGGAAGATGGGTGCGGCGTTTGTATCTTGCCTATCAAGTATTGTTTTTGATTATGTAGCGAGGCAAAAAGTTGGCGGGGTCAACTTCACTTTCTTTTTTCTGAAGCAAATTCCTGTAATCCCACCAAGCAACTACACCGAAGCGGACCTGGGCTTCATCGTGCCGCGCGTTCTGGAGTTGAGCTATACCAGCCACTCCATGGCCCCCTTCGCCCGCGATTTGGGTTATGATGGTGCGCCGTTTGCATGGGACGAAGATCGCCGTGCGCAACTGCGCGCTGAGCTCGATGCCTGGTATGCACTAGCCTACGGCCTGACCCGCGACGAACTGCGCTACGTGCTCGATCCCAAGGACGTGATGGGCGAGGACTACCCATCCGAAACCTTCCGCGTCCTCCAGAAGAACGAAATCGCCAAATACGGCGAATACCGCACGCAACGCCTCGTCCTCGCCGCCTATGACGCGCTGGTGGCCGGCGGCATGCGCCCGCGGACCGAGGGCTACAAGTAATGCGGGATGAGGAGGATATCGCGGGCGAAGAGCTGGCCTCGGTAATCCGGGGGGCAAATGGTGCGCCTGTTACCGAGGCCCTCATCGGTTGCAGCTTTTACCGCGATGATCCTGATGACCTTGCGACGATTACCCAATGCGATCGCGGCTCTGGCCGTCTGTCATTGCAGTCTCCCGTGGGTGCAACACGCGTTGCCGGCCTTGCTTCCGGCTACGTGCTTCTCACCCCTACCTTGCGCTCCGCACTGGAAGCCGCGATCACGCCCGCCCAACGTGCGGAAAAGAAAGCGCGCGCGTCTATTGCCGCATATGGTTTTACCGGCGCGATCGAACAGCAGGATATTGACCCGCTCCTCAGTGCCATCCGCAGCGCCCAGGAAGGCGTGGTTCCTCCGATCGACGAGCGAAGGCACGCGCTTCGTCTGGCCGAAAAGTATGGCGCTGAACGCGTGGTTGCGAAACTGGCCGCAGCCTGGGTTGATGCTGATCCTGCCAAGGTGCTGCCCGACGTTCTGATCACCCTCTTGCCGGCACTTCGGCACTCTGGCCGCAGTTCGGAAGCCTTGGCACGCAGCGAAATTCTAAGATCGCCGGGATTGGGTCTCTCCCCCAGCGAAGAGCGCGTGCTTTTCACCGAACGAGCGGCCCTGCTGGCTGACCGGTACGAGCAAACGAGAGCACCGGAATTCCTCGCAGAGGCTCGCAAGGCAGCCAATCGCAGCTGGGCCAATGGCCAATCTGAACACTGCAGTCATGTATATGAGCGGCTTAAGAAATTAGAACGGGAAGCTCAGGCATGAGTTCTCCCGGGCTACCTTCGGCAGCGCCCGCACACAAAATGCACTCCCAATCCAAAGGCCACCGTTGATGCAAATTTCCACCATCCTCAACTACATCGACAACGGCCATATGGCCCTGCCGGAATTCCAGCGCGGATATGTCTGGGGCGGCGATCAGGTGCGTGGATTGTTCGGGTCGCTCTACCGCAGGCACCCGGTCGGCGGTCTGCTAGTGTGGGCTACGCAATCAGAGGGCGCGCAATATCGTGGCGATCAGGAACTTGCGCCGGGTGTCGTCAAGCTCTTGCTCGATGGCCAGCAGCGGATGACGTCGCTCTATGGCGTAATCCGGGGTATGCCGCCCAAGTTCTTCGACGGGAATGAAAAGGCCTTCACCAACCTGCATTTCCATATCGGACGCGAGGAATTTCAGTTCTACCAGCCGATTGCGATGAAGGACGATCCGCTGTGGATCAACGTCAGCGCCCTGTTCAAGGGCGGCAATGATGGTCTGGGCACTATGATCGCCGCGCTAGCCGCGAAACCCGAACACGCTCCGCAGATCGGCGAATATGCCGGCCGCCTGAACAAGCTCCTCGGCATTCGGGACATTGATCTGCATATCGAGGAGATCACCGGAGCGGAAATGACGCTCGATGTGGTGGTCGACATCTTCAACAAGGTGAACAGCGGCGGCACCAAGCTATCAAAGGGCGATCTGGCACTGGCCAAGATATGCGCCGACTGGCCGGAAGCGCGTGCTGAAATGAAGACGCGCCTCTCGACATGGAAGCAGGCGGGATACGACTTCTCGCTCGATTGGCTACTGCGGTCGGTCAACACCGTGCTGACGGGCGAAGCCAAGTTCCTGCACCTGCATGAACGCTCCGCAGAAGAGGTTCAGGGTGCCCTATCACGCGCCGGCAAGCATGTGGAGGCAGCGCTGAACCTGATTGCCGGGCGCCTTGGCCTTGATCACGACCGGGTGTTCTTTGGCCGCGGGGCTGTGCCTGTCATGGCCCGGTATCTGGATCAGCATTCCGGGCCGATGAGCCAGCAGGAACGGGACAAGCTGCTGTTCTGGTATGCGCAGGCAGCCATGTGGGGGCGTTTTTCAGGTTCGACCGAAAGCTTCATCGACGCCGACCTCGAAGCCCTGTCGGCAGGTGGGCTCGACCGCATGCTGGATGTTCTGCGGCTATGGCACGGCGGCCTCCGCGTGGAACCGGGCCATTTCACCGGTTGGAACATGGGATCCCGCTTCTACCCGGTGCTCTACATGCTCACCCGCATGGCCGAAGCACGCGACTGGGGGACCGGACTACCGCTAAAGGCCGATATGCTGGGCAAGCTGAGCAAGCTGGAAGTCCACCACATCTTCCCCAAGGCCCAACTCTACAAGGCGAATTTCAGCCGGGCCGATGTCAATGCGATCGCCAATTTCTGCTTCCTAACGAAGGGCACGAACCTCAACATTTCCGATGAGCGCCCAGAGGTTTATTTCGAGGAGATAGAGGCCAATCATCCCGGGGCCCTGGCATCACAGTGGGTGCCGATCGATCGCAACTTGTGGCGAATCGAAAACTATCAGGACTTCCTCGCCGCGCGGCGCGAGCTTCTGGCGGCCGAGGCCAATAAACAGCTGGCCAGCTTGCTGGGTGCAGAGGCGGATCGCTGGCTTGCCAGTGCAGCCCCCATTCTGGCCGCCCCCGCAGTTATTGGCGGGTTCGCCACCGAGGAAGAAGAGAACGAATTGGTCGAACTCAATGCCTGGGCGCAGGACCGCGGGCTGGCGGAAGGCGTTCTGGCGTTTGAGTTGGTAGATGAAACTACCGGCGGACAGCAGGCTGTCCTCGACATCGCCTGGCCTCATGGCGTTCGGCAGGAATTGACGGAAGCGGTGGCAGTGCTGATCGACGAAAGCGCAGAGCTGATGTCGCTAGCCAATTCAGCCGGCTTCAGGTGCTTCACGACTGCAGAGGCTTTCCGTCAGTATGTGATCCATGAAGTCGAGGGTGAGCCTGTCGCATGATCGATACCAGAGATCGGCTATCTGAATACCCGTTCGCGCTGGAATCCGAACTGCGCGATGCTGCCAACGAACATGGCTATCGGATCCCGCAAGGACAGGCAGCGGGCTGGTTGTTCTTCTCATCGGCGTCAGCGCCCGGTGAAATCGCAGTCGCGGCATCAACAAATGGGATGGCCGGACCTTTCTTCCTGTCCGTCGCCCATCCCGGGGCGGCACGGGAGCTGAAGGCTGAGCTGGCCGGGCCTTGCGCAAAAGGGCACGCGGGAGCCTTCGCATTTCAGGATAGAGATGGCCTCTTCGAAGCAGTCAGTGCGGTCTACCGATTGTCGATGTGCTTGCCGACACTACCTTACGAGGACTTCCTCAACGATACCGCGCATCTGGGCGATACCGAGGCCGAACGAGAGCAAAAAGTTCGCATCGGCCAGAACCGGTTTCGCTCGGCACTGATGGACTATTGGAATGCGACCTGCCCTCTAACGGGTGTGAGGGAACCCGAACTCCTGCGGGCATCACACATTATTCCGTGGGCGGCGTGTAGCAGCGACCAAGAGCGGTTGAACGTCCACAATGGCCTGCTGCTCTCAGCCTTGTGGGACGCGGCCTTTGATGCCGGTCTTGTGACATTTGATGATCTGGGACGGTCGATAGCTTCCCCAAAGCTGGGACTGGATGCCCGTGAAGCTCTGGGACTGGAAAACGTTCCGCCACTGCCACTTTCAGACCAGCATCGGGAACGCCTTAAGTGGCACCGCGACAACATCTGGATTTCGGCTGAAGGCTAAACGATCAATCTTCTTCAGCCAGAGTTCGGAAGAATGCGATGTCCTCGTTCGGCTCGTCCCAGCGATCAGCGATCCTGGCCCAGCGATCGACACGTTCCCTGAATTCAGGGTCATCAATCGAGATATGGAACGAGTAAAGCCGGTTCACGATCTCGCGCATAAGGTCGCGCATCTGACCATCGTCGAGATGGGAGACATCATTCCACGCAATCTCGCGCCCATCGGCATCAATGACGCGAACATCGGAATAGTCCCCGGCATGGGTGACCGGGACGATGCCCGCATGGAGGGTTTCGAGGCCGGTGCTGCGGACGCACATCATCGCGAGCGTTTTGGCCATCATGGCGGCAATGCGCTTTTCGTCGGCGGCGTTCATTGGGCAACTATAGCGGCAAATCTTCCCGGTAGTAGGCCCGAACCAATTCGGCCTCCGACATGCTCAGCACGGGCAATAAGCCCGCCGCTGCATTGATCTGGGGGATCTCCACCGAAGCCCCATCTCCGCCAAACTGATCGACAATCTCCCGCAGCCCGGCCTCGTAGTCGGCAAAGGACAATACCGTAATTCGAGGGTCATTCAGCCATTCCGACTGCGACCGATAGAAACTGAGATAGCCTCCCCGTGGATTTAACGGACCACCGGGAACAAGAGGCGGCGGCAAGGCTGCAAGGATCTCTAGCGGCGGGACGCTGTCGATGACTGCACGCATATCCAGATTGATGGTGTCGGGATCGGGTTCAAACCATCGCGGGTGTAGCTCTATGCCCACGAACCGCTCTGGGAACAGCTGGATGAAAGAATTCGGCAGGCAGCGCTTGTGGAACTCGACCGCCGAGCAAAACCTCTCAACCGGATCCCGCCAGAAGGCATAGATAGCCGTAGGTGAGATGCTCTTCCCAGGGAACTGCTCCTCAGCCAACCTGATCGCTTGCGGCAATGTGAGGTGGCGTCCCATCTCGCCAACCAGATCAACCCCGATCTGGCCAAGGACAGATCGAGCCGTCTGCGACCCGTTCTTCGGCACACCAATGAACAGCGTCTGGCGGTCATGCGAAATGATCATGGGTCAGATACCGGTCGTGGTGTTGGTGTAGGACCCGGCCGCAAAGCTGTAGGCTGGTGTCCCCGCGGTCAGAGTGCGGCTCAGAAACGAGAAACTGCGCAAGGTCAGCGACCAGAATGTGGTGCCAATGCTGGGCGACGACGTGTTGTAGGTCACGCCCTGGGTCGAGGCCCCGGCCACTGACCAGGTCCCGGTCTTTGATCCGTCGATTGGCACTTTGAAGATGGCGCCGCACAGATCCATGTACCCATAGGGCGAGAAATCCATCATGGTGTAGATGGAAAACGCCATTGCCGTTGAGCTAACCGCCAGACCCGTGAGGCTGAAAGAGTTCGCGCCATTGCTCGTGTCGAGGCTGATGGAGCGGGACAGCAGCAAGGTGCCGTCGGTTGAAAACTGATAAATGTCCGCCCCGGCATAGATAGGCGCAAAAACCCGAAGGCTGCCGTCGGGCCCGAGGTTCACCGAACCACTGCCGTAGCTGGAAGGCAGGGACAGCTGCCACTGGATCACGGCGCCAGAACTGATCTTGAGCAGGCTAAGCGTGCCGTTGATGCCTGCGAGCCAGTAGATGTTGTTGCTGCTGTCTACCGCAATGCCATAGCCGTAATCATAACCCGTACTCCCGATTGAGCGCTGCCAGCTCACCGAGGGGGTGGCGGTGCTGATCACGGTGATCAGGGCGTCGATATTTCCGGCAGTCGACGTCGATGTGTTGCCCGAGAGGACCAGCAGGCTGCCGTCGGGGCTGAGGGCCATCTGGCTGGCATATTCGTTGCCGGAGCCACCAATCGACCGCTGCCACAGCAGGGTGCCGGCGCTATTGTATTTGGCGATCAGCGCGTCGGCATTTCCGGAGCCACCGCTCGATGTTGAATAGCCGGCCACATAGACGTTGCCGGATGCATCGACCGCCGCATTGTACCAGATTTCCTGGCCGGAGCCGTTGAGGCTGCGCTGCCATTGCAGGGTTCCCGAGGTGTCGAGCTTGGCCAGCCAGCCATAGTAGTTGCTCGAGTAGTAGGCCCCGGCAAGGTAGACATTCCCGCTGGCATCAATCCAGCCCCCGTTGATGAAAGGCCCAGAGACATTTCGGGCCCATATGAGCGCGCCGTCACGGTCCCATTTGAAGACCGCGCTCGTGGCACTGGCGTAGATGTTGCCGCTGCTGTCAGTGCCCAGGATCAGGAAATTGATCACGGTCGAGCCAAAGGTCGCATACCAGAAGCTCTCGTTCGACTTTCCGTAGAGGTTGGAGATCGAGATCGGCCCGGATGCGACACCAGCCAGCGTACGGACTGCCGCCTCGCCGAGTGAAGTCGTGGTAGTCGATGTGCGGCCTAGTTCGACGGCGACGTTGCCAAGCGAGATCGGCCCCGAACTCTGCAGGGTCATGGTTGGGCCTCAAGGCGATCGACCTTGTCGGCCAGGTCCTTCACGGCCTCGATCAGTACCCCGACGAGATTGCCATAGGCGACAGACAGCAGGCCATCCTCATGGGTCATGACCGCCTCGGGCACAATGGCTGCCAGCTCTTGGGCGATAAGACCAACGCCGCGATTGCCTGTCTCGCGCCGACTAAAGGTCACCCCACGGAGTTTCCGGACCCGGTCCAGAGCGCCAGTGATCGTCTCGATGTCCGTCTTCAGGCGGGCGTCGGAATAGGCCGTGATATCGCCGGTCGCGGTAATCGAGCCAGACACGGAAATGCTGCCGGTAAAGCTGTCACCAGCCTTGTTGGCAGGCGTAAAGCCAAGAGCGCTAGTGACATCGCCGGAGGTCATCGATGAGCCCGCAGTGACCCGCCCTTTGGCATCGACCGTGACCTTGAGATAGGTTCCGGCCGTCACGCCGCTATTCGCCAGTGTTGCGGCAAATGACAGAGCCGCCGAGCCGTCAAATGCCGCGCTGGTGCCGGTCACATCGCCGGTCAGCGCAATGGTGCGCCCAGTCGCCCACCTGGTCGCTGTCGCGGCATTGCCGGTGCAGGATCCTGACGAACCGGTGATCGACCCAGTGGCCGTGATGTACCCGCTCGGGTTAGTCGAATTGTAGGGCGTGAAGCCGAGCGCGGTCGTCACCATCGCAGAGGTCAGATTGCCAAAGCCCACCTGAACGACGGTGCCGCCCGCAGTCTTCGAATAGAGCTTCTGGTCAGCCAGATTGACGGCGAGTTCGCCCGACTGCAGCGATGCCGCCGCAGGCACGCTGGAGGCGGTCGACGATCGTTTGAGCAGGATGGTGCTCGGCATCAGAAGGTTCCACCATCCAGCGTCACGCCATCAATCGAGCCACCGGTGATGGCGACGTTGCTCGCTGCCTGCGTCGACATGGTGCCAAGGCCAGAAATGTCAGTATTGGGAATGGTCGCGGACGCCGTGAACGCCGCCGTGCCGTTGCCCTTGAGGTAGCCGGTGAGCGTGGTCGCGCCCGAGCCGCCCTTGGCCACGCCGAGCGTGCCGCCGATATTGCCCAGCGTCAGGTTGGCTTCGTTGACATCGACGGTAGGGTTGCCCGCCACACCATCGCCATTGGTGACTGCGATCTTGGTCGAACCGGCAGTCAGCGTGCGCGCTGCCACAGTCCCAGCGGCCGTGCGGGCGATAATCCCATTGGTGCCAAGGTTGTGGAGCGCCAGCGCCTGACCGGTCAGTGCGACAGCGTCAGCGGCCACAGCAATGCCTGTGCCGGCCCCCACGTCGATCGTGTTGCCGGTCTTGGTGAGGCCATTGCCGGCAACGATCTGTCCGGCGCCGTTGAACTGAACGAAGGTGACAGCAGTGGTGCCCAGCGTGCCGCCCGCATCAACCGTGCAGAGGTAGCCGACGTCGGCGTTCACTGTGCCCTGTTCGACAAACAGGTAAGCCGAGACATGCTCGTCCCAGGTCGAGAGATCGATCGCCCGAGCCCAGGCGCCAGAGGCAACCACATAGACGCCGTTCTGGGACGGCGTGGTCTGGTCCTTCACTAGCACGCGGTCGCCCGCGGCAAGCGCCACGCCGTCGATCGTCATGGTGCCGGACAGCGAGGCAATATTGGCAGTCGATGCGGCTTTCACCGAAGCCTTGGGATCGAGCCCCTGAACGGTCAGATCGACGTAGTTCTTGGTGGCGGCGTCCTGGGCTGCCGTTGGGTCAGCAAGGCCTGTGATGCGCTGGCTGTTGAAGTCCACCGCAGCGGCAGGTGCTGCCAGCTGGTCGAGCCGGTTGGCGCGCACCCGGGCATCGGTGAAGTAGAGATTGGTGCCTTCAGAGACGTCGCTGGTGGAGAGCGTGATGGCACCAGTACGCCCTGCCACCGAAGTCACAGGGAACGTGATCGCGACATTGCTGGCGGCTGTCACCCGACCTTTCGCATCGACCGTGACCTGACCGACTTGCGTGGCAGAACCATAGGAGCCAGCGGTGACGCCGCTGTTCGCTAGGGTCGCGGTAATAGTCGCATTGGCGGTGCCATTGAACGAGGCTGTGCCGGTCACATCGCCGGACAGACCGAGCGAGCGCGCCGTTGCCAGCGCGGTTGCAGTGCCAGCATTGCCCGAGATCGAACCCACAATCGTGCTCGAGAAGGTCTTGATCCCGGCGACGGTCTGGTCGCCCGAGAGCCCGACGAAGGCGCCCGGGCCGCCGATGGCGATGACCGAGGTTGCTGTTCCGCCAGCACCCCCGGTGCCGGTGCCGTAGTAGAGTGTGTTGTCCTGCTCGTTGAATGCGAGCTCGGCATTGGCGAGCGATGCCGGAGCCCCGGCCGCACCGCCTGCGGCCCGGCGCTTGATACGCAGGGTATTGGCCATCAGAAATTACCTCCGTCGACCAGTCTGGCCGCTTTCTCGTTGATCCATGTGTTGGTGGGGGATGAGTAGGTGAGGACGTCGCCGCCCTCGGGGAGCTCAAGCGCCACATCGGAAAGGTCCGTGAGCGCACTGAGCGGCCCGGGCGGACCTGGTGGGCCCTGAGGTCCGGTAAACCCGCGTGGACCTGAGATCCCGGCGTTTGAGACCTCGAGGGTTATGCTGGTGCCGTCGCTCTCGACGAGGATGGTCTGAACCGCCTCGATGATCTGCAGCGCGGCCGTCATTCGACATCAAACGTAAGGGTCGGCAGGACCTCACGCTCCCCGCTGTCATTCTCGAAACCGAGCGTCAGCCAGACCTTGCCAGCCCCTGCATGGAGGGGCGCTGTCTGCTCGTCGCTCCAGAGCACTTCGATCTGGCCGCCCGTTGCCGGCGGCAGAATAGCAAGCGCGGGCGGTGCAATGTTCGGGCTCTGGTCAATGACCATGAGCGCGAGACCGGAGAGATCTCGAGCGATCCCGGCGCCCTGGTCGGCAAAAAAGGTGGCGCGCACGCGCTTGGTGCCGCCCCGACGGATGGTCAGCCTGGTCATGCCTGCACCTGTGGGAAAGGAGGGTGGCGGGTGCCGCAGCCCCCGCCATTTGATCTCAGCCGATCCGGGTGGTCGCCGTCTTGCGGAACAGGACCCCGCCAATGCCGGTCAGCGCCAGGACGACGGTCAGGACGTCCGTCTGGCTGAGACCTTCCGGCAAGATGCCGATTGCGCCAGCAACACCCCAGATGCTGCCGATGATCCCGGTCCAGATGGCCTTCGAGGTCCACCAGGGCTTCAAGTCTTCCATTTCGGTTCTCCAAAAGAAAACCCGCCAGAAGGCGGGCGGGTGTCCGGCTGCGCAAAGGGGCAGCGGATTAGTCGTGGCCTGATCAGGCCTCGTTGGTGGACAGAGTGCCGGTTGCAGCCAGTTGGACCGGCTTCGCGGTCGCTGGCGCCTTGCGATAGGCCGGCCGGCGCACGGCAATGCAGCGGTCTTTGGCAATCCTGGTGATGGTCACGCCATCAGACTGGTTGCCGCCAAGCACATGGTAGGCGCCGTAATCCTCGCCGACATAGAGCCCGACATGGCCAGATCCCTGGCCGCGGCGAAACACCAGCACATCGCCAAGCTGGGCTTTGTCAGCGGCCTTGCCAAACTTTGCCCAGTTGCGCGCCCAGAGCGGCCCTTCGACGATTGGTTTGCCGCCCCGTTTGGCGACCACCGCCATGAACAGACCGCACCATGGAATGCCATCCTCAAGATAGGTCCGGGCAAGGCCAACCTCCTTGGCCCATTCGAGGATCAGGGGATTGCTGGCTGGCCCTGCTACTTCAAAGGTGCCGTAAAGCTTGCGCGCTTCTTCCAGCATTCGCGGCAACGGGCGCAGGTCATCGAGCCAGCCATAGGCCGGCAGCAAAGGGTTCATGGGAGTTTCTCCTATGGGAGGTTAGCGGCCGGAAAAGCCCTTGAAGGCAGCGGTGATTACCGCGATCGCGGCAACCAGGGTCGAGAGCCATTTGACGAAGCGGACGACGCCGGTTGCCGTATTCCAGGCGTCGAGCAGGTCTTTGAGTTCCTTGCGCACGGCCTTGAGTTCGGTCTGCATGGCTTCGAGGTCAGCACGGATGAGCGCCATTTCCACGGCGGGGTCTTGTTCGGGCATGGCAGGTATCAGCGGATCGAGCAGATGATGGCGATGTCACCGGGCGCAAGATCGACAGCGTAGCCCGGCGTTGGATTGAAGTCGGTCTGGCGCTGGCGTGGGCCGGTGGCGTAGTGGATGAACAGCGCGGCTTGCGTGAGCACGCGAGGCTCGGTGAGAACCTCGAACCGGTACTGAACACCCGGCGTCCGCTTTAACTTCTGCACCACGCAGCACAGCGTGAAGTCGTCGTGGAAATGCCGGGTGAATTCACCGGCCGGGAGATAGCCGCCGCCATTCTCGACATTGTGGCAGCCAGGGGTCCAGGTCTGGATGATCGGACCGTCAGCGCCTTCGAACACGTAGTCGGCCGATCCGTTGATGCAGATTGAGACATGCTCGCAAAGGGTCCAGGCAACGCCTGCCTGGTACATCTCAGCGATGGTGGCATTGAGCCGGGGCGGCACGAAGCCCAGCATCGGCCAGAGCCGCCACGAGTTTGCTGGCCGACGAAAGGAGAAGTCGTTCTTGAACACCCCGTAGTTGATCTCGAGGTCGTCGTTGATCGCAATCACCTCGTCGGTAACCGTCGGCCTGCGGTCTGCCTGCATGTTGTGTTATCCTCTAGCTGACTGTGACCGAGACGACCTCGCGCACAACATGGCTGCCGGACTGACCGCCCGACGTGCTGATTGCGGCGCCACCCAGAGTGGCGGAAAGGTTGAACGTGTCGGTCGCGGCGTTGACGACGAAGTAGGTTGTGTTGGCGAAGATTTCGGTCGGGAGCACTCCGGAGGTCGTGAACTGGACACGCTTGCCGTTTGTCAGGCCGTGGCCTGCAGAAGTGACGGTCGCCGGAGTAGCGATCGTGATGGTAGCGGCGCGCGGCAGCATGCTCGCAAAGACATTGCCGTTTAGCGTGCCGTTGGCCTGATAAGCCGTGATAGGGTCCTTGTAGCCGTAGCGTGTGCCAGAGCCGGAGCCGGTGAAGCTGAGCGCCGTGCCGCCTGGTGTGGCCGCGATCTTGAATGCGCTCGCACTGACCACCGACTGGACATAGTAGATGGTGAACGCCGTCAGCCCGCTGGGCATACCGCCGCTGCAATAGAACTGTACCGGATCGCCAACGGCAAGCCCATGCGAAGTCCAGTTGATGGTGTTGGTTGGCGATGGACTGAAGGTGATCCCGGTGACGTAAGTCGCCCAGGAAACCGAGGCCGCACTCAACGGATAGACCGTTCCGTTGATGCGCAAGCGGCTGGGCTCGGGCGTCACACCGTATCCGTCGAGACCGATCAGCGTGCGCGAAGTCGCGGCGTAAAAATCATACTCATGGGCAATCGCGCGGATGTTGCGACCCTGCCAGCTTGCCGGCGTGAAGGTGCCACCCACAAGCGATGTGAAATAGCCGCCATCAGCGCCGAACTGCTCGCCAGCGCTGTATTTGTCGCCCCACGAGTAATAGCTGACGGGCAGATCGATCTGCCGCTCGTCGCCGCCCGATCCGAGCAGCACTCCAAGTACGCCCGACATCAGCTGATCCCAGTACCGGAGACGAACCAGACGTTGGTCTCGACCTTGATCAGCGTGGCGAGCCCACGCACGGCGAGCGTCCGGTTGCCAGTGCTGGTGGTGCCGGCCTGGCAAAGCGTAACGCCGGAGCCTTGGGCGATGGTGATGGCTGAACCGCCATTATTGATGATGGTAATGGTCGTTCCGAGCGGGAAGCCGACCGTGCCGTTGGGGGGCACAGTAATGGTCTGCGCAGCAGAATTCAGCGAGTAGATGTGCTTGCCGTTGTCGGCCGCGACCAGCTGGTAGGACGCGCTCTGTGCATTCTGGGGTACTTCGCGAAAACCGATCGACCATGCTGAGCCGCCGGCGTCATTCACAGTGGAGCCAGTGGCCGCACCCGAGATCGTCTTGTTGGAAAGCGTCTGGCTATCTGTCGTCCCAACGACTGCGCCGGAGGGAACTGACCTGCCTGACCAGGAAGCGAGATTGGCGCTGTAGCCTTGTACATCGCTGCCGATCGCGAGGCCAAGATTGCTGCGGGCGGTGGCGGCATCGGCTGCACCGGTTCCGCCATTGGCAACAGCGAGAGTGCCCGTAATCTTGGAGCCGGCCAGTGAGGTCAGCCAGGCGGGATCAGCATAGGTGCTGGTGGTGAGCACGGCATTGCCGGAAACCGACGGCGCGGAGAGCGCTACGGTCCAGGAGGCAATCGTGCCGCTGCCACCCACCATGGCGACATTGACGGCGAGCGCACCGGTGCCGCTGGTGTAGGCCGTAATCTGCCCATGCATCCAGTTGGTGGGTGTGGCCGCGCTGGTGATGGTCACCCATTGGCCCACGACGAAGGCTTTTCCGGTCTGGACTGTCAGCGATTTGGAGCCCGTGCCGATGGCAAGCGAGGTCGTGCTGGTGGCGCTGGTGCCGGGCGCATTGACGGCTGTCGCCGCACTGGCAGCAGCATTGGTTGCGTAGCCATTGACCTCGACCGCCAGGGCATTGGCCTCAGTGCCGAAGGTTGGCAGGGCGCCGAGGAAAGCATCCGCGCGAGCAGAGAAGTTCGCCGCATCCGTCCGGGACGGCGGCGTGGGCAGTGCTGTGATAGGCATGGAATTACCCCTCAGGGTGGATCAAGTGAGCCCTTCGATGGTCAGGCTGCAGTAGCTGACGGTCGGGTAGGCAAGGTCGATCGAGAACTCTTTGTAGAAGCCGTAGACGGTAAGGCTCTCGAAGCTTTCAGAGCCAATCCAGAGGACCGGCGAGGCGCGGAGCGCTGCAAGATTGCGGGCCACGTCATCGATGGCGCTGGTCGGCATGACCACCCGCGCGGTCATCCGCTTGGCAAAGGCGCGCTCGACCACCGAGGTGACGCCGAACTGGTCGGTCTCTTTCCTCGAATAGTCGATGATGCCGATGTCGGCGCCGTGCTCGGTCTCGCCGATCGTAAACTGTCGCCCGAACAAAAGCGCGCCGCAGGAAACAAGGTCAGCTGGATTATCGCGCGTCATGGTGACGGTGATGATGCCGGCCTCGTAGACCGGCACATCAAGGAATAGCAGGCTCGATTTGCGCCCGACAGGTTCGAAGAACCAGGAGAACCAGTTGTCGATGGCCGTGCCGCCGACATTGAAGCTCTGGGTCTTCGAATAAAGCTGCGTGCCCGAAACCGTGAGCGACACTGTCGCGCTCTCCGCATCGGTGTCGATGAGTGCGACGCCGTCCGTGGCGCCTGGGGCCATCACAACCTGCAAGCTGCCAGCCCGGGTCGTGGCTGTCCCAACCCGGTCATCGAACATGGCCCAGCGGTTGGTCGGCCCCAGATCGAGCCACTTGGTCGGATCGCTCGCCGGGTTGACCCCGGTCGATGCCACCAGTGCTTCATAGCGCCGATGGGTTGCCGTCAGGATCACCCGCGCACCTACCGCATAGGCTGTCCCCGATGCCCAGACCGGGTGGTCGTTCTCCGGGGCCGTGCTGCTCGTCAGCATGGCATCGGTCAACGTGGTTGGCCGGATCAGCTTCATGCCGCCGTTCTCACGGCTAGGGCATCGCCATCTGGCGTCACGCGTTCGAGGATGCGGGCCGTCTTGCTGGTGCCTGATGCTATCGTAGCTGAAGCAATCCGCTGCTCATCGCGCAGGTCAGACAATTCCTGTTTCAAAGATGCCAGCCCATCGATCAGTACCGTGGCGCTGTCGTTTGCTGGCAACGACGCTGTCGCAGATTGATTGGAGGCGAACTGCTCCCACCAGCTGGGGCTGGTCGAAGCCGCCGCAGTCGCCGCAGTATCGGTCGGCAGCCCGGCCATGGCGTTGATGATCGCCACCGTCTGCTCGAGGCTGGCGGCCGTCTGCCCCTGAATGCGGGCGAGGTCCTGCGCGGAGGTGGCCGCATCGGCGGCTGCGCTCAATAGGGTCTGGCTGAGCCCGGGGAGCGACTTGGCCGCTTCCTGGTCACCACTGCGGGCCGCAAGGGTTGCCACGTTGAACTCGGAGAGCGCCTGAGCGTAGGTCTTGGTGCCGCCATCCATGCTGCCACGGATCCGAGCAACTTCCGCGAGCAGGCCGTCGGTGATCTGCGTCCAGGCCGAGCGCAGCTTTTCGGCAGCAGCGGCAGCTTCATCGGCCGCTTTCTGCTGGTCCTGCAGCGCCCAGATCTGTTCCTGCAAGGCACGGTTGCTTTCATCGAGCTGGGCAAGGTCGAGCGCACGCAACGCCGCTGTATTGCCCTGGAGCTCGAGCAGCTGGCGCTCGAGACCAAGTCGCTCGTCGACAATGGCGGCCGCGCTCGCCGCATCCTGCGCCGCGCCGATCAGATCGGCAAAGGCAGGCGCCAGCTGGATCAGCGCGACATAGGCGGCGCGCCCGGCCTCGGTGGTGAGGTCCTGTGCATCGACCAGCGCGCGGAAACCTGCGATGCTGTCGGGGAGCGTCAGGCCGAGGCTGCCGAATACCTGGTTCATCTGGGCGGTGAGCGCGGCGGTCTGCTCGGCCTTGGTGTAGAAGAGCGAGAAGTAGTCACTGGTAGCCGACGCCATGTCGCTTGCCGAACCGAAAAGGTCGAAGAGGTTCATCTTGGCCGAGAGGCTCAGACCTTCGACCGAAGTGCCGAGCAAGGAAAGCGAAGAGGTCACCGCCTCAATGCTGGACGCGACCCGAACCAGCGTCTCGAAATAGCCTTCGCCGACCTTCTGGAACTGTTCGAGGCCCGGGATCGCTGCCCGCGCGATGCTGTCGGCAGCAGCCCCGAAGACGGCGGTCAGCTTCTCCTGGATCTGCTCGCCGGTAAGGCCCTTCAGATCAATCTTGCCGATGTTGACGACAAAGCCAGCGAGCCGCGACTGGACCGCATCCAGTGACATGCCCAAGGGCCCGGCGGCAGCCGAGATGGCGTCATAGAAGCCCGAAAAGATCAGGCTGAACTGCTGCTCCAGTTCCGCGCTCGCTGCGGCATATTGGGTCGAGTAACTCGAGCCCATGCTGATCCCGAGGAACTTCTTGGTCTTCTTGACGTCGGTGTAATAGCTCGCGTCAAACCCGCCGGAGAGGATGTCTGCCAGCGACTGGCCGCGACCGAAGATGCCCTGGCCGGTGATCGTAGTCTTGGTGCCGAACAGTGCGCCGAACGCCTTGCCGACGAGCCCGACCAGACCTCCCAGAATGCCGCCGATGATGGGGATCTTGTTGAGAACGGTCCCGACGCCTTCGAGACCCTTGCCGATGAGGCCGGTCACGCCCGTGGACTGATAGCCGGTGTTTACACCTGCAGCCGAGGCTTCAGCGCCATTGGTGCGGATGATGAGGTTGGTAAGCCCGCCGATATTGGCTTCGATGTTGCGCAAGGAAGCCAGCATGGCAGCCGAATAACGCATGGTGAGCGTGTCCACCTCGCGCAGGTGATCGATGGATTTGGCAATGCTCTCCGACTTGGCCGTGCTGTCCCCGAATACTGTGCCGGTGCCATCATTGGCGGCGGGCAGTTTTGGAGACCCACCAAAGGCGCCGCTGATCGCCACACCGAGCGAGGCAATAACACCGGCCGTGATGGCCCCTGCCGCAATGTTGAGCGGGAACGGCAGTGAGCGGATGGCGTTCACAACGGCCTCCACCGCCTTGATGCCGGTCGTAATGATCGAGTTGCCCTGTTCGACGCCAGCACGAGCGGTGTCAGAGGCCGCCATGGCAGTGTCGCTGGTGACCTTGGCCGCCGTCTGGGCTCCGATGAGGCCAATCTTCACCGCCGCATTCTTGATGGCGATCGCCAGTTCAAAGGCACGGAACACCTTCTCGGCGGCCAGCAGCGCCTTGTAACCGTCCGAGCCCTCCTTGAAGAAGCCCTTCGCGGCCGAGGCGAGATTGCCATAGTGATTGATCTCGGCCGATGCCTGCGCCGCACGCGCGTCGGCATACTGGAATGAAGTGCTTCCATATTCGCGCTCGGCCTCGGCCACGCGCTGGGCTGCAGCCACCTGCGCCGAGGCAAAACGGGTAATCTCGACCGTAATCGCGCCAATTGCGCCGCCTACCGAGCCGAAGGCATCGGCCATGTTCTGGGCCGCTGCTTCCGTCGCTGAGACCATGTCCTCCAGGCTTTGAAGGAACTGTTCCTGACCGCTTTGCGCAAAGTCTGCTTCCATCAGCCGAATGCGTGCGGCGCGATACCGCTCCCAGGCTTCAACCCCGCGTTCCAGCACGATCTGTTCGCGCTCGGCTTCGAGATTGGCGAGTGCTTGTGCCCTAGCCGACTGGCCAAGCAGAGCGACCTGCTGTTCAAGCGGCGCAACCGTCTGGCGCAGGAACTCCGAGGTGGCGAATGCGCGGGTTGCCTTCTCCCAGGCTTCGCCGGCTTGGAGAATTGCAATGCGCGCTTCGTCGGTCGGCGCCTTGAGTGCGGCCATCGCAACTTCCATCCGCTTGATCTCGATCGGGGTCTTGCCGATCTTGGCAGTCTCAAGCGCGAGATTGGCGGCAAAGTCCCGGGCGGCCTGGAGCGCGCGTTCGGCTTCCGTTTCCTTGGGGCCTTTTGCGCTGCTGGCACGGTCGGTGCTGTCGCCGCGGATCTCTTCCGCCTTGGCGGCAAGCCGGGCCTTGGCAGCAGCGATGCTGTTTTCCCGCCAACGCGCTGAAAAGGCGTCCATCATGCTCATCGCATCACCAAAGGCAGATGCAAACTCGTCGCGGACCTGGGCGCCCATACGCGCGGTCGAACCGGCAAAGCTGTTTTCCATGCGCGGCAGAGCAACGCTCTCGATCCGGGTGATGGTGGCAAGCCCAACGCGGTCGAGCACCGGGTTTACCCATTCAGCGAGCCAGTTAAGCGCTGCGATCGCCTTGTTGGCGAGATACTCAATCCCACTGATTGCCAGATTAGCGGCGCCCACGGCGGCTTCGCCGATAACGCCGGGTAGTGCTGTCCAGGTAACGCGGATCGCATTGAACCCGCCAACCCAGCCAGCATAGAGAATAGCGACGGCGTATTTGCCAGCAGCTAGAATGGCCTCAAAGGCCGCGACCGCCCAGTCCTTGAGGGTCGAGAAAACCGAGCCGAGGTTCAGCCCATCCGAGACGGTCTTCCAAAGACCCTTCATGGTGTCACCGACGGTGATCCCGACAGGCCCCAGCTTTTCCATTTCCTTCTTGGTCAGCCCCAAGCTTTGCGCATAGCGGTCGAGCTCGCCCGTCTGTTTCACGCTCGACTGGAAGAGTTTGAATGCGCCGAACGCGATGCCAGCGGCAGCAGCGGCTGCGAGAAGATAGGGGTTTGTCAGCGCTGCCGCCGCCGCACTAGCAGCAAGCCCCAGCAGCGCCCGGGCCATGCCGCCGATGCCGACACCGGCCTGCATAGCGATTTGTCCGATCTGGCTGCCCTGCTGCATGAACACGGTCATGGGTTTCTGGCCGGAGAACAGGCCGACCACCATGTCGTTGAGCTGAAAGACGAGGTTCTGGACATGATGCCCGGCAAGCTTCGCCGAACCACCCATGCGCGTGACACCGCCGCCACCGACCGCATTGAGCGCCCGGTCAGCACGCGAGGCGCTGTCCGCCATATCGCCCATCGCGCCTGCCACCGTGCGCTTCATGTCGGCCATCTCCTTTTGGAGCCGGGCGACGTTGGTGATCATTTCAATTTCGAGGGTGCCTGCTTTCACGTGCTGGGCTCCTTCGACATCATCAGCGCCCGGAAGGCGTTGGTCACTTTCCGGGAGACTTCATCTCGGTTGAGGACGGACGTGGCAGTCCATGGAGGCGGGCAATCAGGCTCGCGGGCGCGGACAGTTTCAGCGACGAATTCGACAGAAAGCCGTCGCAAGAGGCGGACCAGCCACGGTGGCAGATCGAGCCCCACGCAACGCTGCCACTGGCCAATCGTGGCCCAGGAGATGGGGACTGCGCCCATCGCGCCGGGATCGGTGGGGCCGACTTCCATGAGCCAGTCGATCACCCAAGGGGTGCGGATGGGTGGAAAGTCCGGAGTAAGGTCGTCGATGGACATTCGCTGCAGCCGGGTCAGCGGTTCGCTCCCCGGATCAGGCTTTGGCGTTTTTCCATTGCGCGGCTTGGGCGCGGTGCCCAGCCACGCCAGTTGTCGCACGTAAAGGCTCAGCTCTCGGCCGAGCTCTTCGTAAAATTTGCCCAGTCATTGATGTGGGCAGCAACCTGCGCCGCAATGAACCCGATTGAGGGGTCGGCATAGGCCTTCCGGAACAGGTCCTGACCCTCAAGGCCATCGGCTGGCGGATAAGCAAAGCCGTTAAAGCTGACCGTGCAGGCAGCCAGAAAATCAGCCTGCTCGGCAAGCTTCTCCTCGGCTGTCTGGTCCATCTTTCCGCGCTTCTTGATCTTGTCCATCAGCTGGTTCTGCTGACGAGCCTGGGCGCGCTGGTAGACCTTGGAGCCTGGACCGTAGACTGTGATCGAGAGGCGCTTGCCCTTTTCGTCGAACAGCGGGGCGTCGTCGCCGCCCACCAGTTCGAGGGTCGATGTATCGGTGGCGGCGAGCGTCGTGATGTCGAACATCAATGTTCTCCTTGGCAATGTCGCAATGTTCTGGGAAATGCCCGTCCGAGTGCGGGCGTGGCGGAATTGGTAGACGCACCAGATTTAGGTTCTGGCGCCTAACAGCGTGGGGGTTCGAGTCCCTTCGCCCGCACCATGCCGATATGGCTGCGCGGATGTGGCGGAATGGTAGACGCCCGAGACTTAAAATCTTGTGAGGGTATCCTCGTGCGGGTTCGAGTCCCGCCATCCGCACCACGGCATCATTACGGCGCCAGCACCTCAACGATACCGACACCGGCGGAATTGGTGGTGAGTTCGAGGGTCACCGTGGCAGTGGTAATCTGATCGACCGAGCCGACATTGACCTTGAAGCTCATGACCTGCGCCTGGAAGTAGTACTTGTCGCCGTTCTGGGTGGTGACGAGGAAGCTGTGGTCAGCGTCCGAGAGCGAGGCGGATTTGAGCAGGATCTGGCCCGCATCATCAGTGTCGAGACCCAGCTGGATCTGCATCGTACCCTGGTTGAAGCTGCCCTTCTTCTTGACGACGCCGCGGCTGCCGACTGGGTTGAAGGTGACGAGATTGAATTCGCGGCCGAACTCGCCGAGGTCGGAAACCTCGCCGACCACGGTCATGGTGAGCGCATTGTAGCCGGTGGCATCAAAGGTCGCAGGGGTAGAGGCCGACACCTTCAAGGTGGTGCCGGCGGAAGTCCGAACGGTCATGGTAGCAGTTCCTTATGAAGGTGAGGCTCAACGCGCCTCGTTGAATGAGACGCGGAAGTCCTGCGTCTGCATGTGGATGCCGGTCTCCTCGTCGAGGAAATCAGGACCGGCGGAATCTGTGTGGACAGTCACGTCAAAGAGCCCATCGATGGTGGGCATCTGGTCGGCCGCCGCCTGGCGGACGGCTACGATAATGGCTTTCACTTCAGGGTAGGTCCGGGCCACAACGGTCACCTGCACGCGCTCGGTGACGCGGCGTTTCGCGCCCGGAGCCGGAACGTTGCGGTCGACACTGCTGACCGACATCAGCGATATCGCCGGCAAGTCCGTACCCTGCGCCAGCATCCCAGCGGCGATCCGCGCAACGGGGACAAGCGACGTCACCCCGGTGTCAGCCACCAGGAGCGAGCGGACCGCGATAACACCGTTCATTCGTCCTCGACCTCGAGGGTCGGTGCCTTCAGGTTCCCGATCTGGACGCGGTGGGCGATGTAGGAGCCCATGGCATTCACCGCTTCCTCGGCTTTCTGGTCAAGCGCTGGGCGCAGGAAGGGTTTTGCGGCGTGACCGGGGTGAATGACCGTGGGCCCGACGAAGTTCTCGCCAATTTTGAGGCTGCCGCGCTTCACCATCTTGTTCATGGTGCCAATCGAGACCGTGCGCGGTCCGTGTCGGGTCTGACGGACCGGCTTATCGGCCTCGGACACGGAGATCAGGTGGGGCGCAACGCCATATTCGACGAAGAGCCCGAGATAAGAGCCGCTGCCCCGCAGTTTGACGTAAGATGAGAGCTTCGAGCCATCGGTCCGGGTGCCGATCCCGATGGCTTTCTTGAGTTTGCCGGTACGGACCGGGACATTGGCCTTGGCCTGCTGCTGAATGACCTTGGCCCCGGCGCGAAGGCCGCCACGGATGACGTTGCGTTCAAGGTTTTTGGGCAGTTCATCGAGCAGACGCAGAAGTTCCGGGCCGCCCTTGAGCCTGATGGTCATGGGGCTGCTCCTTCGCTGCTCAATTCCTCGACCATGATCTCCATGGCCGCGCGCCGTCCCAGCATTGCCGGGCCGGAAATGATCTGATGTGTCCGGTTATCGATGATAATTCGCATATCTGCGGCGAGCCCTTCGAGATACCGGATGCGAATGCGCGCAGGTCGGCGTCCGATCTGGATGCTGTCGGCCAGACGCTCGGCCCTTGAGGGGAGAATGTCCTTCACCTCAGCCCAGACGCAGGCGAACTCGGTCCAATTGACCTGTTCGGTGCCATAGTGCGGGTCGTACGTGACGACCTTGCGCTCAATCCGGATCCTTGTGTCGAGGTTCGAGGCTAGATCCAGCGACATTTGAGCTGACCCACCAACGTGTCGAAGGCGAGACAGGCTGCACCTTCGCGGTTTTCGAACAGCGATGCGGTTTTGACCAGGATTGCAGCGCGAGCGATCGCCAGGTCAGCGTCGTTCTCATCAAATCCGGCCGACAGTGTGATCCGGATCAGGCCGTCTTCACCCAGCTCGGGCCAGGATTTCCCGGATGCCGGGCGGATGCGGGTGAACCCGTGCCGTCGGCGGACGACATAGTCCGTCTCTGGCAGGGTCACCGTTGCCCCGCTGGTGGCAGTGTAGCGGATCTCGGCCACCGAGCAGGGCCGGATGGGCACGGTGATTTCGTCCAGCCAGCTTTCCAGCTGCAGTTCGATGGTCTGTTCGCATAGCTTCAGGCCGGTCTGCTGCTCGAGTTCGGCGTGGGCCGCGTCCAGTTTAGCGCCGAGCAACAGGTCCTCGTCACGGCCATCAAGCCGAAGCTGCTGGCGTGCTTCCTCGAGCGTCACGGCACGGTCCTGGGGTGGCTCGATCGTGACAATTTCGGACATTATTCCGCCTTGGTGCGGTGCGTGGAGCCGGATTTGCGCGTGACCGCAGGTTCCGATTCACTCCCCGCGACCTCGACCGCGAGCCCGCGTTCGATCAGCTGTCGGCCAAAATGATCGTCGAGCTCGAAGCTCTGGCCGGCAAGGATGTTGTTGGAACTGACCGAGCTGATGTGCAGGGTATCAAGGGCTTTGAGGATCATGGGTTATCCCTTCCGTTGGATGAGAGGGGCCGGAAGGAGCCGGCCCCTGCATCATCACGCAGCCGTTGCCGCGGTGGCAGCAGCAGCGAAGTCGCCCTTCACGAAAGCCTCCGGGCGGTAGACCGCGAGCGCGAGGCGCTCTTCGGCCAGGACCGTCACCAGGTTCTTGCGGAAGTTCTGGTCGTCCTCGGTCGAGATCTCGACCATGGCGTCCATGCGGTCGAAGATCTGCGCGCCGAGCTGGAAGGCGCCGGTCAGGAACTTGCCCGTCGCCATTGACTGCGTTGCCACAACCGGCTGCCCCCACAGCGTCGGCGACAGATTGCCCTGCGGATTGCCGATGATGAACTGGCCGGTCGTGTCCTTGAGCAGTTCGATCGCCGCCCAGTCGGACGGATGCAGCACGACGCCAGTCGACATCAGCTCGGAAAGAGCCGTCTGCAACATGGCGAGGCGCAGGACATCGATGCGGGTAACAGGCGCCGGGATCGTGATTGGCGGCGCAAAGGCGGTTGCCTGGGTGTAGACACCGTGCAGGTCGGTGCCGGTGCCGCCGCCGTTCAGCAGCTGGTTCTCTTCAACGAGCGCCAGGCCATAGGTCAGGCGGCCGTCGATGTAGGACTGCAGCATCGGCACATCGTCGAGGATCTGGCGGGTGGCCAGAACCCAGTGGGCGATCGTTGTGACGCTGCTGGTCACGACATCGAACTTGATGTCGGTCTGCGGCTTGGTGGCGCCGGCCGTTTCCGAGACGGTGGCCGCTGCATTGGTAAAGCCGGTTTCCTTCACATACTGCACCGCATTGCTGTTGGTGCGACCCGGGGTCAGCAGGTCGCGGACCGTGAGGCGCCGCTGGCCGGGGGTGACGATACCGGGCTGGCGGTCAGGAACGATCAGGTCGCCGGCCGAGCCATTGGCATCGGTCGTCAGAGCAGAGACGATCGCCTTGACCTCGACGCTGGCGCGGCCACGGGCGGTCTTGCTGTTCAGGAAGGGCTTGATGGTGTCGGAAGAAACGACGCGTTCACCGATGGTCCGGTAGTCGGAGCGTTCGTCGTCCTGCTTCTTGCGCGCGAGCTTCTGCTCGACCTCGTCGAGGCGGGCCTTGGCTTCATTCAGTGCGGTCAGCGCCTCGTCCGCCAGTTGCTTGGTCGCGGCCGAGAGCTCTTCACCCTTGGCAGCCTTGCCCAGCGCCTCTTCGGCGATGGCTTTTACCTGGTCATGGCGCGTATCAAACGCAGCCTTCACTTCTTGCGCCAACTGATCGGCGCTCTTGGTCTCGGTCATGGGATTGCTCCGTAGGAGGTGGGTTCAGCCGCGGATTTGCGCGGCAAGAGCCGACAGAAAGTCGGTGTTGGACTCACTGCCGGACTCACTCCGGAGCAGCGATTTGAGGCCTTTGCCCGCGATCGCGGTGGCCTGGCTTTTCGAGAACCCTGCCTCGCGCAGGAAATTCTCAAATTCTGGCAAGGTCGGAAGCCGGCCATCCTCGACGAGCGACTTTACGCCGGTGATCACCGCGCGCTCGTTCATGGGGATGGTGACCAGGCTGACCTCGTAAAGGGCAAGCTCGAGCAGCTGGCGGGTCTTGCCCACCAGTTGTTCCCGGATTGTGCGGTAGCCGATCGAAAGCCCGCCGATGGCGCCGTCGCGCACCAGCGCGTGGGCCTCCTGGCCTGCGCGAGATGAAAGCGAGAGCTGGCCTTTGACCACCAGCCCTTCGCGGCTTTCGGCAAAGTCGGTCCAGACACCAGCCGGGCGGGTCTGGTCGTGGTACATCAGCATTGGCACCGAGGTGCGGCCCTTCAAGGAACGGGCGAGCGCGCCCGGCACAATGACATCGCCGCCGGCATCCACATTGCCGTATCCGGCAGCCAGCCCCTCTATCTGGCCATCTTCGGTGACGGCCTTGGTATCGAGGATGAAGTCGAGGTGGTTCATGCGGCAACTCCGGGATCTGCAGGCAGGAGCGATGCGGGTGCGGCGCCTGATCCAGTCTGGGTGATGGGTACGTTCTGCATCTGCATGCGCGGGACATCGCCGCCTTCGACCGGCGGCAGGTTTTCAAGGGCGCGGACCTCGTTGATGGTCATCACGCCATTCGAGAGCATCTGCTGGTAGAAGGAGGCCCGCGCACCGCTATCGCCGCGCAGCAGGCCTTCGAGGTTGAACTCGATGACAAGCCCTGCCTGCCTATCGGCGGGCGAGAGAAGCTGTTTGGTGAGTGCCTGTTCGATGCGCTTTAGGCGCCGACGAAGCGTGAACTTCTGGAACCCCAGCGTCTGCTGTTCGAGCCCGGTGCCCCAGCTGGTGGTCTTTTCGGTGTGGCCGACCATGAAGGGCGGCACCCCGAAGAAGCGGCAAACCTCCTCAACCGAGAAGGCGCGGCTCTGCAGCATCTGCGCATCTTCCGGACTGATCGAGAGCTGGACCCAGTCCATGCCCCGGTCGAGCAGCATCGGCCGCCCGGCATTGATCGCGCCGGCAAATTTTTCCTGCAGCAATTCCTCGGCCTGCTTGCGCTGGTCGAGGGTCAGGCTGTCGGCGGTCTTGAGCAGTCCGGACGGTCGCACCCCGTTGCGGAAGGTATCGCCCGATGCTCGCTCAATGGCCTGCGCCAATCCGAACGTCTGGCGGCCGAAGCTCAGTGTCGAGAGACCGCCCAGCGGATTGCCGCCAAAACCCCGGATGTGGAGCATGTTGTCCTGGGGAGCGATAGAGCGGACCCCATTATCCGACCACTCATATTCGAGGCTGCCGTCACGCAGACGACGGACCGTCATCAATTCCGGTGCGATCGGAACGCTGAGCGCAACCACCCGGCCATTGCTGCCTCGGATGATCTCGGCATAGGCATTGCCATTGAGTTCAATCGAGGCGCAGATGAACTCCCAGAAGTCGACCGCGGTCTGGTCAGCGTTCGGGCTGTCATGCAGGATCCGGTAGAGCGGATGGTCGTCCGCAACGGTGCGGGCACCATTCCGAGTGCGATAAACAACCAGCGGCAGCGAGGCGATCGTGCCGGCCAGCAGGTTGACGCAGGCCCAGGCCGAGGCAAGCCCCAGCACGGAACTGGTCGAAACTACCTCACCGGTCGTGGTCGTGCGCCCGCCTGCGGCTTGCAGCAGCCGCGGGTCGGTGAGGCCAATGGAGCGCGCGAGGTAGCCGATCGCCTTTTGCAGCAGGTTCATGATGCCAGGCTCTTCAGCCAGTCGTCGATGGTGCCGGAGGTGTCGCCTGCCATCGCTGCCCCTACTGCCATGCACAGCGCGACGGCTGCGTCGATCTTGTTGATGGCTCGCTGCTTGGAGAGCCACTTATTGTCCCAGCGGTCGGTCTCGGTGACCGCCGACATCATTGCCGAGATGAGGACCGGATTGCGTCTGAGCCGGATGCGGCCCTCGAGGATCATCTCCTCGAGGTGCCGGAGCGAGCCCGGCATCCAGAGGCCCTCGGTCATGTCGCCCACAGGCTTGGCCCGCTTGGTGCCGCCCTGCGGGTGTTCAACAAAGGCGAGGTCCAGCCCGAGTTCGGCGACCTCTTCCTCGAACCGCCGGAACGCATAACGGTCATAGGCCACGGCCTCGATCCGGAAATCCGAGGCCATCTCGGCGAGCGCCTGCGCCACATGGCGAAAGCTGATGTTCTCGCCGGCCGGTGCGTTCAGAAATCCGTCCGCGACCCAGAGGTCGTAGGGCTGCTTGTCCCGCAGTACGCGTGCGGCAAGCGTATCTCCCGGCGTCCAGACTTCGACCCACGCGTCAAAGCAGGGCTTGCCGTCCTTCTCGCCATTGCGCTGGACCGCAGCCAGAGCGGTCAAATCCCGGTTCTGGCTGAGGTCGAGCCCAAGCCAGATGGAACCACCGGCCTTGGGTTCGAACTCTGCGAGCAACGGTTCCAGCGTCGAGCGCGCCATCCAGGCGGTTTCGGCATCGGTCCACACACAGAAGTGAAGCCGCAGGATCCCGTTCAATTGTCCCGGGATGGCTTTGGCCTGCGCCACCACTTCCGAGAGATATTGCTCGGTGATCGTGACGCCGAGCAGTGGGTTCGCCTTGATCCAGCAGCCGGGGTCGGTCAGCGGGTCGTCGCCCTCGTCGAGGGCGCAAACATAGCTGAATGTCGTGTCGTCGAGGACCTGGCCCAAGAAGGTCGGGTCGGTCACCGCATCGGGATTGCCAGCCGCCACCCGGATCGCGTGTTCGTGTTCCTCCCATGCGACCGAATTGCGGTCGGAGCCCGAATTGGTGATCATGAACAGCAGCGGTTCGCGGCGGAACTTGAAGCCGCGCTCCAGCATCTCGATGATCGAGCGATCGGGTAGCTCGTGAACCTCGTCCACCAGCACGAAGTATGGCCGAGGGCCCGAGCCGGTCTTGCCGGTATCGCGCGAGACCGGGCGGAAGAAGCTGCCGCTCGACAGATGCGCGATGTTGAACTCGCGCCCCGGCCCGCCGGAGAACTCCAGTCGCCGCGCCAGCGCCGGCGATTGCCGGACCATCCGCACCGCGTCGCGGAACAGGATGTTGGCCTGCTCCTTCTTGGCTGCCGCCGCATAGATCTGGGCGCCAGCTTCCTTGCAGGCGGTCATCCCATAAATGCCGATGCCGCCCGCAATCGGTGACTTCCCGTTGCCCTTGCCCTGCTCGATGTAGGCTCGGCGGAAGCGGCGCCTGCCATCCTTGCGTTTCCAGCCGAACAGCGAGCCGACGATGAACGCCTGGCTCGGCTGCAGTTCGAATGGTTGCCCCTCGAACTGGCCTTCAGAGAGTTTCAGCACCTCCTCGAAAAAGGCGAAGGCGTGATTGGCCGCATCGTGATCGAACCAGATCCCGTCCGTGCGTTTCAGGTCCGCGATGTGCCGTTTACAGGCATTGCGGACGTGCGGTCCGGCGACGATCTCGCCTGCGACCACCGCCTTGGCATAAGCCAGTGTCCGGTCAGGAGAAGAAGCGGTCGGCGGGGTCCGCGCCTTCTTCTGGCGGCTGGGCCGCGATCCTGCTCCTGGCACTCGGCGTCATCCCGAATTCTGCGGCGTAACGCATCATGTCCGCCGCCGCCTTGTTAGCGGTGCCTACCAGCGGGTTCTGGATCGCGTTGCCGTTCGATGTCTTGATCATGAGCCCGCCGGTCAGCTGGTCCTTTTCGGCCATCTTGGCGATTGCCCGTTCGGCCTGGACCCAGCGGCCGTAAGCCATCGCGTAAGCCGCGAGGGCTGCCCTATCGATCTCGGAGAGGATCCCGAGATTGTAGAGCTCGGTCGCGACCCGGTTCCATTCCTCGACCGCGTCTGCATTGAGATGGGCTGGCGGCGCAGGAATCGCGGCTTTGGCTTTGGCCTCCTTGCGGTTGACCTGCCGTTTGCCGGGATTGGAGGTGACAAGCTTCAACTGCGTGGGCTTCGGCTTCCTGCCGGTAATCATGCAGCCTCAGCTATTCTCCCGCCTGCAATCTCGTCGAAAGTCCGGCCGTCCCCCTCAAGGGTCGCAGCCTTGCCGGTAAACTCCTGCCAGCGCTTCACGGCCACATCGATGTAAGCGGGATTAAGCTCGATGGCGTGGATAGCGCGTCCGGTCATTTCGCCGGCGATGATCGTGGTGCACGAGCCAGAGAATGGCTCGTAGACAGCTTGGCCGGGGCTGGAATTGTTCTCGATCGGGCGCTTCATGCACTCGACCGGCTTCTGGGTACCGTGACCCGTCTCGTTCTTCTTGGGCTTGGCGATGTGCCAGACGGTTGTCTGCTTGCGATCGCCAGCCCAGTGACCCTTTGCGCCCTTCTTCACAGCATACCAGCAGTTATGGGTAATCAGGCCGTCAGCGACGTAGTGCTGATCTCCCTCGACATCCATGGAGTAGACTAGGCCACTGAATGGCGTGGCATCGTTTCCGGTGAGCGTAACCCAATCGAAATCATCACCCGAGGTCGGCATCGGAATTTGCATGATTTCTGCAAACAGATTGCAGGCCCGAATGCGGCGAGTGGACTTGCGTGAAAACATCAACTGCTCACCGCCACGGATCAACGGCTGTCCCCGTTCGAGCCGATGATCCCGCAGGAGCAAAGTCGCCCGAGCATCAAGAGCGCTCAGGTTCAGGCTGGCATATATCCCAGCGATCTGATCCCGGGAACGCTGACTTTCCGGTGACGGGGCCCAGTCATCGATTTCCCAATGGGTCGTTGGGATCCCATATTTGCACGACAGAATTTGCTCGGCACATTGCGCATCGGTCGCGGTGTCATGGACAGAGATAATCCAGGCTTCTTCGGCCTTGTTATCGGCGATCCGGGTGGCAAGGCCAAAGCCGCGGCTGTTAAACAGCCTGACCCGGCCGACCCGCCACCAATTGCCCCTGCGCATAAGATAGACGACATTTTTATCAGCTGCGACGGGGTTCAGACGCACAGAGAACTGATGCTCCGGGGTTGCCCGCGTCGCGCGCCCTCCGGCGGATATGGTGTGTATCAGCCCATCGAACTGCCGCTCACCGAAACGGGTGATTTCGCGACCGCGCCGCAAAACCACGCTGGAATAAGAGTTGTAGGATACGACGTAATCACCGGCTTGCAGCGTTTCGATCGGGACTTCTGCAATTTGGGCAGGCTGTGAACCCGCACCGCGCGCAATGACTTTCTGCACCATGGTCCCGGCAGGTTGGCAGGGCTCATGCTCCCAGTGATAATCGCCGCGCGAAAGCACGAGCTGGCCCTTGTCCCAGATGATTTGGGAACGGAGCAATAGGTCGCAGGAAGCTAGGCTGTCGCCCACAACACCGGCGAAGAGCCCGGCATGCCAGACATAGGCGACGTCGCCCGGGAACAAGGCCCAGGCCTCGCGCCAGTCAGCCTTGTCGTCGTTCAGCACCTTGCCCTTGGCGGTCCCGGAAGCGGCAACGCCGGCCTTCTCGCGCCAGGCAGGATCATATTCCACGCCATAGGGCGGGTCAGTGACCATCAGGTGGGGCGAGACGCCGTTCAGCGCCTTGGCCACAGTGTCTGCATCGGTGCTGTCGCCGCAAACCAGCCGGTGCTTGCCGAGCAGCCAGACATCTCCGGGTTTTGCGATGGGATCGGCCGGCGCTTCCGGGATATCGTCGGGGTCCGTGTTGCCCTCGGTCTTTTCGGCCAAGAGCTTGGAGAGCTCGTCATCCGAAAAACCGGTCAGCATCAGATCGAAATCGAAGCCTTGCAGATCGCCGAGTTCGACAGCCAGTAGTTCGAGGTCCCAGCCGGCATTCAGCGCCAGCTTGTTGTCGGCGATGACATAGGCCTTCTTCTGGGCCTCGCTCCAGCCCTTGGCGACCATGGTCGGGATCTGGGTCAGGCCCAGCTTGCGCGCAGCGAGCAGGCGCCCGTGCCCAGCGATGAGGCCGCCGTCCTCGTCGACGAGGATAGGGTTGGTCCAGCCCCATTCGCGAATCGAGGCGGCAATCTGCGCAACCTGTTCGTCCGAGTGCGTGCGGGAATTGCGCGCATAGGGCGTGATCTTCTCTATCGGCCAGAGCTCACTGCTCTGGGCCGGCCAGTCTTGAACCATATGATTTCCTGAAAGGCAGTTGGCACAAGTGGCGACTGCCGCGAGATCATGCCATGTAAGGTGCAACGTGCATGTGAACGGGAGGCATCATGCCATGCCGGATGGCTCATCAGTTGAACGACCGGAACAGGGGCAAATTGACGCACAAGCGGCAAGCGCACTGCGCGCCGCCCTCCTCAGTGGAGCGGATTCAGCGCCAACCGCTCCGGCTGACGCAGCTTATTTTTCAGATCTCCGCAATCGCTGTGGGCCGGTTTCGGACCCTTCAGATCCCACAGGCTCTGGCTGAAACTAGGGGGCCTCAACAGGCACTGAAACGAGCCCGCCCGCACGCTTTGCGAGTTTGCGGTCAAAGGTAACGAATGCGCTGCAATGCCCCGAACGGGCAAGATGCAGGGCATCAGCAAAATCCATCCCTTCGCTCATCCAGTCCAGCGCCTGGGCAACCTCGGCGGGCTCCTCCAGCGACACTCCCGGCAGCCCGCCAAGCCCGCGCAAGGCAGCAGAGATATCCGGTGACGAGAAGCGATAGCCGGCCCGCAAGACCCACTCGGTTTCCAGCGCCACAGTCGTCCCTATGAAAACCTCACCGGCCTCAATCACACGCCGGGCCGCCTGCGCCTGTTTCGGGTCGTCAGCGGTCAGAAAACGGACAATGACGTTGGTATCAATCGCGCGCACGGCGTTTCGCCTCCCGGGCGATCGCCGCATCCATATCTTCGACCGACAGGGCCGGCCCGCTATGCCGCAACGTGCCGAAGACTGCATCGATGCTTGTTTCAGGGAAAGCGGGTGTGGCCTTTAGAAGTACGCCATCCGGCGTGTTCTCAACGGTCAGCCGGGTGCCTGCCGCCCAATGCCGCAGGTCACGGATGGCCTTGGGCAGGATAACCTGACCCTTGGTCGAGATCACCGTAGTAATCCGCTCCTGCACACCCACATTCACCTCCATTGGTAAGACAAAGGTAAGATACGCCCCTCGAGGATGGTTTGCAAGGATCGACTTGGCTGATCTTTCAGATCAGTTCTAGCTCGGTCAGCACCTTGGCGGTATCGAGCAACTGGTCTGTCCGGACCGTGATCTCGATGGTGAAGCTGTCGGCGGTCGCTTTGGCGTAAACGCCGCCGTCGTAAAGTTCCTGTTCGATCGTCTCGATCACCGTAGCGATCCGGCTGCGGTCGAAGTTCTCCGGCAGCGTGCGGATCGCGAGGCGGATCGTGCTAGTGATGCCCGCGCTCATGCGGCCTGCGCTTTCAAGTCGAAGTGGAGGACAAAGCCCTTCAGGTAGGGCAGCCCCTTTGGCATCGCGATCTCGCGGGCGGTTTCCCGGTTGATGGTCCATCCCATCCAGCGGGTGATCGCCGCTTCGATTGCTGCGGTGAGGTCGAGCCCCGCATGGACGCCATTGTGGACGTCATCCGCGAAGTGTCGGCCATGGCGGCTGTCGAGAAAATCCCGAACCCCTTCGGCCGTACCGTCAGTTGCCGCCAGTATCGCCGGGAAGGCAATCGCCCAGGCTGCATCGGCATCGGCGAATGCGCTGCTGGTGCCGTAGAAGCCCCAGGCTTGGTTGGCAGTTGGCAGGGTCGAGTTGGTCATCTGCATCGCTCCGTGTTCGTGAAGCGACTACCGCTCTTATCGCGGCGACTATCCAGTCAATTCGACCGAAATCTGGGACTTTCTGGTTTCTGACCCCCGGTCCGAGTTTCGCGGTTGCGTAAAGTTTGGGCCAAGCGCGGTGTCCCCCGGCGAGGGGCCAGACTTTCGAGGCCCGCCCCCCGATTTTCGCTTTCGGCTGAATGCGGCTACATAGGGCGAGAGGTGGATGATGGCAGATATTCAGAAGGAGCTGGCCCTTCGGTTGGCCTGGTACATAGATCGCTACGGCGAGATACCACAGCGCGACCAGGCGATGCTTTGGGGCGTGGCGACTGGCCGCTTGCGGGATGAAAACGCAGTGCGCCTCACCAACCTCACGGATGAAATCCTCGAATACTTCCAGTCGATCAGTTAGCCGCCGAGATCGGCCACCCGTCGGGCCCCACGGCAACCGTCCTGCGCTGGCCGAATTGTTCGGCAGTCCGCTTCGAATGACACTCTGCGCAGAGGCAGCGGATGTTGCTGTCCTCGTCCGATCCGCCATGGGCGAGCGGCACGATGTGGTCAGGTACGGTCGCCTCTCGGACAATCCCGACGGAGGCACAATCACGGCAGAGAGGTTCGGCGCGGAGACGGCGAAGTCGCTGGGCTACCCCGCGACGTCCACGAAGCCTCTCAGCCATCCACCCCCCCTGAAACGAACAACGCCCGAAAGCCTGTGGACTCCGGGCGCAGTTCTCAATCCTCTATTTCGGAAGGTCTACAGCGTCGGGCAAGTCCGGTCAATACAAAATTCCACATTAATACAATAGATTCAGTTTGTTATTTCACTTGATGGGCAAGTGAATCTGATCACGAACTGTCACTGCCGATACGAAACAGGCGGCACAAGGCATCCAGACCATGACCAAGGTTGACGAGGTCCGCTGCCGACCATTTCGACGCTTCGGCTTCATGGCAAACCACTGCGTGAACCAAGATGCTGGGCTTGCGCCCGACAGTACCGGGTGCATCGTGGTCGGCTGTGCGCAGCATCATGATTGCCGCAGCAGCGCGACGACGAACTTTCTCGACCAGATCCGGGTCATGGTCAGGCGCACCACCACCGAAGATACCCTCGTTGATGAGCAGGGCTGTCACAGAACGCGGTTGGTCCATGGGCAGGCCCATGACCGCACGGTTGCGGGCCATGACTTCACCGTACATCTCGCCCGCCGCATATTGGTCTGAAGTGATCTTGCCCGCAAAGGCGACCCGGCCAAGCGCCGTGCCCAACCGGTCGTCCTTCGCCTGCCGGGCCGTCACGCCGTAATGGCGCTGCCGGGCTTCGAGCACAGTTGCCACGACTTCACGCTGGGTCTCGCCAACGGCGGCAGGAACCAGCTTGCCGCAGGGGTGGCGGCGGCCCGCCTTGCGCTTACGACCGCGCGCCACGGATAATCTCCGGAATGAGCGCCGCATAGCCGATCACATCGATCGGACCGTCAGCATAGTTGGGATCATGGGCGAGCCGCGCCAGCTTCAGGTCGATCATGCACAGCGCAACCTGCTGCGCCGTCACTGGCGTTCCCAGGGTGATCGACCAGCGCCGGGCAATCGCCTCCATCTGGGTTTTCGGATCGCCGTAGGCAGCGCCGCGATCTTCCAGCACCTGCGCCACGCGCTTCAGCAAACCGGCCGCGCTCATTTCACGCCTCCACGGGTCTCGATAGCCCAGAGCAGGATGGCGATGGCATCAGCCTCGTTGTCGTCAGCAGGGGCAAAACCCTTGGCGCGAACGGCCGCGATCACGGCTGCTTTATCGGCATTGCCCTTGCCGGCAATGAACCGCTTGATCGTGCCAACTGGCACGCCCTGGTAGGCAATTCCCAATTCCTCGCCCCAGGCAGTAAGCACTGCAAGCAGGCCGCCATAGACGTGGGCAGCATCGGTCCCGAGGTGGCGTCGAACCTCCTCGAAGTGGACGGTCGCAATCGGCCCGGCATCAACATCCAGTTGATCGAGCCATTTGCGAAACCGGACGAACCGCATGCCGCCACCGTCGTAGCGGGAAGGCTTGAGGCTGAGGGTGCCACTGACGATCGGACCTGCTGTCGGGCGCATGGCCCAACCGGTGGTGGTCCCCAGATCCAGCGCAAGCATGGTGGCAGACGGGGCGATCAGCCCCGGAGTTGTTGCAGGGGGTGCAATACCTGAAGGCAAAGCGAGAGTATTCGAAGCCATGATGGTCTCCGTTCGGAAATGTCTGAATGATGTTTGCGGAAGATCGGGATCAGGGATCAGGGTGGTGCGCGCTGCTGCCTTGGAGCGACGGCCCGCGGGTTCCCATGCTGAAGGTGGACGCACACCCCACGGGGTGCGTCCCCATCCTTTAGGATGGGGGTTTCACACCCACAACTTGGGGTTGAGCTCAACGCCTTGGAAAACTGCCAGAAATTCAAGTTGTGGCAGTTGAGAATGGTCGATCCCTCCGCAACTGGATTGCGGGTGGCACAGCGTGCCCGTGCGAAGTCATGCGGGGGTAGTTGGGAAAATCGTCCGCAACTGGATTGTGCGTATCCGCGCGGGCGCACGGGTGTTTGTGCGGACCCAGTTGCGGAAATCGTCCGCAGCTTCCCTAACTGGATTGTGCGTGCCCATGCGTAGCCCGGAATGGTCGGCCCGAGGATCATTGCTCGTCCTCCGGATAGACCCAGACCCGGGGGTTCTCGACCGGCAGGGACCCGCCTGACTGGGGGCATTTGAAGTGGCTGGGCAGCACCTCCAGCATCGTGGGGGATATTTCGCCAGTGTCGGGATCTGCCGTTTCGCCGTTCCCGGGAATGATCATACCTTCGGTGCAGAGATAGCCGAACTTCGATGTCGTTCTGGCCATCCCGTATGGCGAGCCATCCCGGACAAACTTGATGTAGCCCTTGGTCGCCAGGACCGAGATGCGGTCCCTGATGGTATAGGTCCCGCCAAGGCCGCATTTGTTCTCGAACTTCTCCGCGAACTGCAGTGACGTATAGAGCCGCCCGGCAGCGGCCTCGTCGAGCAGGATGCCGAGAATGACATCATGCTTGCGCACCCGCTCCGCATCGAGCCTGGCGCCTACATCTTTGCGGATCAGCCGTTCGCTGCTTGCGTCGAGTTCGACCCATTGCCCGCCGCGTTTGTCCACCAGCATCGGGCCGATCGCTGGACCATTGCGCAGTTCGATCTCGAGCTTGCGCGCCGGCATGTCTTCGTCCGGCCGGTACATGATGATGCCGGAGGTATAGAAACCACGTAGCGCACTGGCGCCGGAAAGCGCCTGGAACGGGTCCTCCGCGACCTGTTTCTTGTTCAGCTTCTTGGTGTGGTGGGCGAGGATCACGCCGGCATCAGGGGCGACGGCGTCGCGCAGCTGCTCGACCCGCTGCTGCAGGAAGAACATCATGGCGCCGTTGTCGTTTTCGCCGCCGCCGTCGGGCCCGCCGTCAAACAGGTTGCGGATCGGATCGATGCAGATGATGTCCGGCGGGACGTCCGGGAAATTGGATTTGATGGCATCGACCGCCAGCGCCACGCCGCGCTCGTCGAGCAGTAGGCGCAGCTTGGGAGTGACCACCAGGTTGTCGCGGGCGGCGGCAATGACGGCAGGATCGAGCCGGATGGCCTGCAACCGCTCGCGCAGATAGTGGTACTGGATCTCTGCCTGGAGATAGAAGATCCGCAGGGGGCGCGGCGGTGTGAAGCCAAGAAACGCCACGCCCGCAGCCATGTGCGCTAGAAGGCAAATCAGAAAATCGCTCTTGCCCACCTTGGGGGCGCCGCCGAGCACGAGCAGACCGCCGGGTGTCAGAAGCCGGGGTGCGACGATGTCAGCGGGCATCGGGCTGGCGTCATCCAGCAGCGCGCCAAAGGTGAAGGCGGGCATGTCTGCCCGGCGTGCGGTTTCAGCAGAACGAAGCAGCGGCGGGCCGTTGCGCTCGACATGCAAGCGCCACAGCCGATCGGATTCCGCCTTCAGGCGATCGAGCGGCCAGCTCGGCCGCAGCATTGCGGCATTGTACTGACAGATCGCTTCCCAGCCTTCGTCCGGACTGATGCGACCATCATGGACCTGACGGATAAAGTGACCGATGGCGGCGCTCGCGCCCTCGAACCGCGACCAGGCATCAGCCCCGCCCTCATGGACCGGCGTCGTCAGCACATCGGCAAGAGCGGGCTTTTCGTTAGATGAGGCAGAAGCCGCACCAATCCCGGGCATGGGCGGCATGGCCGAGACCATCTCGGCAAAATCAGCAAGGTCCACTTCACGTTTGGCGGCGTGCTGCAGGATCTGCACCATGCGCTGGCTGCCACCCTTATGGTAGATGGTGCCCGGGACACGGATCGGCTGGTGCGCGGAGCGGAAATGGGTGTCGCCGGCCACCTTGGCGGCAATGGCACCGCGCAGAGCGCAAACCTGCTCGACGTCGGTATCGGTCGCAGGCTCCGAGAGTTTCCACCAGACATGGAGCTTGTGCGCACCTTCAGGCGTTCGCCCACCGCTCTCCACGATCAGAGTGGGGTCACCCAGATGCCGGGTCAGATGGGCGAGCTTGGCACCGATATCGCCGGTGTCGATGTCGACGACGATCGCCTGCATCGCGGTGATGTCGGCAGACTTTGCCTGACCGCTCTCCGCCACCGTGCCGGGGATCACGTAAACTGCCGCGCCCTCGCGCCCTGCCCAATGGGCAAAGGTTGTGAGCTTTTCCGGTGCGGATGCATCCGCATCGATCCAGATATTGTGGGGCTTGCCCTCGATACCCTGACCCTTGTCGATGAAGCTGCGGACCGGGATCAGGCCGTCGCAGTAGTCGAAAACGACATCGAAGAAGGCAGCGATCTGGGCGGGATCTGGCTCAAGGAGCAGCTCTTCCAGCAATGCGGCATCGTTGAAATCCCGCCAGGGGTTGAAGTGAACGACATTGTCTTCGGTCACTGGGGCATCTCCCAGCAACGGGCAGCCCACGAGCAGAAGCGGCACTCGAAATGCTCACGTGTCCGGGTGAAGCGCGGCAGCAATTCCCCGGCCTCGGTGGCCGACAGGATCCGCACGGCCTTATCGCTCATGCGCTGGGCCAGCTCCCCATCGAACGGGACCAGTTCGTGATGGAGTTCGGCCGTGTCCTTGTTGATCGCCGTGAACAGCGCTGGGGCGGCCGAGATGCCCGGCACGCTGGCTTCCATATAGGCCTGGTAGAGCGCGATCTGGGCAGCATAGACCGGCTTCGACAGCACAACGCCCTTCGACACAGTCTCCCGCCAGTTCTTCGCGTTCATGGTCTTGCATTCCCAGAGCGCGGGGACACGAAGTCCAAGCGCCGCAGGAGCACCGGCGATGATCCCGTCGACATGACCGCGCAGTCGCCCCCCAGCGGCCGAGAAGCCGAACTGCTCGCCGTCCGGACGATTGCCTTTGCGCGTGAACAAATCGAGGCCGGCACCGCGCAGCCAGGCTATGGCCAGATCTTCCAGGGCGTGACCCACCGCGAAAATCCGCAGGGTTCGGCCCGAGAAGTCCGCATTTTCGTCTTTGGGCGTGGCCGTGAACTCGAACTGGAGCGCGCGCTCGCAGGAAACGCCGACCCGCGAGCCGCCGAGATAATCCCGCGGACTGCGCGCGGCGTTGTCTGCCACGAGATGGCTATCGACGAGGGCGTTCAGACGTTCGCCGAATGCGGGACGGTGATTGAAGTCCAACATCAGAACGGCACCTCCATGGGGTCATCCACGGCTGCCTGATGCATCGCGGTCTGGAAGCCATCGATCGCGACGGTGATCAGCTGGAGCATCTGCTCCTGCGACCATTCGCTGGGCGGGGAGTGCCAGCCGATCGTGTCGATCAGGGCTGCGACGGGTTCCAGCGCGGCGCGGATTGCGACCTCTTCCTGGGCGGTCAGATCAACCATGTCCTGCACCTTGCACGCCCGCAGCCAGAAGAAGCGCTGGCAGCTGATTGAGCAGAACCACACAGAGGGGCCCGATCGTTTCGTACGTTGCGGGCCCGACCAGCCGAAGCCAGAGGTTGGACGAAGGCAGACTGCACACAGCAATCCGCGTGGATGCCAGCACCGCAGTCGCTTTTCGGCAGAGGGCGATTTTTCCATGGGCGGTATCCATCACGCCGCCTCCCGCAAAGCATGCGGATCCGCGCCCATCACGAGGCCGCGGATGGCTGACTGGTTGAAGCGGAAGGAGAGCAGCGCGGAGGCGTGGTAACGCGTCAGGCCGTAATCCGTCCGATAGGACGGTGGCAGGAAGGCCAACTGCTTGTCGGTCGGCGGTTGCCGCAGCCAGCCACGGCTTTTGTGGGCGGACTCGTCGCTCTCATGAGTGTTGAGCCAATCGTCTGCGGCAGCGAGGCAGATGCTGCGCTCACCCATGGCCAGCAGATGTGCGGGCTTTTTGGGCTGACCGCCGATGCCATACCAGCGACCGTTCAGGAAGAAGACGCCGGCCCATGCGTGAAAACCGTTGGCGACGAGCGCAGCATCGTCCCCGAACAGATCCACCCACTCGAAGCTCGACCGTTTCAGCAGGTCGATTTCGGCCATGATGAACTGGCCGAGCGGCTCGGCAGGATCGCGCGACGAGCCTTCCCAGATATGACCGCACAGAGGACATTCGGTTACGGCGGCCGGTACGACAGCACCGCATTCAGGACATTCCTTGGTCGGTGCATCACCGTTGGCCTGCTTGCCATCGAGATCGACATCCTGCTCGAGCGAGCCATGGATCAAGGTCGACGTTCCGAAGTCGAGGACGATGCAGTCGGTCTTGACGATGCCGGGATATTCTTCCGGGTTCACGGTGCGCAGGCCACGACCGATCATCTGGATCATGGTGGATTTGAACGAGCTGGGGCGCAGCAGGATGACGCAGGAGGTCGGGGGGTGATCCCAGCCTTCGGTCAGCACCGCGACATTGACGACCACCTGAATGTCACCGGCGTCATAGGCGGCCAGGGTGGCACGACGGGTCGCGTCATCCAGATCCCCATGTACGACTGCCGCGGGAATGCCATCTGCGTTGAAGGCGTCGGCCACGTTCTCGGCATGACTGACGGTCGAGCAGAACGCGACCGTCTGGCGGTCGCCGGCCTTATCCCGCCAATGCGCAATGACCTGTTCGGTCACCGGCGCCTTGTTCATGATGGCGTCGACCTGTCCCATGTCGAAATCGGCAGCCGTCTTGCGAACCTTGCCGAGATCTTCACGAACCCCGACGTCGATCACAAAGGTGCGCGGGCGGACGAGATGGCCCGAGGCGATCAGTTCACCCATGCGGATCTGGTCCGCCACGTTAGTGAATACTTCGCGCAGTCCCTTGCGGTCACCGCGATTGGGCGTGGCGGTGACCCCGAAGATGCGCGCCATCGGATTGCGGTGCAGCACCTGGTCGATGATGCGGCGGTAGCTGTCGGCAACCGCGTGATGCGCCTCGTCGATCACCAGCAGATCGACCGCCGGCATGGCATCCAGATTAGCCGGCCGGGAAAGGGTCGGCACCATTGCGAAGGTGACCTGGCCATCCCAGTTTTTGCTGCTGGCATCGACGACCGAGGTCGACATGCCGGGATTGACCCGGGAGAATTTGTCCCGGTTCTGATCTGTCAGTTCATCGCGGTGGGCCAGGACACAGGCCTTAGCGCGGCTGTCGCCGATCATCTGGCCGGCCACCGCAGACAGGATGATCGTTTTGCCCGTGCCGGTAGGAGCCACACCGAGCGTGTTGCCGTGGGTGTCGAGCGCAGACAGGCTGCGCTCGACGAAAAGGGACTGTCGGGGACGAAGGATCATGGCGTGCTCCTCACTGCGCCCAGGCGGGACGACCGCCAGTTGCGGGTGCCGAGGAGAACTGAGGCGATGCAGCCGCTGGCGCGGCCGCGACCGATCCCATCAGCGCCGCATATTCGCGGTGGTCCGGGGTAACGGCGGCGCGAATGTCGTTCTTGTCATCGCCATTGCTGTCGGTGCCGACATCAATGCGGGCGACGAACTCCAGTCCGTCGAGGTCGCCGAAACCGCTGATACGGCGTGCCGCCTGGGCCTGCGGGCTGTTGTCCTTGTCGGAAATCCCGCGCGCCGAGTTCAGCATCGAGCGCACCAGACCGCGCCCCATATTGGCCCAGTCGGGACCCTTCGGGCTGTAGAGCCCGATCATGCCGAACACCTTGCGCTTGGCGAAGGGACCTTCGAGCACCGTGTATTCAATGTTCAGATAGACCGAACCGGTGGTGCCACGGGTGGCATAACCACCAGTCCAGCCCTGGCTGGGATCATCATGGCCGCCCGGCCGGATGGTCATGCGGACCTTGGCGAGAGTGCCCTTGGGGATGATGTTCGAGGTCTGTTTGGCGTCGTTGAAATCGTTCCAGCTACCCATGATGGGTCTCCTTGTTCAGGTCAGTTTTGGGGGGATTGGGTGTTGGCTGCCGGCACGTCGGGCAGGCCGAATTCCAGCCGATCGCTGGCGGGCGTGACGGGGCCACGGATCTTGGCCATGAGCCGGCCCAGGTGCGGTTCCTCGACCAGCGCGAGGCGGCCAGACCGGTCCTTGGCCGGGTAGGACCACGGGTTGATCGTCTGGCAGATGAAGGCACGCGAAGCGTTTCCGGCCTCGTCCTTCAACTCGGCCATCGTCAGGACTTCATCGACGATGCCCGGCAGCTCGAGTCCGGTCTTGGAACCGTCGATCTGCGGCTGAAAAACCTTGCGATTGAAGTCGTCCAGCTTCTCGTCAAGGATGCCGACGAACCAGACATTCTTCGTCCGGGTGTGCTGGAGATGGGTCAGCCAGGCGATCATTTCCCGGCCGTGCAGACCATAGGCACCGCGCATGTCAGGCTTGCCGGTCTTGTCGGAAAACGCCTCGGGCTGGCCCTTGCACCACTGGAAGCACAGGCGCCCGGCAACAGTGATCGAGTCGATGAAGACCGTCTCGTACCGATCGATCGCCGCAGCATCGCCGAACCGGGCGCACACCGCATTGTAATGCGCCTGGCTGTAGACCTGATCGTCGCGCAGCGCCGGGTTGGGCCCGCCGATGAACACGGCGAAGTCGCGGCATTCTTCCCATGTGCGGGGACGGATGCTGTCGCCGGTCCAGCCTTCGATCGCGAGGTCGCCGGCTTCGAGGTCGAAAAACAGCGCGGTCGAGGCCGGGAGCGTCCAGAGCAGGCTGGTCTTGCCGATGCCGGATTTGCCGAAGATCACGCCCTTGATACCGCGGTTTTCCGCGAGACGCTGATCTGCTGAAATGATCGGGAGAGTCATGCTGCGCCCTCCAGCTTGAGTTTGAAGCTGGGGGAGCCGCTGCGCACCGTGCGGGCGGTAGTGAAGGCGCTGCGAATTTGGCTGGGCCAGGCCGCGAACTTGCGCTCGGAGACCTTGAAGCTGATGTCGACATATTCGCGGGGGTCTTCGCCGTCGGCCTTGATGCGCTCGACCAGCTGGGCCAGTTCGAACTGATCCCAGTCGACCTTCTTCGGCAGGTCCGCGACGATCGTCACATCGCCATCAGCGAAGCGCGCGGTGCCAAATTCCTTACCAGCGTCGGCACGCACTTGCTGGGCGCGATCGGCATATTTGAGGGCGAGTGCGCCATTGAGCCACTCGCTGGCCGTCTTGGCGAAACGAAGGCGTTCCTCGACCTCCTGCTGGAGATGGACGAGCATCTCGGCCGGCAGGGCGACGATCTCGCCTACGGCCATGTGGACGAAGTCGTCCACGCTGATGGTGTTGGGGATGGTCATGTCGGCCGCCCTCACGCCACGGCCTGCGCATCAGCGCGGGCGGTATTGTGACGGGCCTGGGCAGCCTCGAACGCCTCGACATCTTCGAGGCGGTAAACGACGCGACCGCCGAGCTTGATGAATTGCGGGCCTTCGCCCGTCCACCGCCAACGCTCGAGCGTGCGGTGGGAGATATTCCAGCGATCGGCGAGATCGATCTGGTTCAAATGCCTGAGTGACATGAGCGTAACTCCGTTGATGCGCTTTCCCCTTCATCCAGCTTCCTGCTGGCCCTTGGGGATGCGCGCATTTTCAACGGGTTAGGCGGAATTCGATATAATCAGCCCCGATCTTTCTTGTGACATACGCCAACGAAAAAGCCCCGGATTCCGGGGCTCACGCTAGGCGGATTGTGACATCTGGCGGCGTATGGCGTGACGCGAAAGACTCAGGCTTATGATGTAGCCGCGCCCTCGACCTGAACGTCGCCCAACGAGATTTCTCGGCATTCCGGATTCAGGCGATAGCCAGCGCGCTCTTTCGTCTCGATGAAGGTGTCCTGATTCACTGGGATCCCGAGCATCACGGCGAGCGGATCGAGGGCCTTGCGTAACCGCCCCAGTTGTTGGCGCATCGATTGCTCGCTGATGCCAAGCCGGTCTGCCAATTCGGTTGCCGGCAGGAACGGAACATCCGCTTTTTGTCTCTTTGCGTTCCGAAAGTTCTCGATTAGCACCTCGACCACGCGAAAATTTGCACCGTCCAGATGATGGCCACCCTGGAACACGATGTGCTGGCTGTTTTCATCCAACGCAAATTCAAGAACTGGGGTGCCAAGGCGATCCATGAACGCCTTGGCCTGTGCATCGTAGTCGGAAGCCGCGACCGCTTCTATGTGTCCTCGACTGAAGCAGGTTGCCAGCAGAGAACCTGGCGGAAGTTCGTTTCGGTACAACGGCCCGATGTGCGACGAAACTGCAGTGGTGATCACGTCCTCAACCGCCTTCGCGTGGCGTTGAAAAAGGTCGAAAATCCGATCACCAGCATCACCGGTCGTCAGACCGGGAAAGTAGTCCAAGGAGGACACGACCTCTGGAAAGTCTACGAGAAACCGTTCTTTAGTTGTCGTGGCAATTCGCTGAAACGTCGAAACATAGCCCAAGGCCATCCGCAGATCGTCGTCTGCGCTGCGATCGGCCAAGAGGAGGTCGCGCATGTAATTTTCAGATGGCTCATTGTCCGCCATGCCGGCGGCAAGAACCGCAAAGCGTCGGTCGATGCATTGCGAACAGACCCCGCAGTGCTTCTGCTTTTCGGTCCAGATCCGCGGCCTCGTGCAGCTTACGGTCTGCTCGAGCATGTCGGCGACCCCCGCTTCGGCGATTTTCCGGGTCACCTCCTCCTTCGTCAACCATTGTAGAGGGGTCTGGATCTCGATCTGGCGGTCTAAGAGCAGTGAAAACAGCGACTCCAGTCCACGCAGCACTTTCGGGTGTGTAGTACGCGTGGCGCGACCACCCACAACATCGCCCGACAACGGCGGATTGATGCTGACAACACCGTTCTCATAAAAGCTGAAGCTGTCCTTGCCGGTCATCCTCGCTACCACAAGCCCGAGGCAGGCAAATAGGAACGACCGTGTCCGCTGCGTGAATTCACGCGCCCGTACATTCTCATTGCTGACCCAAACTGGTATGTACGAAACCTTCTGACCAAAACCCCTCTGTTTCAGGCCTTCGATCAGGTTTTCCTGAACGGCGCGTATCTTGGTGGAAGAGTAGTGTCCAACGAGCGTGACCGACTTCCCGCGCGTGATGATGTCGTTGACGGTTCCCGCAAACGAGTCGACACCCCCAGAGAATAAGGCGACCTCGTCGTGCTCTGCGGATGCGTCGATGAGATCGGAAAAGTACAGTTCCCCCGGCTGGAACGGAGCTTCAGTTTTTCGGAAATCAAACTCGTAACTGTCATCCGACAGGAAGCCCAAGGTGTCCGCTAGGATCTTTTGAACCTCTGGGTCCTGCCAGACCTCGATCTCGCGCACCGGGATAGAAAACCGCAGGCTTCGGCGCCAGTTCTCACCGAAATTCGTCAGCTTGTCAGAACCACGGATCAGTCGCTGATCAGCACAATATACGTAGGCTGCCACCTCGAGCAGGTCGATCAGTAGATCGGGCACATTCCCGAGCATTGTCCGGCTGATGTAGTCGATGCGCAGATTGACGTTCTTGGATGGCCCGTGGACGTCCAGAGTGATAGCCTCCTGGGTCGAGGGCTGAGACACTCCGCATTCGATCAGAAACCGTTTCACGGTGCCCCCTTCCTCATTTCAAGCTCGATCCGCATTTTCTCGACCGCATGGGCTGAGAACCGACGGACGTCAGCCTTCGACACCTGCTTGCCGTCCCTATAGTGGTTCTTACCCAGCCAATCTTTAGCGAAGGCGCGCATGATGAGTGCCGACTCGTCACAGTGGCGCCGGATCGCATCGTTGAAAGCCCGGAGATCGTGCACCGATTTGGCGACCCGACCGGCACCGACCATGTTGTGGAGATTGCGATCAACATAATAGTGGATCACGCGTTCGACAAAGTTCGCGTAAAAACGATGGGCCAGCGCCGCAAATTGTTCAGTTCCTCTAAGCGCCGCGACCGATGTACGCACATCGATCGCCGTTGGCGTCCATAGTGTTGGCAATGATGCCCGCATCGCCTCGCCCAGAGCCGATAGGCCGGCACGGCGCGCTATTTCGCCCAGGTCTGTGGCTCCCGAATGAAGTCGTCTCTGGACCGTCTCCAAAGCTCGGTCGTAACCGACAAGCACATTTGATTGCGAGGTCGGCGCCATGTGCGCCATGCCGAGTTCTCCAAGACTGGCTGGAAAATCGTCGGAGGCCACCGCCTGAGGCATTCTGACAAGAAGCCAAAGGGCCTCAATGAAGACGTCGTCTTTCAGCGCGAGTTTCAATGCGTCGCGCCCGACTTCGGTCACCTGGTCGACCAGGTCCTCGGTAGGAGTGCCACCATCAACCAGAAACTTGACGATGTCCGGCAGAAGGCGGTGTGCTGGAAGCTTTCCAAGCCGCTGATGTCCCACCGCGCACCTAGCCTCCAGCAGATTGCGCTGGTTGCAAACAAACATTCGACCAAGAAATTTCGTCCGCTCTAAACAGCTTAATCACGTCCTGCTCCCTCGCACAGGTAGCGACCGCGCGGACCTCCCAGCCTCGCTTTATCGGATCACACACAGATGTTCTGATTTCGTTCACGAAATCAAAAGAATCAAGCGGAAGCGTAACGCGAGAAGGCTCGCGCTTTCTAATGATTTCGCTCCTATACTACAACTACTTGATAATGCTTGTTTATATGAGATTCCCTCGCTTACCGTCGCGCCAATCCAACTTTACTGCGAACGGTCTCATGTCCTCCGTTACCTCCAATCCAAATGGGCTTTGCCCCTCCAAGATGTCGTCAGACGCCCGGCTCTCCGAGTTGGGGCGCATCGTGGCCGCCGGCGTGCTGCGCATACGCGAACAGTCCAGTCCTTTATCTGCCGCGAGCGGAGATAGTTCACTCGCAATCCTGCCCGCCAGGAGCGTCAGTCGTCCCCGGGCACGAGCCCGGAATGGAGGACAATGATGCACAAACAGGATGACAATGCGCAGGTGCTGGCCAGGCTGGCAGCGCTGAAGGAGATGTCGGTCAAACAGCTGAAGGCCGAGTGGGTGTCGCTGGCGGAGTAAAATGCCCCAGAAGTGACATTTGAAAATTCCCCACTTCGTTTGTTTGACCCTGTCCGGGGCGCGCCCCGGACAGGGT
>Ga0308017_1000014_pt1 | contig 57502 bp, 50 predicted proteins | sample Neamet280_FD_203145 | JGI IMG/M metagenome (GOLD analysis project Ga0308017, IMG submission 203145) | Marine microbial communities from water near the shore, Antarctic Ocean - #280 | ecosystem: Environmental > Aquatic > Marine > Unclassified | place: Southern Ocean | collected 2014-10-01
TCTTTAAGAACTTCAAAGGAAGCAGTCCTACTAAATTGACTTCGTCCCCAGCCTAGCTTAGCACACAGATACACTTCTATAGCTTCACCAAGCTCAGCGTATGCTAGCTCCTTCGTGTCTATACCACTGCATCTGTCTAAAGCACGATTAAACACTTTACCAGACTTCTTACGCAAAGTCCCCCTCACATCACGATGTTCTGAGTCAGTTCTTCTTTTAAAGATCAATGCAACCCCGGCCATAAGAGGCCCTAATATGTAAAGCAGCCAAATCAATTTCAATGATATAGCTTCATTGTTGTCGGAGCCCCAATGTGCGTGACTTGTGTTTATGTGTCTAATATCGTGATTGAGAACTTTAACCTTTTCCTTGATGCTATACGTTGTTTCATCGCCATTAATACCATCGCCTTTCTTTATCAGAATCACTTCATTTCTAAGTGTACGTGTTATGTACTTGTCATCTTTATAGTCGTAGTAGCTTAAGCTTATTTCAGGGAGTGAGTACTCGCCTGGAGCTCTAGGTATGACTACGTATTTATATGTTCTACGGCCACTCTCTCCAGCGGTGTTAATGGTTATGTTGTCGATGATTTCCGGGTCGAACACTTCGAATTCCACAGGCCAAACCAACTTAGGTTCGCGTATTAGTTTTAGGTTTCCATTTCCAATAAAAGTCAATTCGAAATTGAAAGCCTCGTTTACCTGAATGCTATCGGCATCAGTCCTAGTCTGAATTCTAAGATTCGCAAAAGTCCCAATGAATCCATCTGGTTTCCCGTCAGGTAATGGCACCACATTAATAGTAGCTGGTCTAGAACCGGTTTTTATCTCCTGTTGCTGGAAGAATCCCACGTTTTTATATCCCTGTATAATGAAATCATCCAATGTAAACGATCCTGTTTGTTGTGGAAAAGCAAGAATTTCTTTCACAACTTTTTCTACATATTCAACTCCGTTGATGATTTTTATTGATTGTTTATTCGTCCGTTCAGGCAAGCTTTCAGTCCAAAATCCCTCCAGCTCAGGAAACTTATTGATGTTGTAGCTAACCCTTCCATCCTTTGCATAAATCTTGTATCTAATTATCACAGGCTCCCCTAGATGAACGCTTTTTTTATTCACGACTACTACACTAGTTAGTAGTCCATAACCTGAGCGGGTTTCATCAGCACTGTTGTTTGTTGATGAAACTTTTAACACGAATGGTTCAGAATTCATAACTCCCTTCGTCGTAGACAACTTAACTGCAGGTATAGTTATATCGGAATTTGATGTTACTTGATAAGAATATGTGTAGCTGTAGCTGTATGTGGTTTTAAAATTATACATACTTGTCTGCTGAGATACGGATGGCCCTCCCATCAAATGCAGTCCCTGTATTTTACCTAAACTTATTTGTCCCGTTTTTAATTTACAATTCGACAGTGTTACAGTTAGTTGTATCCTATTGTTAGTTCTTGTAGGATTTTGATTAACCGTACACGTAACACTGGCGTCTTGCGATACAGCTGTCCCGGCAGAAAAGATGACTAGTGTCAAAGCCATCACCACACTAATGATATTTCTGATACCTACCATTGCTTTTCTATTGTTTTCTTTCCTGACCCTTTTTGCTTTGTCAGCTTAGCTTGAATCTTCTCCTCCTCGTTTTCTAGGTTTTCTAAAATGCGTTCCATCTCCTCCTTTGAAATTTGCTTGTCTACGGGCTTTCCCTCTTCTTCATTTTCTTCTGGCAGTTCACTCTCCTCTGCTTCCTCGTTATTATCTTCTCCGTCTTCTCCGTCTTCTCCTTCTTCGCCTTGCTCTCCTTCTTCTCCTTCTTCGCCTTGCTCTCCTTCCTCTCCTTCCTCGTCTTGCTCTTCCTCCTGTTCTTCCTGCTGCTGTAGAAGTTTATACGCGTTTGCTAGATTGTGTCTCGCCTCAACGAAGTTAGGGTCGTGTTTAAGCGCCGATTTGTATGCTTCTATGGCTGTTTCGATTTCCCCTCCCATTAAGGATGCGTTTCCAATGTTATACTCAGAACGAGATTTCAGAATCGGATTGTCACTGAATTCTATTGCCTGTTGGAATGCAGAAATAGCAGATTCAAAATCCTCTGTCTCGAGTAATGATCTGCCTCTGTTGTAAGCCGCGATATCTTCATAGTTCTCAAGACTACTTCCAGAATTGAATGAGGAGGCTGCCGACTCGTGTGCCTGTGCATTAAACGCCTCCACTCCGTCAATAAGGTGTTGCTTTAATTCTTGCTGGGTTTGGGCGTTAGCCTTAGTAAACAAAAGAAATATCAGCGATATGTAAACAAAATATTTCATTCGCTTTTTGTAGGGTGGGGGATCAGTGTTTCTAGTATGATTAAGACCAAACTAAGTAAAAGTAGAATCTGAAATTTATGGTCGTAATCTGTATACCTGACATCCGTAGTTGCGATTTTAAGGGTTTTACTAAAGGCTTCAATAGTGGGGTTTATATTCACGAAACTTTTATTAGCTCGTGTGAATAGTCCACCACCTGCTTGTGAAGTTGCTATCAAGCTGGACTCGTCAAGTTTAGAAACGACAGGCTTCCCGTCGGAAGATTGTAGGAATCCGATCTTTTCACCACGCTTGTTGAATTTAGGTACGGGGCCACCTTCAGGCGTAGCTATACCTAAAACATGAACGGTTACACCAGAATCATTTGCTTTAGATGCAGCTGCGACGGGATCGTCCTCATGGTTTTCTCCGTCAGTTAATATTAGAATACTCCTTCCGTTCTCTGGAGCATTTTCGAATGCCTTGAGACAAACATCTATCGCAGCTCCAATGGCTGTTCCCTGTGTGGCGATAAGATTAGGACTTACAGAATGTAGATATGTCTTTAATGAACTGTAATCTGAAGTTAGCGGACACTGAACGTATGCTTCGCCTGCAAAAACCACAAGCCCCAGTCTGTCAGTTCCTAGTTTAGAAATAATTCTTTCGACGGTTTGGGTAGCAATATCTAAACGCGATGGCCCTAAATCTTCTGCCATCATGCTATTACTGACGTCTATGGCTATCATGATGTCCGAACCCTTAGACTCAACCTCTATGAGTTTGCTTCCCACTTTGGGCCCCAAAACAGAGAAAACAGTCAATGCTAATGCCATGCGCCAAACTAAAAACCTCCATGTGTCTCGTCTGGGTGAGAATTTTGAAAGAACTCCATCTAGCAAGTCAGCATCAGCAAGTTTATTTGCAGATCGGATTTTCCAATGTATATGAATAATGTATGCTACAGTTGAAATAGGTAGGATGGCAAGTAGTATCAGCCATTCCCTTTTATTCCATTCTATATGCGGTGCGAATTCATGTAATACGACTGTTATTGCTCCGATGGCCACCCAAAAAACAATTTCAGCTATACTCACTCCTAGAATTATGGGCTTTAACTGCTTCATGATAGCGAGCGGATAAAGGTGAATCTTAAAGCTCTTTCTAGTATTATGGAGATTAATGCCATTAGCGCAAATGGCAAGTAGGCCTCCGTTTTACGTTGGTATTTTATTACGTTAAAGCGAGTTTTCTCCAACTCGTCAATTTCACTATAGATGCTAGAAAGTTTTTCTGCATTAGTTGCTCTGAAATACTTTCCGCCTGTTCTGTTGGCGATGTCCATTAGCACATCCTCATCAATTCTCACATCCACCCAGTCATACCTATATCCCGTTCCGCTAGCATTAAATGCAACGGGGCTTTTTGCTTTCCCTATAGTTCCTACTCCAATGGTGTAAATGCGAATGTTATTTAGCTCCGCAAGTTGAGCGGCATCGCTTGGGTCGATTTGGCCTGCATTATTCATACCGTCTGTGAGAATAATTATAACTCTGCTCTCCGCTTCTGAATTTCTAAGCCTGTTAACGGCTGTAGCTAACCCCATCCCAATGGCCGTACCGCCTTGAAGCAGCCCCGGTTGTAGGTCCATGATGCCGTTTTTTACTACCACATGATCGGAAGTTACAGGTACTTGAGTAAACGCTTCACCTTCGTACGCTACGACACCTATCCTGTCGTGAGGGCGAGCATCTATAAACTCAATTGCAACAATTTTAGATCTTTCCAGTCGGTTTGGCTTGAAGTCCTGACTCAGCATGGAATGACTCACGTCTATAGCTAATACAAGATCGATTCCTTCACTCGTCATATCCTCTACGCTGTCTGAAGATTGAGGCCGCGCTAACGCTATTATGAGCATCCCAATTGCAAATGTCCTTATCGCGTGTGGCAATTCAGTTATCCAGAAGTTAGAATAATACCCCCGCTGATTACCCTCCGATGGAGATGTGTTAATAGTTGCACGCAAAGGCGATGATAGGCCCTTTGAAAAATATCTAAAAGCCACAAGCGCGAGCGTTAGTGGTAATAAATACAACGCTTTGAAGCTATGCCAATCATAATTTGAATCAGCATTAACGGCGATGATAATTACCGCAACAATTGCAATGATATGTGTCGGTAAGACTTTAAGCCACTTCATCACGATTCTCTTTGTTGCTCTCAATTTTCTCCCATGAACTTTCTACGAACGAAATACAGGTGTCCAGTGATTTTTCATGTAAGTCATCGGCAGCGGTAAATTTCGCGAATTTGATTTTATCTCCGGTTAAAAGAGCTGCGATCAATTCCTGTTTATCACTCTCGCTTACGTCTAGCATTTTAATTAACTGAACAGCTTCACTAGATGTCTTGTCGAGTGACTTTACCATAAATCTAGCATCGATATATGTTCTAATCACCTGACTCAAATGTACTTGAAAAGTCTTCCCATCACCCTTTTTCCAGGCCTCTCTCTGCTTTAATTCCTTGAGTGCTTTGAGCGCGATAATATGTGCTGGAATCACCTCCATTTCTATTTCTTCTTCAATATTTATGTTTCGATTCCGCCCTTTTTTAATCACAAACCATAGACCTAATACTAAACAAATCACTAGTAATGTCCACCCTGCATATGGTAGCCATCGCACTATATTTTCTGCATTAGTCCATTTAACGTCATAAATTTCAGCATGACCTATTATGTCCTTAGAGTTCTCCGTTCTTGTAGGAATAACAGTAATACTAAGCCCGGGTAATATTATTGAGCTTGAGTCAAAAGCAGTCACCGCCCATGTTTTTTCAACGACATAATTCCAGTCCTCCGGATCTAATTCTGAGGGAGCTAAAGTGTCAGGTCCGGAAGACGAGATAATTTCCCATCCACCAGGTATTGTGTCTGTCCAGTTAGGCAATACGTCAGTTCTAAGACTGTCATTAATAACCGAAAATCCCATTCGTGCAGTTATAGTAGCTCTTTCGCCCCAGCTTATTTCGCTTGTGTCTGCAGTGAACAGTACCTGAGAGTGTACACCCGTAGTTATGAAAACTAAGACCCAAGTAGAGATGATATTTATAAAGTACTTACCCACGTTTGTCAAATAATTGCATTAATGGTTTCACGTAATCTCTGTCAGTTCTTATCACTGTATGGTCTATGCCTGCTCTAGAAAACATTTTATCCAGTCCGTCACACCTTTTTAATTCTGCTGCTTTGTATTTCGTTCTGGCTTTTTTAGATGAACTCCAGATCCAATCTTCATTACCTGTTTCAGGATCTTTTACAGGTAAAAACCCTACACTCGGAATCTCCTTGTCAATAGGGTCGTCGAGCCTTAAGGCCACAAAATCATGTTTTCTTCCGGCTCTTTTTAACAGCTGTTCAAACCCATCATCTCTAAAGTCGCTTAGCAAAAACGAGACTGTACGTTTCTTCATTGCTGAAAGAAAGTGATCTAATGCCATTGTAACATCTGTACCAGTGCCCTCAGATTTCACGTCTAGAAGCTCCCTTATTATCCTTAAAACGTGAGATCTACCCTTTTTAGGGGGGATAAATTTTTCGATTTTATCTGAGAAAAGAATAGCTCCGACTTTATCGTTGTTTCCTAGAGCACTAAAGCCCAAAACCGCCGCCAATTCAGTTATTGTATCTCTCTTCGTTGAGCCTCTTGTGCCTAGGTCTATCGATCCACTTACGTCCGCGATTATAAACACAGTTAACTCCCTTTCTTCCTCAAACACCTTTAAATACGGTGTTCCCATCCTAGCGGTAACGTTCCAATTGATAGACCTTATCTCGTCCCCGTGCTGGTACTCTCTGTTTTCGCTGAAAGCCATCCCACGACCTTTAAAGGCACTGTGGTATGAACCAGAGAAAATCCGGTCACTCAGGCCGCGAGATTTAATCTCAACACGCCTTACTCTCTTTAAAAGTTCAGAAGTGTCCATATAAATCCTTAAGGCACTATTACCATATCCATAATCTCAGTCACTATTTGTTCCTGAGTAATATTCTCTGCCTCTGCCTCAAACGTCAAGCCCACACGGTGTCTCATCACATCCATAGCTACAGCCCTGACATCCTCAGGTGTTACGTACCCTCTGTGGTTCAGGAATGCATGTGCTTTAGAAGCAAGTCCCAGTCCTATGCTAGCTCTAGGCGACGCCCCGAAACTGATTAGCTCACTTAAGTGACCCAGACCCACGTTTTCAGGTGATCTAGTAGCAAATACTAAATCAATTATATATCTCTCCACCTTCTCGTCCATATATATCGAGCTCACCAGATCTCTAGCCTCGAGTATCTCCTTAGTACTCACCACTACTGAAGGTTTTGGTAGTCCACCCACTTTTAGATTCGCCCTCATTATCACCTGCTCCTCTTCTTTAGTAGGATACCCTATAACGACCTTCAGCAAGAATCTATCTACCTGAGCTTCCGGTAATGGGTATGTACCTTCTTGCTCAACGGGGTTCTGGGTTGCAAGCACTAAAAACGGATCAGGCACTATGAATGTCTCGTTTCCTATCGTTACCTGCCTTTCCTGCATGGCTTCAAGTAATGCACTTTGCACCTTCGCTGGTGCTCGGTTAATCTCGTCAGCTAAAACGAAGTTGGCGAAAATAGGCCCCTTTTTTACGGAGAAGCTTTCCTTCTTCGGGTTGTAGATCATGGTTCCTACCACATCGGCAGGTAGTAGGTCTGGGGTGAATTGAATGCGGCTAAAATCAGCTTCAATACACTTGCTTAAGGTATTGATGGCAAGAGTTTTAGCTAGTCCAGGCACGCCCTCAAGTAATATGTGGCCGTTAGCTAGTAGACCTATGAGGAGCTTGTCTATCATTTGGGTTTGGCCTATGATAACCTTACCCATTTCAGCCTTTATGGCGTCTGTAATACGACTTGCTTTCTCAACCTTCTCGTTAAGTTGTTGGATGTCTGGAGCAGTTTCTATCATCTGTAAAAAATTTAGAAGGCTAAAATACCTTTCCCACCCACTTCCTAGGTAGTCGTAAAATTTAAATCTTGTTAAGAATTGTTGGGAAACATATTCGTTGTCTGTTTGGCTATTGGTTCATTACTACCCAATTTCGAGCTATGGAAAACAATTTATCCCTCCAAAATGTCATCTCAGCTGTTAGAACATTTCACGACTCTTTTAAAATCCCTAACTCCGATGAGCCGAATTCATCACTCTCAGAGAAAGATGTCTTGCTTCGTCACAGACTGATGGCTGAAGAGAATGATGAGTATCTAGAGGCTGCTAAAGCTGGCGATATGGTTGAAATTGCAGATGCTCTAGGTGATCAGCTTTACATTCTTTGCGGTACCATATTGCGTCATGGCATGCATGATGTGATAGAAGATGTTTTTCAAGAAATACAAGCTTCTAATATGTCAAAACTAGGAGAAAATGGTCTGCCCATTTTACGGGAAGACGGAAAGATTATGAAGGGTCCTGGATATTTCAGACCTAATATTAAAATGGCGATGGAAAATGCCTTGGCAACTAAAAACGTTAATCTATGATGTCTAGTAATACCCAGTATGTTTCTAAGCTAATTGCTAGGGCTAAATCAGGTAAGCCTGGCCTGCTTAGTCGAATTATGCAAGAGGTCATTCCTTTTAATAGACCTCACAGGATTTCTGTAGTAAAGTTAAGCTCAGAAACATGTGTGGTGAGTCTGCCGGACCGCAGGCGTAACAGAAATCACCTTGGCACCATGCACGCTTGTGCTATGGCTACTGCAGCTGAATTCGTTTCAGGACTCAACGTCCTAGAAGCCTTCGACATCACTCAGTACCGCCTCATAATGGGCAGACTAGAGGTTGATTATTTGAGGAGACCTAAAGGTTGTTGCACTGCTACTAGTTCTTGGGGCGACGGGAAGTTGCAGATGGTTAAGTCTGACATTTCTGCTGATGGTGTTGCTTCATTCACTCTTACATCAGTGGTGCTAGATTCCTTAGATATGAAAGTGGCAGAAGCGACGATACATTGGCAAGTAAAATCTTGGGAAAAAGTCAGGGTTAAGTAGGCTTCTAGCCCACTACACGAGCTATCTTTGCGCGTCATGATTGATATCACATTACCCGATGGGTCAGTAAAAAAAGTAGAGTCTGGAACTACGGCTCTCGATATTGCTATGGGAATTAGCGAGGGCTTGGCTCGTAACGTCTTAGCGGCAGAAGTTGCTGGCGAGGTAATAGATTCTCAACGACCTATCACTGAGTCTTCAACTTTAAAGCTACTAACCTGGCGAGACCAGGTGGGTAAGAGTACTATGTGGCATAGTTCAGCTCATCTTCTAGCTGAAGCTCTTGAGACTATGTTTGAAGGTATTAAGTTTTGGGTGGGGCCACCTGTGGAGTTTGGATTTTATTACGATGTTGATTTCGGAGAGCACACCTTCACGGATGGTCATATACCAGCCGTTGAAAAGAAAATGCTCGAGCTAGCAAAGGAGAAAAATGCATTTATTCGCAGAGAGCTAAGTAAGGCTGATGCTATTAAGTACTTTGAGGAAAAAGGTGATGAGTACAAGCTTGATCTGCTTGAGAGGTTAGAGGATGGGGATATTTCCATGTACACGCAGGGAGGATTTACAGATTTATGTAAAGGCCCTCATATTCCTCACACGGGTTTTGTGAAGGCTGTAAAGATTACAGCTATTGCCGGTGCATACTGGAAGGGAGATGAAAACAACAAGCAGCTAACACGAGTTTACGGTATTACATTCCCTAAAAAGAAGGAGCTAACTGAATATCTTGAATTAGTTGAACAAGCGAAAGCTAGAGATCACAGAAAATTAGGTAAAGAGCTTGATTTGTTTCATTTCAGTGAAAAAGTAGGTCAAGGATTGCCACTATGGCTTCCAAAGGGTGCTGATCTTAGAATGCGTCTAGAAGATTTCCTCAAGAATGTGCAGAAGAAGTCTGGATACCAGCCTGTAATAACACCTCACATTGGATCTAAGGACCTGTATGTGACATCTGGTCACTACGCGAAATACGGTGCGGATAGTTTCCAGCCTATTAAGACACCTTCTGAAGGTGAAGAGTTCTTATTGAAACCCATGAATTGCCCTCACCACTGTGAGATATACAAAGCGCGTCCACGTACTTACAAGGATCTTCCAATAAAATTTGCTGAGTTCGGTACAGTTTATCGCTATGAGCAGTCTGGTGAGTTACATGGCTTAACTCGTGTTCGTGGTTTTACTCAAGACGATGCGCACATCTTCTGTACAAACGATCAGGTTAAAGAGGAGGTTAGTAGTGTTATAGATCTAGTTCTATACATATTTAAGACATTAGACTTCAACGACTTTATAGTTCAGGTGAGCTTGCGAGATCCAGATAAACCAGAGAAATACATTGGTTCAGACGAGAACTGGGAGAAGGCTGAGACAGCTATTAAGGAAGTTGCAGAGGAGAAAGGACTAGAGACCATTATCGAATATGGTGAAGCAGCTTTTTATGGCCCGAAGCTAGACTTTATGGTAAGAGATGCAATCGGTAGAACTTGGCAGCTTGGAACGGTTCAGATAGACTACAATTTGCCTGAGCGATTCGAATTAGAATATGTCGGTTCGGATAACGCTAGACATCGTCCGGTGATGATCCACAGAGCGCCTTTCGGCTCAATGGAGCGTTTTATTGCCATATTAATAGAGCATTGTGCAGGTAAATTCCCGCTTTGGCTCACCCCAGAACAGGCTAGAGTACTAGCTTTATCTGACAAATACAACGACTATGCAGAAGAAGTCTCGAAAGTGCTAGAAAATCACGATATTCGCGCACTCGTAGACTGCCGCTCTGAGAAGGTTGGAAAGAAGATTCGCGACGCCGAATTAGAAAAGATTCCTTACATGCTCATAGTTGGTGAGAACGAAAAATCCGAAGGAACAGTCTCAGTGCGAAAGCAAGGAGAAGGTGATATCGGTACGATGACCATAGATGCTTTTGCGGAACGTATACGTTCTGAAGTTGCTGAAATGATTGCCGTTAGATAAGTGTTGAACAATTAAATGATTGAGTTATAGCAATACGCAGGAAAAGACGTCCCTACCGCGGTAGAGTACGCAAGGAGAACCCACACAACATCAACGAGCATATCTCAGTTGAGCAAGTTCGTGTTGTAGGAGATAATGTTGAGCCAGCAGTTATGACTACTGTCGCAGCTATGGCTTTAGCTAATGAGTTAGAACTTGACCTAGTCGAGATCTCACCTAAGGCTGACCCTCCGGTATGTCGCATTATCGACTATAAGAAATTCCTGTATGCGCAGAAAAAGAAGCAGAAAGAGATAAAAGCAAAACAATCAAAAGTTGTCGTAAAGGAAATACGATTCGGTCCTAACACTGATGATCACGACTTCCAATTTAAACTTAAGCACGCGCGAAAGTTTCTATCGGATGGAGCTAAACTTAAAGCTTATGTGTTCTTTAGAGGAAGAACTATCGTATTTAAAGAGCGAGGCGAGATTTTGCTTCTTAGATTTGCAACTGAACTAGAAGACATAGGAACTGTGGAACAGATGCCTAAGTTGGAAGGAAAGCGCATGACGGTCATGTTCAACCCAAAGAAGAGATAGAATTTTTTTATAACCCTAAAAACGATCTAAGGCCATGCCGAAGATGAAAACTAAATCAAGCGCTAAAAAGCGCTTCAAGCTAACAGCCTCGGGTAAAATCAAGCGTAAGCATGCTTTTAAGAGTCATATTCTGACGAAGAAAGGTACTAAGCAGAAACGTAACTTGACTCACAGTGCACTGGTCAGTAAGGCCGATTCACCGAACATCAAGAGACAACTCTGTATCTGATTTTACTCAATTCTGGTCTAATTAACCCGGTAGTTGGTTTCAAGTAAGATTCGAAAGTGTCTTCACCATATACCTAAAACATTTAACTCATGCCTCGTTCAAGTAATGCAGTGGCGTCTAGAACCCGCCGAAAGAAGATTCTAAAAATGGCGAAAGGGTACTACGGTGCTCGTAAAAACGTCTATACAGTAGCAAAGAATGCTGTAGAAAAAGCATTATGTTACGCTTACATTGGAAGGAAACTTCGCAAGCGTCATTTTCGCAGCTTATGGATTTTACGTATTAACGCTGCTGCTCGTCAGCACGGTATGTCGTACAGTAAATTCATGGGTGCACTTTCAAAGTCTGGTATTGAATTGAACCGTAAGGTTCTTGCAGATCTAGCGATGAACCACCCAGTTGCCTTTAAGGCAGTGGTGGATAAGATTAAGTAGGTTACCGCCTACTCCAGTCTAATCACCCTAAATATTTAGGTATTGAAAGAGGTCGACCCGGAATTTTCCTGGTCGACCTCTTTTCGTTGTCTCATCTTGTATGACGTCCTTACTTCATGCTGTCTATTACCCTGCCTTTTGCAATTGCCGCAGCAGTATAGTCAGGTTTAAGGCGTAAAGCTTCGTTGTAATCGTCTAAGGCAAGAGTTAGATCATTCTGACTCTCTCTCGTGATTCCTCTGTAATAGAAAGCTACATGATAGTGCGGCAACATATGAATAGCATCGCTAAACCATATTTCCGCCTCGGAGTAATCCTGCATGAATTCTAATTGAATAAATCCAGAGTTAAAAGCTGCCGTGGCATTAGTTGAATCAATATCCAAGATCTCTTCATACAATGCCATGGCTTCATCAAGCATTACTGCCTCTTGATAGTGCATTGCTAAATTGTATTTAGCTTCTACCGAAACAGGATTGATAGCAATCGCACTCCTGTAGTATTCAATAGCTATGTTATCACCTAGTTTAGAGTAAGCGATACCTAGAGCGATGAATCCATCAAAGAATTCTGGGTTAACCTCAACGGCAGTTTGGAAAGAGCTTAAAGACTTTTCTATCTCACCTACTTCTTGGTAGATTTTTCCCTTCATCCAATATGCTTCATGGAGTTGGTCGTTAAGTTTCAATGCATCATTAAGTAATGTGAATGCATCTTCGAATTGATCTAGATGAATGTAAAACTCAGCTCGTCTTAATTTACAAGGGATATGGTTCGGTGAGTACTCGAGACATATGTCGAGGTGCTTTATGCTTCGCTCGAATTTCTGTATAAAGTACAAGGCGTCAGCTTTTGCAGACCAAGCCGGTCCATAAGTCGAGTCAGCCTCTATAGCAAGGTCCAAATCATATAAGCCCTCCGAAATCCTTCCGTTTCTTAAATGCCAGCCCGCTCTATTCCAGTAAGGAAGTGGTGATGCCGCATCTTCTATAATCATAGACTCGTAAAACAAAGTCGAATCTAAGTCAGCAAGCGAATTGTTAGATTCAAGTGCTGCGGGTTTCGATATATATTCAATGATAACATCATCACTTGTCTTTCTATCCTGTTCGTAGGATTTCTGATAGAATAAAACGATGACCCCCAGTACTGGAGCTAATACGAGCAAGGTTTTTAAGGTCTTGTTCACTTACTTTCCTTCAAGGATTCCTTAATCTTCGTTTCTAACTCTTCAAAAAGTTCTGGGTTGTCGTTTAGTAAAGTTCTTACTGCATCACGACCCTGACCTAGTTTAGTGTCACCGTAAGAGAACCATGAACCACTCTTCTTGATGATGTTTGCTTCAACTCCTAAGTCGATAATCTCACCAGTTTTAGAAATGCCTTGTCCGTAGATGATATCGAATTCAGCTTTGCGGAATGGTGGTGCTATTTTATTCTTCACAACCTTAACGCGTGTTCTGTTTCCTAGCACCTTGTCTCCGTCTTTAATTTGTGTAGAGCGACGGATATCTAATCTTACTGTAGAGTAAAACTTAAGAGCGTGTCCACCTGTAGTAGTTTCAGGGTTGCCAAACATCACACCGATCTTCTCGCGAAGCTGATTGATGAACATACAGCAACAACCAGTCTTACTGATAGTTCCAGTGAGTTTTCTCAACGCCTTGGACATTAATCTAGCCTGAAGACCTACGGATGCGTCACCCATTTCGCCTTCGATTTCAGCACGCGGAGTGAGGGCAGCAACAGAGTCAATCACTATTAAGTCGATAGCCCCAGATCTGATAAGGTTGTCAGCTATTTCGAGTGCTTGCTCACCATTATCAGGTTGAGAAATCAATAGATTCTCTGTGTCAACGCCTAATACTTCTGCATAGTATTTATCGAATGCGTGCTCTGCGTCTATGAATGCGCAAATTCCGCCTTGCTTTTGGCACTCAGCTATAGCGTGAATAGCTAAAGTGGTTTTACCAGAAGATTCAGGTCCGTAAATCTCTACTATCCTGCCTTTCGGATATCCGCCTATTCCTAGCGCGATATCGAGGGTTAAAGATCCAGAAGGAATGTTGTCTATTTCTTCAACCGGCGAATCGCCTAACTTCATTACTACTCCTTTACCGTAAGTCTTGTCCAAGCGGTCCAGCGTGAGCTGAAGTGCTTTCATTTTTTTATCTTGTTCTGTAGACATAATTAATTGTTTTGAGCGAAGGTATTTATCTGGGTACGTAATGGACTTACGTTGTTCCTACTCTTTTTTATTCGTAGGGGTGTAATTCATATTCGTTAGGATAAATGGCCCCTATGATAATTTAAACCTCTCTAGAATTTCTGCAGTGTGATCTTTCACTTGTGGTTTAGCGATAACATCGACAATAACTCCCTTCTCATCAATTAAGAAGGTGGTTCTGTGTGTGCCGTCGAAGACCTTGCCCATAAATTTCTTAGTACCCCAAACCCCGTACGCTTTGTGAACGCTCTTATCCTCGTCGGCGAATAGCTCGAAACTAATGTTGAACTTGGCAATGAACTTAAGGTGCTTAGCTTCTGAGTCAGGACTCACGCCAGCTACCTGAATACTGTGCTTTTGTAATTCCGAGAAGTTCTCAGTCAAATTACAAGCCTGTGTAGTGCAGCCTGGAGTGTTGTCTCGAGGATAGAAGTATAGAACGAATTTGTTGCCAGCATAATCAGCTAGAGTACGCTTTTCGCCGTTCTCATTGACAGTCGCAAAGTCAGGAGCAGAATCTCCAAGGGATAGATGTGAAATACATTTTGCCATAGAGGAAAATTACGCAATTTTGTAGTGGAATTGCTGCTTATATCGTGGTACTTTGTACCCAAATAATGAATGTTATCAAAAGCCCTCAAATTTACTTAGATGTAGCCTTGCCAGCCGCCTTGCCAAAGGTGTTGACTTATAGGGTGGGGTCTGGCCATCAGGTGCCCGAGGTAGGGGTGAGGGTAGTGGTGCCGCTAGGGAATAGACGTCTTACGGGTGTGGTTTGGGCGGTTCATAGCGTGGTGCCGCAGGGTTATGTCCCTAAGGAAATTGAGGCAGTGGTGGATGATAGGCCTGTTGTTACTGTAGCCCAAACCCAGTGCTGGTCATGGATGTCAGAATACTACCTCTGCCCACTTGGGGATGTGGTTAGTGCTGCACTGCCTGCGGGAATGAAGCTGGCGAGTAAGACTAGGATTATGACAAATCCCGATGTCGAAGTCTGCCGAGATAATGAAGAGGGATTGAGCGATGCGGCATTGAATTTACTCGACGCTTTGAGGTTGAGGGAGGGGATGGATTTAAAGGAGATAGCTGATGTTTTAGGTGTTGCACATCCGCAGAGGATTGTGCGTTTGCTCGTCGATAAGGGGTTAGCAATTAGTGAAGAGGAGCTGAAGGAGAAATATAAAGCGAAGAAAAAGACCTTTATTAGAATTGATAGTGAGGTGATGGAGGAGGAAGGAGTGCTGAGTGCTGAACTGGATAGGGTGGAGAAGAAAGCACCTGCTCAGGCACGGGCGCTGATGGCTTATTTAGAAATGGCACCTAATGGAGAAGGTGTATTAAAAACTGAGTTGCAGAATAAAGCAGGAGTAAATTCTTCTGTGGTGAATAAATGGGTGGAGAAGAACGTATTCGTTTTAGAGGATAGGGTAGTGGATAGGATAGGGTCTTATGAAGGAAAGATACAGGGGATGCCGGTGTTGTCTCAACCTCAAACTACAGCTTACAAATCGCTCAGAAAGTCTCTAATAGAAAGAAAGCCCGTCCTGCTTCACGGTGTAACAGGGTCTGGTAAAACGGAATTGTATGTTCACCTCATAAATGAAGCGCTAGAAGCTGGCCAACAAGCCTTGTTTTTAGTGCCTGAAATTGCTTTGACGACTCAGTTGATAGTGAGGCTTCAGAAGTTTTTCGGTGATAAAGTGAAGGTTTATCACAGTAGGTTTAATTCTAGTGAGAGGACAGAAACTTGGCTGAAGGTTCTAGACGATAATAAGGGCAGCTTAGTGGTGGGTGCGAGGTCAGCTATTTTCCTTCCGTTTAAAAATTTAGGACTCATTATTGTCGATGAGGAGCACGAAGCTAGCTATAAGCAGCAGGACCCAGCTCCGAGATATAACGCTAGAGACGTAGCGCTATGGATGGCTCATAAATGGAGTGTTCCGTGTGTGCTAGGGTCTGCTACGCCTAGTGTTGAAACGGTTTGGTCTACAGAAGAAGGCAGAATGACTAAGGTGGATTTAACCGAGAGGTATTCAGGGGTGATGATGCCGGAGATTTTAGTGTCAGACTTGAAGAAGGAGCAAAAGCAGAGAAGTATGAGAGGTGGTTTTTCTAAGCTGCTAAGGGATAATATGGTAGAGGCTTTTGAAAATGGTAAGCAGGTTATTCTATTCCAAAACAGACGGGGATACTCACCCTCTTGGCAATGCGATTTGTGTGGCGATGCTGTGATGTGTGAACGGTGCGAGATACCATTAACATTCCATAAGAAATTACATGGGCTTCATTGCCATCATTGCGGCTACCATGTAGCTCCACCACCTAAAAAGTGCTGTGCATGTGGCTCGACCTCCATTAAGCCTAAGGGTCTCGGGACAGAGAGAATAGAAGAGGAGTTAGCCGAGCTGTTCCCGGATGTTAAAGTGGCTAGGATGGATTTAGATACCACACGGTCAAAGCATGCGCACGCTAAGCTACTAGATGCATTCAGTAACCATGAATACGATGTGCTTGTGGGCACCCAGATGGTGAGCAAAGGTCTTGACTTCGCTAATGTGGGCCTCGTGGGAGTTATGAGCGCAGATAAAATGCTCACCTTCCCCGATTTCAGATCGTTCGAGCGCGCATACCAGATGCTAACTCAGGTTGCCGGTCGTTCTGGTCGCTCTTCAGAAAGGGGGACTGTCATAATCCAAACCTATTCTCCAGATCATTGGGTGATACAAAGGGTGATAATAGGTGATCACGCTAAGCTTGTAGAACACGAACTTATTGAGCGTAAAAACTTCGGATATCCCCCATATGTGAGGCTTATCCGCATATCGTTAAGGCATAGTGATGAAAAGAGGGTGAAGGCTGGAGCAGAGGTTCTAGCTACAAGGCTTCGTCAGAGATTCTGCGATAGAGTTGCTGGCCCAGACACTCCATCTATGGCTAGGGTCAACGATTTATTCCGATTAGATATACTCCTGAAATTTGAGAGACAACTAAATATGTCTTCTTACAGAGAGGTTCTGTCAGCAGATATAGAAGAGTTCACCCTTGACTCTAGATTTAAAAGACTCAGGGTTAAAGTTGACGTAGACCCAGTTTAAAAGTCTCCTTGTAAATCGTGCTTCCATTTCCCTGAGCTATAACAGTTATTAGGTGTGCTTTGTCAAACCCTTGTGGAAGTCTGCTCAGTTGAACTCTCGTGTTTCCTTGTAGAAGTTGTATCTCTTCGCGAGCCATAAGTTTTCCCTCTATACTGTACGCTAGTATCTCGAAGACTTGGGGTCTAGTGATATTAAAAGTAAACTCTTCTCCTGTGAGATTAATATCAAATTCAGCTTCGGCGTTAATGTCCTGTACATCGTCTGTACCAAAGAAGTGAAATGTCACTTGCGACGAGCCGCTATTTGCAACGCCTAGAGTGTCTGTTTCTATAGAATAGCAGATGTCTGCAGGGTTAGAAAGTCCAGAGCTAACAACGGTTTCTGATTCAGTGAAATCTGAATTGTATTTAGTAATTCTGGCTGGAGACCATGAGCTTACGTAATAATTCCCTTCAGAGTCAACGTCTATTCCATCAAGGTTGCCGAGTCCACTGCCCAGAAGCAGGATGGAGTAATCTCCTGTGGCCAAATCCACTTCATATATTTTAGCATTACTACCCCAGCTCACTACGATAGCTCTGTTGTTTTCTGCGTCGACAACTACGCCATTGAATGCTATAGGCGCGCCCACAACGGAAGTAATCATAGTCGTAATAATATTCTCCGGATCACTCACGTCAGCTGTGTAGATTCTGCTCGTAGCGAAATCAGAGATAACCAACAGGCCCTCACCGTCATTTCCCATGCCATTAAGAAAGGTAGGTGTGGGGGAGAAGGTAGCTGTGCTAACCAGGTCAGCTGTTGCAAGATTATATGCTCGAAGTTGAGAGTTTTTAAGCACATAAAGGTTGTCGCCCAGAACTTCCATTCCGTGTGACGCCTCAGCATCACCGAAATACTCCCAGCTGACTCCACCATCTGATGTTTCAAGAATAGACCAAGTGTTACTCACGAACCACCTTTCTCCTGCGGGATCGTACTCGACAGCTTCTATTGTGGATAGGGTTTGGGCTTGAGAGGAAAAAGCAACGGCAACAGTAAAAATGAGGGCTAGAATTTTCATGCCATGAAGGTACAAAGCCTTCGCCCTATTACTCTACCTAGTACCGAAGATTGCGCTGCCTACACGTATCAATGTCGAACCTTCGTCAACGGCGATCTTCCAATCCCCGCTCATTCCCATAGATAAGGTGTCGAAGTCCCCACTCATAGCAGGTTTTAGCTCTTCAAATACCCCCCGCAAAATTCTGAATTCTTTTGCAACCTTGTGATGATCGTCTGTGAAAGTAGCCATGCCCATCAATCCTCTAATTCTCACCAGTGGGCTCTGGAGAAGCCCGCTAGAAAGCACTTCGTGTATCTCTTCGGCGGTAAACCCGTACTTAGATTCTTCTTCTGCTATATGTATCTGAATGAGTACGTCAGTGCTTTTCTCAGCGCAAGTTGCGATTGCCTCGAATAACCTGGTTGAGTCTACAGCGTGGATGAGGTGAGATATGGGAGTAACTAATTTCGCTTTGTTCCTTTGTAAGTGACCTATCGCATGCCAGTTAATGTCCGCAGGAAGTGCCGCAGATTTCTCCACGAGCTCTTGTACTCTATTCTCCCCGAAATCTCTTATCCCTAACTCGTAAGCGTCCAGTATAGCTTCTGCGGGCTTAGTTTTGCTGACGGCCACGAGCTTAACGCTATCTGGGATAGAGTCTTGAATTTCTCTTAGAGCGTCTAGATTTATCACTTCTACTAATCTTCTGGATGCGGGTGATTGCCGAATTCGTAGGTGAACAATCCGCTTCTGAGTTTCGGTTCAACCCAAGTGCTTTTAGGTGGTAATGTTCCGCCTGCATCAGCTACATCAGTGATCTCGTCAATGCTCATCGGATGAAGTGCGAATATGAGTCTGTCCTTATTTTCAGTTCCCCTTCTAACGAGATCCTCTCTCGAGATGCTACCCGGAATGTATTTCAAGTCTGGGTTGTTGCGCGGATTGTCTATATTTAATATGCTTTTAAGCACATACTTACTAAGCCATCCAGCATCAGTAGAATCTTTCGGAACACTATCTGTGTCAAGTTTTATCCTCAATTGTAATTCTCCTATTAGTAAATCTATGCTTCCAGGTTTCTGCAGGTGCTTAGATGTTTCATTAATCTCCGTCACAGATTTTACATACTCTGCAGCTTTTATTTTTCCTACCAAACCGTCTACGCCACCATTGCCTTCTGAATCCCAAGATGTTATTTCTCTATGGAACCCAGAAATTGAAAGTTCTTCAGCTGGTATGATGTAAGCTAGAATCCTATCCACCCCCGGTTCGTTAGGGAACGCATGCATAAGTTTGTACGATGAAGCTAACCTGTGGTGTCCATCGGCTAGATATATTTTATCTAGTGGAAGCAGTGCGTCGAAAAGATCCTGATCTATTTCCTGATTAACCCACCAAATCGAATGTCGTATCAAATCTGTTGTCGAGAAGTCACAATCGGCTGGTCTTCTTTCTACAATTTCGTAAATGCTTGCGTCTAAAGACCCCTTGCCTGGATGGTCAGATTTTCTAGCACAAAGAATCGGCTCTGCATGAAATCCCACACACTCTAGATAAGTAGCGAAAAGTTCTTCTCTACTCTCGAGAGTCAATTCATGAACCTTCATAGCGCCATCCTTGCATTGAGGCAGATCAATTGCAGCAACTATCCCCGTGTAGGTTCTGTCTGGTGTAGACTGTCTATAAATAGCATATCCGACTCCGTCTGTGCCCTCTAGCCACCCCTTTTTAAGGAACTTTTCGTACTCTGCTCTTACTTCTCTAAAATATTCTTCGGTACCTCTTCTGGCTTGAATATCTCTCTTCGCGTCCGGGTTTATAACCTGTAGATAGCTGAAGGGATTCCGCTGAAGTTTATCCTGTAATTCTGACTTGTCATAGCTCACATATGACCTGGAAGCCACAAGGTGGGCTAGGTGTCTGGGAGGTTGAACGAGCCTGAATGGGCGGATTAGTTTATTCATTAAATCTAGTTCTTACTTGCGATATCAGCGATTTGGGCAGCTAGCTCTAATCCAATTCTGTCCTGTGCTTCGCCGGTTGCAGCTCCAGTGTGTGGTGTGAGTGAAAGACTTGCATGAGCTAGTACATCAGCTCTAGGTGCTGGCTCTCCAACGAATACATCGAGTGCAGCTCCACCTAAATGACCTGAATTCAAAGCCTCAATTAGTGAGTCCTCGTTAAGTACGCCTCCTCGAGCCGCGTTAACAAGTAGCGCACCTTCCTTCATCATTTCTAGTTCTTCAGTTCCTATGACCGGACTGCCATCGGGCTGTGCCGGAATGTGCAGACTTACAGCATCACTATCTCGAAGTAGATCCTCAAGAGACACGATAGGACAAGTTACAGGAACGATGGTTCCGGCGATATCGACCTCCACCATTCTGCTTTTAGAAAACTTATCGTGAGCGATTACTTTCATTCCGCACCCTAAAGCGTATGCAGCAAGAGATCTGCCTATTCTCCCGAATCCTACTATCCCTAATGTCTTTCCTCTCAGCTCGGTTCCTGTGCTGTATGCTTTCTTTAATGTTTTGAAATTCTCTGTCCCAAACGATGGCATGCTTCTATTACTAGAGTGCAGTGAACGAGAAAGCGAGAATAGATGTCCCATTACTAATTCCGCTACACTCTGAGAGGAAGCTGCTGGAGTGTTGAAGATGGTGAGACCTTTCTCACGACCGTATTCCACGTCTATGTTATCCATTCCGACACCACCACGACCTACAAATATCAAACTAGGGCACGCATCCATTAGGTCCTTCCTTACTTGAGTCGCGGATCTAACTAGTACACCATCGATATCCTTCGTGTTGATAAATGATTCTAACTCCGAGGCTTCGATAAACTCAGTATAAACGGTGTGTCCCGCTTCAATTAATGCGTCATATCCTGATGGGCTTATTCCATCGTTTGCTAAAATGTTCATTTTGGATCAGGTTTTAGATCAAATTTTAGATCAAATTTTTCTTTCGAACTCTTTCATTACATCAACTAATACTTGTACGCTCTCAATGGGTAATGCGTTGTACATAGAAGCTCTGTAGCCTCCCACACTTCTGTGTCCTTTGATTCCGCTAATCCCTTCTGAAGCCCAAACAGCATCGAAAGCATCCGTGTGTCTTGGGTCATTAAACTTGAATGTTGCATTCATAGTAGAGCGGCAGCTCTCTTCAGCATGTCCTATAAATAAAGGATTTCTATCTATCTCGTTGTAAATCAATTCTGCTTTAGCGTTGTTGATTTTCTCTATTCCAGCAACTCCTCCTTTTGCCTTAAGCCATTTCAGAGTTAAAAGCGTAGTGAATATGGAGAATACGGGAGGGGTGTTGAACATACTGTCCTTAGATATATGAACTCCTAAATCGAGGTAAGCCGGGATGTCGCGTCCGGTTTTTCCGAGTACGTCCTTGTCAATTGCGTACATCACGGTTCCGGCTGGTCCCATGTTTTTTTGGGCTCCAGCATAAATAAGCTGAAAAGGAGAGGAGTCGAATTCCTTACTCATAATATCAGAACTCATATCCGCCACGAGTGGTACTCCAGCAGATGTAGGTATTTCCTTAAACTGAGTCCCGTAAATAGTATTGTTAGTAGTGTAGTGCAGGTAGCTATGCTTAGAGTCTACAGTGTTGATTTTCGGAATAGAGACATACCCTCTTTCCTTAGCGCTAGCGACTACTTCAATATCCCCTAAATGCTTTGCTTCTTTAACGGCCTTGTTCGCCCACGCTCCAGTATCTACATATGCAGCTGATCCTCCTTCTGGAATTAAGTTATAGGCAGTGGTAAGAAACCCTAGACTAGCACCACCCTGGAGGTAGAGTATTTCAAACCTATCGGGAAGGTTGAGCAGTTCCTTTGTCAAGGACCTTGCTTCCTCCATCACAGCCACGAATGGCTTAGATCGGTGAGACATTTCAATTAATGAAAGACCGTTGTTATCCCAAGACCTTACAGCTTCAGAAGCTTCTTTTAAGACTTCCGGAGGAAGAATACATGGACCGGCTGAAAAATTGTGAACCTTGCTCATAAGTAGTGTTGTTTTACGCCGCAAAGGTCTTAATTAATTTCCGTTATTCAAGAAATTAATCACCCTATTATCCTCAGGATTTACACCACTTCTCAACGATGCTACTAAAGCTCCGTTTTCATCTATTAAAAACTTGTGGAAGTTCCACCTAACGTTGTGATTACTCACTCCGTTCTCCGCTTCGTTAAGTAGCCAGTTATATACAGAGTGGGTGTTAGAGCCTTTTACGCTCACTTTCTCCATCATCTGAAAAGTAACCCCGAAGTTTTTAGAACAGAAAGCACCTATCTCTTCATGAGTTCCGCTCTCTTGTTTCCCAAAGTCGTTACAGGGAAACCCTATAATCACGAAGTCGTCTCCGCCGTACTCTTCGTGAAGTTTTTGAAGCCCCTCGTATTGCGAAGTGAACCCGCACTCAGATGCGGTATTTACTATCAACACCTTCTTTCCTCTAAGCGAGTTGAAGTCGAATGTTTCTCCTTCCAGAGTTTCACAGCTCAAATCATAAAAGCTAGTGGGAGCTTCAATGGGAGTGTATGTGCTAACGCCACCGTAAACGTTCCATGCAGAAAAGCCTAGTGCAATAAATATTACTGCGACAATTGTTAAAATAATGTATGTTTTCATCTTAGTAGTCTTTCTTTGAGTTTAGAGTTGGGTAGGTTCCCGAATAGTTTCTTTCTTAAGCTTGGAGCACCGCCATCAAAAATATTTGGTTTAATACATAAAGCTAGAAATGCAATTAATCCAGATGTGAGTATTAAAATGATTATCTCTATTGCATGTGCTAGTTCGGGTAAGATGTTCTCGCCGTACAATGTTGCGCTCATGATCTGCTCTAGTCCCTTGCTGGAGGCGATAACGATTAACATTAATAAAAGCCCAGGAACTAGACTGTGAAGTAGTTTGATAATTTTGATTTGCATTCCTATAACAATCCAGCCACCCATAAGTGCAGCCTGCAAGGCAGTAGCTGCTACGACAGCCCATGCCGCGTTAATTATGCTTGACTCGCCTACTTCAGGCACGCTCGTCGCCCTGATAACTCCCACCGTCAATGATATCAGGAATATAGTTTTAATGATTGCGCCAACCCCTAGTTGATCTGTCGCTCTAAGTGCAGCATCTCCGATCTTAATAAAGCTTCGCATTCCCACACATAAAAAGAGAACCATTACTATAGGCACTGCTTCAGCATATTTGCTTCCGAGAATTATAGCCGTAAAATCGCCTGCTCTCAGAACAAGTAAGGCTGTTAGCGGAATAACGATAAGTGTAACGGCGTGAATTGCGCTTAACACAGTGTGCTTAAGTCTTCCCTTATCATCCTGCATCATGGACATTCCGCTGAACAGAACGCTATCGCTCAATTTCCCCAAAACAGTAACAGGAAGCCCCATTAAATATGATGATCTATCGTAGAATCCAGTTAGTGTCCAGTTAGAAGTGGACGCACCTATTATAGCGGTGTCAACTTTACTAGCTGCGTAATTCAGAATATTAAACAGGGTGCTTCGGCTTCCATATCCCAGCATTTCTTTAAGAGCAGTGCTGTTCATAGTTATCCCTACTGGGCCTGGATATGCGACCCAGTAACCTATGCTTAGCAGTGTGTTTTGGGCCAAAAGAGAAACTACATACGCCCAAATCCCAGCGCCATTGTAAGCAAGAGTGAGTCCTATTATTAGATTCCCGATAATCATGGCTGTCGCAGAGCAGAAGAATAGCGATTTGAATTTCATCTCCTTGATCAACATGCTGCGCGGTACTACAGATGCTCCAGAGATAATGAAGCTCAGGGCTATCCACCTTAAGACATCGGTTAGTAGCGGTTCCCCATAGAATTCTGCCACAATGGGCGACGTGAAATAAACCCCTACAAAGAATATCACTCCTAACAGTAGGCTGAATGCGAATGCGGTTTTCCTATGGTCTCTAGTTACTTCGGGAGATTGGATTAAGGAAGGGCCTATGCCGACTTGAGCGAAAATTTCGATGAATCCTACCACCACTAATGCTATAGCCATAATGCCGAACGCATCTGTGGGTATCAACCTCGCGAGTGCAGCTATAAATCCAAGCTGAAGAACCACCTGAACTACCACGTTAACACTCTGCCACTTTAGTGAAGAGCCGAAATTAGGTTCAGTAGTTCTTTCTGTCATTTAACTCAAACGTTCTATATAACTATTATCGTGCAATGTTTACAGATCTTTTCTCTCTGATGACAGTTACACGGACCTGACCTGGGTAGGTCATTTCATTCATGATACGGGTGGTGATATCGAGTGAGATTTGGTCTGCCTCAGCATCACTAACCTTTTCACTTTCTACAAGAACCCTCAATTCTCTACCTGCTTGAATAGCGTAGGATTTCGTCACGCCAGGGAACTCCAGTGCAATTTCCTCCAAGTTGCGAAGCCTCTGTATGTAAGCCTCCACCATTTCACGTCTAGCTCCAGGTCTAGCTCCCGATATAGCATCACAAACCTGAACGATAGGGGATATCAATGTAGTCATCTCCATCTCATCGTGGTGAGCTCCGATAGCATTGAGTATGTCCGGTTTTTCTCCATAACGCTCAGCTATTTTCATTCCTAGAAGCGCGTGTGGGAGTTCACTTTCCTCATCACTCACCTTTCCGATATCGTGTAAAAGACCAGCTCTTTTAGCTGCTTTCGCGTCCACGCCTACTTCAGCAGCCATAGTTGCACAAAGGTTCGCTACCTCTCGAGAGTGTTGTAGTAGGTTCTGTCCGTATGATGAACGGTACTTCATTCTTCCGACCATTCTTACAAGCTCGCTATTCATGTTGTGAATGTTGAGGTCTATACAAGTACGCTTTCCAAGCTCCATAATCTCATCCTCAATCTTCTTAATCACCTTGCCTACAACCTCTTCAATCCTAGCTGGGTGTATACGGCCATCGGTAACTAACTGGTGAAGAGAAAGTCTAGCGATCTCTCTTCTCACGGGGTCAAAACACGAAAGCATAATCGCCTCCGGAGTGTCGTCAACTATAAACTCAACACCTGTAGCCGCCTCTAGAGCTCGGATATTCCTTCCCTCACGTCCGATTATGCGTCCCTTGATGTCGTCGTTCTCAATGTTAAAGACAGACACAGAATTTTCAACCGAGTGCTCAGTAGCAACGCGTTGAATGGTTTGGATAACGATCTTCTTCGCGTCGGTACTAGCCTTAAGCTTTGCCTCTTCTAGAATCTCACTTACTTGAGCGGCTGCAGCTATCTTAGCGTCCTGCACGGTCTGCTCAACCATATTTTTCTTCGCCTCTTCTGCTGACATTCCAGAGATTTTCTCTAGAAGTTCTATAGCCTTAACCCTATCCTTTTCAGTGTCGGTATTCCTTTTTTCTATAGCATTAAGTCGTTGCTGAAGAGAGTCTTTATCCTTATCGAGTTTCCTCTCTAAGTCTTTGTTTCTGTCGATTTGCTTGTTGAGATTCTTTTCCGTGTTGCGGATTCGGTCCTCTCTTTCGTTCAGCTTTCTGTCGAGATCCTTCCTCTCACCTTTCTGCTGCTCTCGTAGTTCAAAAAACTTCTGTTTTGCTTGGCCTATCTTCTTCTCTTTGATGGCGTCGCCTTTAACTTTTGCTGCGCGGAGGATTGATTTCGATTTGGTTTTAAGACCAAAACTGAAAACTATGTATCCTAGAACAAGCCCGCCTACTGCTGCGCCTGCTATGTAAATTAATGTGTCCATGTGGGTATAGCCTTACTGGCTTACCCTTCCATTACCGAGTCGATGCGTAGTAGTAGGTTGTCTATGCTTTTAGATAAACTCTCGTCCTCAGAGGTGTTCTTTTCTGTGGATGCCTCACCAGGATCGCTGGCTGATTCTAGCTGTTTATTTTTTATTGAAAGTTGTAATGCCATCATAGCAAACAAGTCAATTCTATCTTTTACTGCGAATTTAGATTTAAGCTCAGCCAGACTTTCATCAACTGCACCAGCCGCTTCCTGTATACCTTCTACTTCCTCTGGGGAAACAGTTAGAGGGTAGGAGCGCCCAGCGATTTCTATGTTGATGTGTTCTTTAGACATGCTTATTATGAATCTTTTAAATCTTTAGTAAATTGAGACAGGCGTCGATTTCCTCTACCAAAGCGTCGATGTTCTCGGCCGAAAGGGCTACAGTATCAGGGCTTTGATTTATGGGGTTAGATATAGAAACTTCACTTGCTTTAGCACTCCTAGTATTCCTAGCACTCATTTCCTCCAACTCAGCCTCTAAATCTTTAATTCTAGAGTTAAGCTTTTCTCTCTCCTCAATCCTCTCTGTGCGCTCTCTCCCAAAATCTTGTAACAGGCGTTCTGTTGCCGTAACAAGATTTTCCGTTTTTTCCTTCAGAGTGTTCATAGAGCAAGTTTCAAAACAAATATAAGGATGTAGTTTTACACTATGGTAATAAAGTCCGCAAATCTTTCTCTCTTATCCTCGTTCATTTTTGCTTTCACTTTTCTAGGTTCTCTTGTAGCCCAAACCCAGCCTCAATTCATTGCTCCACTCGACATACCTCTTATCCTCAGTGGTAATTTCGGTGAGTTCCGCGGTTCTCATTTTCATACAGGAATTGATATTAAAACTCAAGGTAAAGAAGGCTTCCCCGTCCTTGCAGCAGCAGACGGAGATGTCGTGAGAATAAAAGTCAGCCCTTGGGGTTACGGAAACGCACTTTATATCGAGCACGATGGCGGTTCCATGACAGTATACGCACACCTCTCTAAGTTCCATACAGACATTAATTCATGGCTCGTCGGCAAACTCTATAGTGGAAGAACTCTAGGCTATGATGCTAGGCCAGCTGTTGAATTTCATTTCGCAGCAGGTGACACCATTGGTTGGTCCGGTAACTCTGGATCATCGGGTGGGCCACACCTACATTTCGAAATCCGTGACGCTCAGTCACACCCAGTCAACCCTCTTCTTTTGGGCTTCGACATTACTGACACTAAACCTCCCATCGTTGGAGATTTAATCATAGTTCCAGTTGACAGTCAAGGCTTGGAATTACGGCACGAGTCGTCAACGGCAAATGCCACAGACACCACGACCCTGCCGATCGGAACTTATCACTTCGGAGTGGAAGCCCTCGATAAATTAGATGATGCGAAAAATAAATGCGGCATTTTTAAGCTCGTAGTAGAGGTTAATGGTTTGCCACATTACTCATGCACGATAGACACTCTTGATTTCGCGGTAAACAAGGATATGAACGCGCATGCCTATTATCCTGCTTGGAATGCACGAAGAAAGTCGATACATAGAATTGATGTCCTCCCGGGAAACAGATTATCTGTTTACGACCAGATACCCGAGGGCCCCATTTCCATCTCCCACGATTCTACAGTCACCATAACAGTAAATTGTTACGACGCCTATTCAAATCTCACAACTAAGTCATACCATCTCAGAGGCGATAGTAATCTGTTTAATGACGCAGTAGATGTGCCGAAAACATCTGCCCCGGCTAGTCCCTTCGCTGAGACTGTCTTACGTGATGGTGTGTTGGAAGTTGTTTGGGCTAAAGGAAGCTTCTACAGCAGAGAGCAAGCCACAATATCCCTACATGATTCAGTGGAGTTTTCAGTGGGACCATTCGACGCTCCTTTAGCAAAACCCTTCACGGTTTCACTTCCTGCTCCCACGTTGTATGATGATTTATGGGTCGCTAGATACGTGGATTATAAGGGCAGTATAAGTGGGTGCATTGTCTGCGATTATGAATCTGGCAATATCGAATTTTCAACGAGGAGGATGGGCCGATTTAAACTCACCCGAGACACAGTTCCGCCTAGAGTTATACCTAAGCATTCAGGGACCCCTCTGGTCTCATCTGGCGACCTCGTTTTTCACGTGGAAGACGCTCTCTCTGGAGTAGCTAAAGTCACATGCACTATAGACGGTGAGTGGGTGCTTTTACGTTGGGATCCTAAGAATAAATCAGCAGTATATCTCTCCTCTGACTCACGTCATAAAAGTGGAGTAAATCAAGTTGTAGAGATAGTAGTCGAGGACGGGGTGGGCCTTAAATCTTCATGGACAGGCTCAGTGACTTTCCCTTAATTACGCCTAATTACGCCTTAGTTTCGTCTCAACTTCGTCTTGACCGAGTTGTAGTCTAGATAAAACAAAGCCTTAACGGACAGAGAGTTAACGAAACTCTCTTCAAGCATTTGTTCCCAGTTTTCGAAGTACGAAGTGGGCAGTTGGCTGCCGGAAGAATTAAGAGTGTTCTTCCAAACTACGCTTAGTTCACTACCCGGAGAAAAGTACCACTTGAATCCGAGGTCGATACTCCAAGCATTGTAGTTGAGATCGAATTCGGTGGTGCCGTCTTCATTCGGGAATAGTATTACTGAAGGAGAGAGTGTTCCGTCTAGTTGTAGGTCATAAAAATCGTGGTATGCAACCGTGCTCCAGTTGTGCCTGATTCGAGCTTCGATGTTAGCTTTTCTCGAGAAGGAATATTTTCCAGATATGAGCTGTGTTTTCGTTTTATAATCTCGTCTACCGAACACGCTCTTATCTCCGTCCAAAGGCCCCTCAATTAAATATGCAAAGCCCTTTTCGTTAATCTTGTTATGGAAGTCATACGTGTACCTAAAAGACAACTTATCTGACACTCTAAACCTCGGTGATAGATTTGCCCCAAGCTCGTTCCAGTCATTGCCATCATCATCTACGAAACCATAGCCTCCGTCAATATCCATTGCTAATTTCTTACTGTAATCAGTTGAGACTCTAACTCTAGGAGCGAACCATCTAGGAGTTATCCAGTATAGTCCAATAACTCTGGAGTCGAAGTAATTCCGACCTTCTAAAGGTTGTCCGTCTATGCCTATGTTAATGTATTGGAAGTTCTGAGACAATGCATGCATTGTAAGAGAAACCATATTATCTGTCTTTTCACTCGGTTCAAATAGCTTGAACTGATGGAAAGTAGCATTTACTCCTAGACGAATGAAGTTCTTTGTGGGCTCTATAATTTTTAATCCAAGTATTAAAATATCTCCTTCTTCGTTAGGTGCTCTCAGGTACCCCAAATCATTTGGGTCATAAAATTCAGATTCAACTGTGTGATAATAGCTGAAAGTAAATATTCCAGAAGTCTTCCTCACTCCCATCGACCATTTGTAACCATCTTCACCAAGGTCAGCTACATTCGAGTAGTGCTGGTTATAGGCTCCAGAACCACTTAATTCGTAAGTGTTTGCCTTGTTTCTTAGCTGGAATTTAGTCCCCTGAACTAAGGCATCAGTTCCATCTCCTTCGCGTGCCACATATGTGCTGATGGCATGTATGTAGCTGTTGTTTGGTAGGGTTTGGTCTAAAGCAGCAACAGAATAACTTGTGAGTCCATTTTCAATCGTGTCATTCACTGTAAAAGCTTGAAAAGCTCCTATGCCTAAGCCACTAGACGTCCTCCCAGAAAACTTTGTCGCGTTCACCAGCTGACCCTCATCACCCACTCTACGAGAATAGAAAAGTCCGGTCTTATTAAAAATTTCAGTGCCCTCTGTGAAAAACGGCCTGTTTTCAGAAAACTGAATTTCATAAGGCGACAGATTCAGGACCAGATTATCTGAAACCACCTGCCCAAAGTCTGGAATTAAAGTCACGTCGAGAGTAAATGCGTCTCCTATTCCGGCTTTTAAATCCAGCCCTCCATTCACGTGAGTTCCTAGCCCTCCACCTTCCGCACTCTCCGCGTATGCAGAGACATAGGGGTTTAATGATAATCTAGTAGGTGGGGAGATGTTGCGCAATCCGTGCAGTTCTCCACTTTGGTAAATATCGAATCCGTCCTTTGCGGGGTCTACCGATCTCCAAAAACTCCTCTCTCTATATCTTCTAATATTTCGGTCGAAGTTTATCCCCCAGATTTGGTCTTCATCTACAGGCATTTTCGAGAACCTGAGAGCCGACCATGGGATCTTAAACTCAGCCACCCATCCTTCTGCGTTTAATGAAGTCTCTACCTCCCAAACTGCATCCCAACCACTATCCAAGCCCCCGGATGAGACTAGCATATCTACTTGAATTCCTGCAGGTGAAGTGGAGAATATAAATCCGTTGCTTCCGTCATTATATGGCGAGAACCAAAACCCAAACTCATCTGTATTCTCAAACCTATCCCTTTCTGAAAGTTGCATTAAAATTGAGTCTGGCGCTGTGTCTAACATCACCCCGAGAACATAAATAGCTTCGGTGTCGTAGGCAACCCGTACAATGGTTTTTTGAGATGGATCTGCAAAAGGGTTGGGATTATGTTGTGTGAACCCTGAGCTCGATTCTACCTTACCCCAAACAGCATCGTCAAAAACGCCATCAATAACTATAGACTCATTAGCGCCTAAGCGGTAGGCGTGTATATCTCTAATTTCACGGATTCGGATATCTTGAGAACTCAAAGACGTAGCGCCACACAGCAAAATTATTATAACTAATGATGCCTGCGTAAACCGCATTAATTGTAGATGTTTTCGCTATTTAGCCAACGCTGAAACTTCCTGGCGTTGCGTTGGTGTACTTTAAATTTTACGGCGAAACTATGTTTACCCGTTCTGCCTGGTTCTGCACACATATATAAATAATTATGCTCCTTGGCATTTAACACAGCCTCAATAAAAGTAGGCTCTGGAGTTCTTATGGTGCCCGGAGGTAATCCCGTGTGCATGTAGGTGTTGTATGGGGATTCAAATGAAAGGTGTTCTCTTAGTACTCGTCTAATAGTAGCGTCGCCAACTGCGTAAATTACTGTGGGGTCAGCTTGTAGGGCTTGGCCTATTTCAAGTCTATTTAGATATAGTCCAGCCACTATAGGAGCTTCGCTTAGAGTTTTCGTTTCTGCTTGAACTATTGAAGCTAGGATTACTGCTTCTTCTGGTGTTAACCCTTTTGATTTCGCTTTAGCTATTCTCTCCTCAGTCCACCATTTTGCACTTTCCTTTAAGAGCCTATCCACGGAACCTTCTGCATCTGTTTCCCAATACATATTGTAGGTGTTAGGTATAATCTGCCACCTAATGCTATCTGGTTCTATAAGCTTCAGGATCTCTGCGCTATCGGCATAAATAGGGGAGGCAATCCTGCCAGCAATTATGCTTAAATCTCTAGATGATGGGACTACGACCTTTACTTCAATTCTCTTGCCTGTGACAAGCATTTCAGCCGCTTCTCCGATTGAAAGGCTTCCACGTAGTTCATACTTACCCACCTTCAGTCTTTCATCCCAGCCTCTCACCCACAGCACCCTCGCTAATCTATCCCCATGTCCTCCAGCTCTAGTAACAGCACTATCCACTTCTGCGAGCATTTCCTCAGTTGTGCTTCCAGGAGTTAAGTAAATGGTAGCAACGCCTTCCTCATTATTCAGTAGGCCTCCATACCAGTGACCTAGTATCCCCACAAAAATTGTCAGTGATATCAGTTTTCCAATTCCCCCAAAAATCAAAAACTTCCACCCATATTTCTTCACCATACCCTTCATCATTCTAATCAACATGCTTTCAGTATTTAGAGAAAGTTTGAAACAAAACTACATCTTTCCACTCGCCATTAACTTTCAACCAGTCCTTTCGTTGTTCAGTTGCAGTAAACCCACATCTCTCAAAAAGCTTCATGCTGGGGTTATGGCTACAAGGTACTTCCGCGTATAACTGATGCAGTCCTAGCGTTTCTAACCCATACTTCTTTAACAATTCCAGGCCCATCGCTGCATGACCCTTGCGTCTAGCGTCTGCCTCAATAGCAACCCCCACTCCAGCTCTCATGTTGCTCGCGTCGAACTCGTATAAATCCATAGCTCCAACAGTAATCCACACATTATCAGTTTTCCAATCTAGCATCAGCCTCAGCTGCTTATCCCTGTGAAGGTCATGTCCACCAGTTGCGTATTTAATCATGGTAGCCTCTGAGTAGGGAGTTATAGTCGCACCTAGCCACCACATAGAAGCGTCGTTTTCAAGACGCAACAAAGCTGGCACATCTGTGGGTTCTATCGCCCTGAGTCTATGTGTGTTATTTTCCAACTGTTCTGAACTTAACGCGAAGTTAGACACCTTATCTTTCGGACGAACTCTTTCGTAGTGAATTTAATATCAGAATATTGTCATTTATGGCGCTAGAAATAGAAAAAACATCAATAGATGGTTTAATCGTCTTACTGCCTTCGGTGTTTGAGGATAAACGCGGAGTGTTTTCGGAAACCTTCTCCCAAAGAGATTTCTCTGAAGCTGTTGGAAGCGATATCGTCTTCGTTCAAGATAATGAGAGTGTTTCTGCCCGCGGAGTTCTTCGAGGTCTTCACTTCCAAAACTCACCGCATGGAATGGGTAAGCTGGTGAGAGTGGTTCAGGGTTCTGTTTTAGATGTGGCCGTCGATCTGAGGAAATCTTCTCCGACATACGGGCAGCACGTTAAGCTGTTTTTATCAGCATCTAACAGAAAACAGTTCTGGATCCCCGAAGGTTTCGCTCACGGTTTCCTTGCACTTGATGACGACACTAGAGTCCTGTATAAGTGTACTTCTCTTTACAATCCTTCTGCTGAGGAGAGTCTGTTTTGGAACGACTCTGAGTTAGCCATTGATTGGTCTTTAGATTCCGAGCCTTTAGTTTCGGATAAGGATAATAAAGCCGGTGCTTTTATAGATTTTTCATCTAAGTTTCATGTGTAGGGTTTTATATTGGATTCTTCCGCTATTATTTTTTATCTCTTCTTGCTCTGATTCTTATGATGTAGGAGATTTGAAGTCTTTCACTCTCTCTTCTAGTGCTGAAGATGTATTAGACGGGAAACTGGTTGCAGGAGAATATTTATTAGAAGGTTCCACGCTTCGTTCTGAGGAGTTTTTCAGGACGGGGTCGCAGTCGCTGATGTTGGATTCTGAAAACCCATACGGGTTCGTTTTGCAGCTCAGCGATGTTAGAAAGGGTGATGCATATATTATCTCCCTGTGGATGAGTCTTGAAGCAGAGCCAGGAACTTTTATCATTTCAGGGGACGGAGATTCGGGTAAGTATTACAAGGAAAACCACATTGTTATTGATGATGATAACGGTTGGGGACTCATTAAAACGGTGTTTATCGCTAACGAAGATTTCTCGGAGTTGAAGATGTATGCTCTCAATAAGTCCAGTAATCCCGCATACTTTGATGACATCAGCATTGATGGTTTTTTAGAGCATGAGTTGCCTCCCGTGACTTCCTCAGCGACTTCCTCAGTTAAGCAGCTGAGAATTGAACTAGCCCCCGCTGAACTTGCTCAGATAACCCTATACAGGGAGCTCGCATTAGAAAGGGGAGTTATAACGGGGGATTTGAAAAAGTACGTGAATGCCTTTATCACTGAGGATGATGTTCGGATTCCTATAAAGCTGAGGCTTAAGGGGGATTGGGTGGATCATGTAGAGTCCGATAAATGGTCTTTTAGAATTAAGATTTCTGGCAATTATGCTTACGATGGTTTGAAGAAGTTTTCAGTCCAAAACCCTTCAACCCGCTCCTTTATGATGGAGTGGTTCGCACATAAACTTTTTCAGAGAGAAGACGTCCTTACTACTAAATATGAATTCGTGTCTGTTTTTGTTAATGGAAAACAGATGGGCGTGTATGCCTTAGAAGAACACTTCGATAAGCAGCTGTTAGAACGTAATAGCCGCAGAGAAGGACCCATTGTTAAATACGATGAGTCGGGAGTTTGGGAACAGCACTTAGTGGAAACAAATGAGAAGCAGTTTTACTCCCTCCCTGCACTTCTAGCATCCGAGATACTTCCGTTCAAGAAGAGCAAGACCTATAAATCCCCAACTCTTAGAGAGGCTTTTGAAATAGCGATTAGCCATATGGACCGCTACAGAAATCACGATGTGAGTGTAGATGAATATTTCGATATAGAATCTCTAGCCAAATTCCTTGCCCTAAGCGATGTGTTGAATGGGAAGCATGGGCTGATTTGGCATAACCAACGCCATTACATGAACCCCGTCACCGGCAAATTAGAACCCATAGCCTACGATTGTTTCACGAAGCTAGATGAGTTAAGTAACTCTGTTGATATGCTGGGTGTAAATTGGTTGCTTAAAAAATCTCACACCCTTACCGAAGCCCTGCTGTATAACCCCGAGCTGAATGGTTTGTACTTGAGCTATATAGATGAATATTCCTCACAGGATTTTCTGTCCAGCGCATTCTTGGAGCTTAACGAAGAAATTGCAACTCTAGAAACACTCCTTCAATTCGAGTATCCTTTCTATGCGTTCGATGAAGATTACTTTTTCTCAAATGCCGCTCAATTACGAGAGCAATTGAAGAGCTTCGTGTTCGAGAGGACTGTTGGAGATGATTGTGATAGATCTTTCAGTGAGCTTCCTCAGAATGTTTTGTATGAGGAGATTGCTCTTAAGGTGTACACTCAAAATAAGGATTCGATAAGCGTCGAGTTGAAGGTCGAAAACTTCCATTCCTCTTCGCTTGAAGTGATAGGGTATTCTGTGAAAAGCAATAAGGACTCGGTTATTTATTTCCCCGAAGTTTTAGAGATTTCTGAGTTTGATGGCGGATCTGGCGAGTCTGGCGGCGTGTCGCTCGCAATTGAATCCAACCCTCTCTACTTACACTACCGCGCTGCAAACTGTGGAGATCGTGTATTCGTAGAGAAGATCAGTAAGTGGGGGCGTAATGATTTCACGAATATTCATGAGACTTCTCTGTCAGTCCTAGGCGTTAAAAGCGGCGAGGGCGACATAGTAATTTCTAGGGGCGTCTATGACATCACTTCAGATATAGTAATTCCTAAGGGCCGGGTCGTGATTTTCGAAGCTGGTGTTATTTTGAATTTGATTAACCACGCTTCATTTATCACTCACTCACCAGTAGAGATGAATGGTACGGCTGGTCTGCCGATTTTAATTACATCTTTGGATTCTACAGCTAATGGATTCGTGGTGATAGCTCCGGGTGCGAAATCTGTTTTGTCTCATGCTCATTTTGGGGGCTTAAATACACTTAATATGAATAACAGGACTTTAACTGGCGCTGTCACGATTTATGAGGGTGATGTGATGATAGAGAATTGCACGTTTAAGGATAATCACTGTGAGGATGCGTTGAACTTGATCAGGTGTGACTTCGTAATGGATAACTGTGTGGTGTCTGGGACTTTCTCCGACGGGTTCGATGCCGATTTCTGTACTGGGGTAGTTATGAATTCTGAGTTTTCTAATACAGGTAATGACTGTCTTGATTTTTCTGGAAGCCAAATCACAATCCAGTCCTGCACCGTCCTGAATTCTGGAGACAAGGGTATTTCGTGTGGTGAGAACTCTCAGTTGACGATTGTGAACTGCGAAATAGACGGCGCATTCATAGCTATCGCCGCTAAGGATCTTTCTAGTGTGGTGGTAGAAGATGTGAGCATTTTGCGATGCGACTATTCTTACGCTGTGTTTCAGAAGAAACCAGAATATGGTCCGGCCACTATTGTGGTTGAGTCTGTGGTTGATTCATTAGCAGTCGACACCCACAGTGCAAAGGACCTTAAAAAAGTCAACTACCTGGTTGACAAAAACTCTACGCTTTTTTACTTGGGTGAAGAAATCGTGGGTGAAGAGCACATTGATATTGATCAGCTTTATTTGCGATAATTTTTAAGCCATGCAAAAGTCACTTTCCACCATATTCTCAATCGCAGTTATCGGCTTCGTGCTTATAGCTTCAGTATCAGATTCGCTACTGACACATTCGGTTGTTTTGGCCCCTAAAATCCCTACAACATTAACCCTTGCAGGAGAAGAAGTTCCGATGGAGAGTTTCGGCGTGAGAGAGGCGTTGGATAAGGAATTTATCATTAATACTTATAGGCATAGTTCGACGATTCTTTACTTGAAAAGAGCTGCTAGGTGGTTTCCTCTTATCGAGCCTATTCTCGAGGAATACGGTGTGCCAGATGACTTTAAGTATTTAGCTGTGATAGAGAGTGGATTGAGTCAGGTGGTGTCTCCGGCGGGGGCGTCTGGGTTTTGGCAGTTTATGAAAAAGACAGCACCTGAATACGGCTTGGTAGTGAACGCGACAGTTGACGAAAGATATCACGTGGAGAAATCCACAGTAGCAGCGTGCACATACCTTCTCGAGTCATACGAGCAGTTCGGGAGTTGGTCACTTACCGCAGCTTCTTATAATATGGGGAGAAGTGGCCTAGACAAACGCCTGAAAGAACAAGGCGTTGATAGTTATTGGGAGCTCCATTTAAATGAAGAAACAGCGCGCTACGTTTATAGAATGGTAGCCATTAAGGAGGTTCTGTCTAGACCAGAAGATTTCGGTTTTAAGATCGCAACTTCAGATTTATACGCGCCCCATGATACTCGCATAATTAGTGTGTCTACGACAATATCTGATTTGAGTGTATTCGCTCTTGAAAACGGCACGAATTTCAAAGAGTTGAAGTCCCTTAATCCGTGGCTCAGAAATAGAAGTCTAACTGTAACGGTAGGTACGAGCTATGACTTGTTGTTGCTGAAGACGGTGATTGAGTAAGCAGTGGTGCTGACCTTACGTAACTGCTTATCGGAACCGTGTGCAGTTTCCGTGATAACGGTTTTAGAAGCCGAGCTGTTTTCAGAGAACACATGCTCTAAAGATTTAATGATTCCTGCAGGTACGCCGCTCTTCAAAAACTCACTCATCAATTGTGTAGCATCTTTATTAGTTGCTGATGCTTGAAGAGTTTTCAGTAATTCCACCCTGTTTTCAACTCGTAGTTTATTTGATGAGAATCTAACGTCTTTCGATAAGGTCGTTAATTCTAATACGGAACAAAGCCCACTGAACTGTGTGTCGCTACCCACGGCGAGAACGATATCTACATTGTCAGCCACAGATAAAATTTCGCCGTATGGCGCTATGTTAGGGTGGAGGGACCCGCTTCGAGTGGGAGAATGCCCGTTCATTAAGTAATTGCTGGCCTGATTAACGAGCGCCGCGAGGCCGCTTTTTTCTAGGCTTACCTCAGCGTACCATCCTTGGGCGCCTGTGGCTCTGGCGTATAGGCCGGTGAGAGCGGCTGAGCGGATTTGGTCTGAAGCAAGAATATCCATAAAAGCCACCGGAAGTTTCGTGGGTGGTCCGTCGGCACTTCCGTTGAGGTGCATGAAACCCGTCTCGGCTTGGACCACGACATCGTAGGCGAGTCGCGCGGGTTCATCCGCAAATCCCACGAGTCGGATGTGCACTAAGCGGGGGTGTTTAAGGGCGAGTGTTTCAGGGGTGAGGTTGAATTTTACGAGGTCCTTCTCCTTGAAGTTTTCTAGTAGGATATCACAAGACGAGAGGTGCTGAGTGAGCTGTGTCTGACCCTGTTCTGAGGCGAGGTCGAGTTGAATTACTTTCTTGAATGTGTTAGCCGCTGCGTAATATGAGGAGGTGTTGCTATCACTGTTTTCTTCAGCAATTAACCAGCTTCTAGTTACATCACCGTGAACGGGGTGTTCGACCTTGATTACTTCAGCGCCGCCTTCCGCGAAGAAGGATCCGGCTAGTGGTCCAGCAAGGACTGAGCTTAGCTCTAGGACTTTTAATCCTTTGAAAGGGAGGTTAGATTCCATCTTTCGTGTCTGTTTCTTGCTGAGAGTTCATGATTGAGTAATGGCCGCTGGAAGTGAGTAGTTCGGAGTGGGTGCCTTGCTCTATGATCTGGCCGTCTTTGAGGACGATAATGAGGTCGGCGTGTTTGATGGTGGAGATCCTGTGGCTTATGATTAAGGTGGAGCGGGATTTATCTTTCGAGGATAGATTATTCAGTATGAGCTTCTCCGTGGAAGTGTCCACTGCAGAAAGGCAGTCGTCGAGGATGAGAATTTCTGGGTTGCGTATAAGTGCGCGGGCTATGCTTATTCGTTGTTTTTGGCCTCCGCTGAGATTAACTCCTCGCTCGCCTAAAACTGTGTTGTATCCGTGCTTAAGGCCTGCGATGTCGGATGAGACGCCTGCAAGGGATGCTGCGTTTTTAATGGCGTCGAGGCTTGCTCCGTCCTTCTGCCCGAAACCGATGTTATTCGCTATAGTGTCCGAGAATAGAAAAACGTCCTGTGGAACGTAACCGGTCTTAATGCGATGCGCCTTAAGGGAGGTTTTTTTAAGGTTTATGCCGTCATTGAGAACCTTGCCTTCGATGGGGTCTATGAGCCTCATGCACAGAGTAGCTATCGTAGATTTTCCGCTACCTGTTCTGCCTGTTATTGCGACAGTCTGTCCGGGAAGTAAGGAGAATGATATATCCTTTAGAGCTTCTATTCCCGTGTCTGGGTAGGTGTAGCTTACTTTAGAGAATATTAAGCCGGGGTTAGTGTTGCTGGGCGAGCTAGCCGAGACTATGTTTTCTTCGGGTTCGGAGATTTCTGGCTCTGTGTTGAGGAAGACTAGAATCCTGGCCATAGAGGCCTCTGCTTTTTGGACTAAAGAGGTAACCCATCCCACAGACGCAAAAGGCCAAGTCAGCAGATTCACATAGAAAATGAACTGGAATATGTGACCCAACTCGAGCTTGCCGGCCATAACCTGCGTTCCTCCCACATAGACTGTAAGGACGGTGCTAAGCCCCACTAGAAGTACGATTATGGGCATGAACATAGCCTCCACTTTTACAAGCTTGAGGGTTTTTTCTTTGTACTCGTCAGTTTCTGTTTCGAACCTCTTAGCGGCTTGCGATTCCTTGTGATAAGATTGAAGGACTCTAATTCCAGATATGTGCTGCTGAACGAATGTGCTTAAGTTGGATTGTGAGGCGGAGACTGAATCGCTGAGCTCATTGATTTTGGAAGATATAATGTAAATTCCTATGGACATTAGTGGAAGTGGAAGGAGGGCATAGAGTGTGAGCTTGAGGTCTATGCTAGCCATAACACCCACGACAATAACGATAAGGGCTAGTAAGTTGATGGTGTACATCACTGCCGGGCCTAGAAACATTCTTACCCTGCTGACGTCTTCGGAGATACGGTTCATTAGGTCTCCAGTATCGTTAGCTCTGTAGAAACGAGTGTCGAGACGTTGGTAGTGGGTGAAGATTTTCTTTTTCAGATCGTACTCCATTAGGCGGGAGTTTACGATGATGGTTTGGCGTGTGTAATAAAGAAAAACACCTTTAATAAGGTACGTGATGAGGTAAAGTATAGCTTGTAGAATGGCTATTAAAATCACGAGTCTATGCACGTCCGATTTCGTTTCTATCTCCCCATCCCAAATCTCATTTAGCCCCGTAAGTTCACCCACTTTAGCTAATATCTCAGGAAGGGCTATGAAACTGTCGTCTGCAATTTCAGCTCCCGGAGTGAGGTAGCCATCGTGGGCGTCCTTGAGCGCGTTGATTCCTTCTCCCACTAGTGCTGGAGCGAAAACCGCAAGGACGTTTGTGAGAAGAATAAATATGATTCCAGCGAACAGTCTTCCCCTGTATTTCCAAAATAAGGGTGCTAATGTTCTCAGAGATTTCATCTACAATTTTAGAACTTAAAATTCCAGGTGAAAGAAGGGATAATAGGGAAGAGGCTAACTTGTTTCGCGGAAACTTGTAAGGTTCCATCAACGGGAGAGCCTTCAGTATCGAAGTATAAGAAGTATGGGTTAGCGCGGTTGTAAAGGTTGTAAACGCTGAAAACCCAGTGGCTGTCATAATTCTTTTTCTTCTTAGATGTATACGTAAAGCTGATATCCGCTCTGTGATAATCTGCCATCCGGTAGCCGTTCCTTTCTCCGTAAACAGTCGTGACAAGTCCTTCGACAATGTAGCGTTGTTCCGGAAGAGTAATGGAGTTTCCTGTTGCGTAAACGAATACTCCCGCCACCTTCCATTGTGGATTTATGGTGTAGTCCAAAACCAAACTTAAATCATGTCTCCTATCGTATTTGGCTGGGAATAGCACCCCGTCATTAAGGTCATCAAATAGCCTGTCTGTTTTACTCCAAGTATATCCCAACCAACCATTTAATCTTCCCGTCCGTTTTTTAATGAATACCTCTAACCCGTATGAGTATCCATCTCCGAACACTAAGTTGTTATCTGCGTTAGTGCCGATGTTATCTGTAGGAAGAGTATTCTCTCCATAGTCTACTAGGTTCTCAAGATCCTTGTAATATGCTTCTAGTGAAGCTTCCCATTCGTTATTTTCTCCCAGGTCAGCAAAAAATCCGGTGCTGTATTGTCTGCCCCACTGAGGCTCTACGATATCAGATGAGGGGACCCAAACATCCATGGGCATGGACGATCCGGATAACGAGGCAAGGTGAACGTATTGGTAATTCTCACTGAAACTGGCCTTTACACTCGTCTTAGGTCCGGTTATAAGTCTAGCCGATATGCGTGGCTCCCATCCGTTATACTTCTTCACCAGTTCGCCGTCCCCGTAGGTCGTGCTCTCAAGGTTAGGGTCCAGAGGGGTTCTAGTGAAAGGCCCCACGTGTCTAAAGTCGCTGTACCTAATTCCAGCGTGGATTAATAGGACTTCGTTAACCTCGAATTCGTCTTCTAGGTAGATTGCCGTTTCATGGCTGTATGTCGTGCTAGATGAGCCTAACTCGATGTCAGTATCGCCATTTCTAGCAAAGAAATTAACGGGCATAAATTCATGAAATACGTAGTCCAACCCGGTTTTAATTTTATGCCTAGAGTTAGGGTAATAGCTCAGTTGAGTCTTAGTGCTCCAATCTTCTATACCGGTATCGAACCCGAAAGTGAAGTTTTCCTGATCCGCGGACATAGAGAAATCGTAGTTACTATATATGGCACTCGTGTTGAGGAAGAGTTTATCGTTGAAAAGGTGGTTCCATCTTAAAGATCCCGTTGTGTTCCCCCATGCGATAGCGGTAGAGAAATTAGCGGCAGTACTGCCGAAGGAAAACACATCCCTCCCGAAATAACCACTCATAAAAATCTCGTCCTTGTCGCTAAACCTGTGATTCACCTTCATGTTAAGGTCGTAGAAATAATACCCAGAACCGGCAGCAGCAGTATTGTTGATGAGTGGCTTAGTGATAACGTCTATGTAGGTCCGTCTTCCGGAGACGATATAGCTGGACCGGTCATATTCCAGAGGCCCCTCGACCGTAAGACGGGCGCTAATAAGTCCTATGCCGCCCGTGAGTCTATGTTCGCGCCTGTTCCCTTCTCTCAGGCCTATGTCTAGAACGGAAGAAACCCGTCCACCATATCTCGCAGGCATAGAACCTTTGTATATATCCACGTTACTGATTGCATCGGCATTGAATACACTAAAGAACCCGAAAAGGTGGGAGGCGTTGTATACCGTTGCGTTATCGAGGAGGATGAGGTTTTGGTCTGGGCCGCCCCCTCTAACGTAGAAGCCAGAGTTTCCTTCCCCAGAACTTTGAATTCCAGGAAGGAGTTGGATAGCCTTTAGGATATCTACTTCTCCGAACAGAGCGGGTAAGCTCTTTATGGTTTCGATGTTGACGTCTATTCGTCCTACATCCGCACTCTGTGTATTATTAGTTCTAGCACCTATCACTTCGGCTCCATCTATATCTATGGTTGAGGGTTTTAGTTCGATATTTAAAACAAAACCTTTAGACATCTGAACTGACTGGGAATGCTGCTTGTACCCGATAAAGGAATACAGTATTTCGCTTTCTCCGGGAGGTAGTTGGAGGCTGTAGAATCCATACAGGTTAGTGGATACGCCCTTGTTCTCTCCACCGATAACTATGTTAGCGCCTAGGATGTATTCTCCAGTAATGGCATCCCGTACTCTGCCGGAAAGGGTGTGGGTTTGGGCTTGAAGATCCAGCCCCAACGTAGTTGATAAAATCAACATATAAGTTATCCAAATACATTTTTTCATAGCTTTCGTAAAGGTACACTCACGTATCTTGTATGCGGTAAAATGCGTATAAATTTTCACATATATTTAATAGTTGTCGCTATCGTTTTAAGCGCGTGCTCAGGAACCAGCTATGATGATCATAGGGTGTTTAGGTATAATGAAAGTGCGGGCATTTCAACTTTAGACCCAGCTCATTCTAGAAGTCTCGAGTTGATGTGGGTTGTGGATGCCCTGTACGATGGCTTAGTGGAGCTGTCTCCAGAGCTAAACATTATACCCGCCCTAGCTAAGAGCTGGGAGATAGATGGAAACACGTACACCTTTCAATTGAGACAGGGTGTGATGTTCGAAAGTGGGAGGGAAGTCATAGCTTCAGATGTCGTGAAGAGTTTCGCGAGGCTTTTGGATCCCGAGGTCGCCTCCTCCGGGGGCTGGATTCTGGAGGCCGTCGGAGATGGTGGGATAGTTGCCCTCGATGACAGCACGGTTCAGATCACTTTAGGTAAACCCTTCCCGCCTTTTCTAGGTCTTCTCACTACAACCTACGCATCGGTAGTGGACACAGAGACGTCGGGTGATTTAAGGGTTGAGCCAGCTGGAACAGGGCCGTTTAAGTTGGCATGGTGGATAGATGATGTCGCTATAGTGTTGCATAACAACCCTCAGTATTGGGAGCACGATGAAGACGGGGTAAGACTTCCGTATCTCAGAGCAGTGCATATAGATATGGTTCCCGATATGGGGTCGGAGTATATGGGGCTTTTAAAAGGCAGGTATGATTTTATGAGTGGTTTGCATCCGGCCTACATGGAGGATTTAATGGATGCTGAAGGTGGATTAGCCAGTAAGCATGAAGCGGTGTTGAACTTGGAGAAAATACCGTTTTTAAAAACTGATTACTTAGGGATTTTAGTTGATTCGAATCTCGTGAATATGAAAGGGCACCCGCTTTTAGATAGCAGGGTGCGCAAAGCTTTAAGCCTAGCAGTGGACAGAAAGAGTATTGCTAAAAACCTCAGACGAAACTCTGTGGAACCATCAGATAGGTTCATCCCTCCGTCAATGCCCGGAGCGGCATTAAATGTCGAGGTGGAGTACGATATTGAAGAGGCGAAACGGCTTTTAGCGGAGGCCGGATATTCGGGGGGCGTGGGCATTCCGGAGATAGAGCTTGGGACTACTGCCGATTATGTGGATTTATGCTCGGCGATACAGCATGGGTGGGAGGAGATAGGAATTACTGTTCAAGTGGATCTAGCTGCATCTTCCGTACAGAGAGAGAGGGTTTCTACTTCTAAAATTGAAATGTTTCATAAATCGTGGCTAGCTGACTATGCAGATGCGGAGAACTTCCTCGGACTGTTCAGGCAAGTGAATTTCTCTCCCGGAGGGCCTAACTACACACATTTCTATAGCCCAGAATACGAACAAATATTTGATAGTTCCATGATGATGGTGGATGATGCTGAGCGGTGGGAGATGTATAAGGGTTTGGACTCCATCATATTTGCAAACACACCCATAATACCACTGTTTCACGACCAAGTCACACATTTCGTGAGAAGCGAAGTTGAGGGCTGGATAATGAGTCCCGTGAATAGACTGGATTTGAGGAGGGTGAAAAAACGCGCTGTCAATTAATCCTTCAGTATCTTGCGCGAATGCTTAAGATTGATGTCCATACTCACATACTGCCTAGGTATATGCCTAAATGGTCTCAGAAATTCGGTTATGGAAACTTCATTCATTTAGAGGATGGCTCCCGTCCAGGATACGCAAGGATGATGCAGGGCGACACCTTTTTCAGGGAGATTGCATCGAATTGTTGGGATGAGCAGCAGAGGGTGGACGAATATGGAGCTTCAGGTGTGCAGGTGCAGGTTGTTTGCACTATTCCCGTCATGTTTTCTTATGGAGCTAAAGCCAAAGACGCTCTCGAGCTCGGCCGCTTCCTCAATGATCATATCGCGGATCTTGTCACTCGCTTCCCGAAAAAATACGTGGGTCTTTGTACAGTGCCTATGCAGGATGTGAATCTAGCTATAAAAGAGCTGGAGCGTGCTAAATCTATAGGCCTTTCTGGCGTGCAGATAGGGTCGAACATAAATGGACTCAATTTAAACGAGCCGCAATTCTTCCCGTTCTTCGAGGCTTGCTCGAGATTGGGTATGGCTATTCTCGTTCACCCTTGGGATATGATGGGTAAGGCTGATATGGAGAGGTATTGGTTGCCTTGGTTAGTGGGGATGCCAGCCGAGATGTCTAGGGCGGCTTGTTCGATGATATTCGGTGGTGTATTCGAGAGGTTGCCGAAGTTAAGAGTTCTTTTCTCACACGCGAGTGGGGCTTTCCTGGCTACACTAGGTAGGATTGAGCATGGATTTAACTGTCGTCCCGATCTAGTGGCCATAGATAACCCCATTAACCCGAGGGATTATACGGGTAAGTTTTGGGTTGATTCGATAACTCATGATGAAAGGTTGCTGAGATATGTGATGGAGATGCAGGGAGCGGATAAAATCTGCATGGGTACAGACTATCCTTTCCCTTTAGGAGATTTGGAATTCGGTGCATACATGGAAAAAATGAATCTAGATGAAGAAACTCTTGCGAAACTTTTTCACGGTTCAGCGATATCTTGGTTAGATTTGGACCTTAAAGATTTTAAATAAAGTTGTAGTCTAGCAGGTAAAGAAGAAAATGAGTGTAGATAAAGACATACTGGAATTAATCGAAAAGTGTAAGAAGGGAGACCGTCGTTCGCAGTTCGATATGTACGGAAGGTTTTCTGGACTCTTATTCGCCGTTGCCCTTAGGTACACGAACACGAAAATTGATGCTGAGGATGTAGTCCAAAACGCTTGGGTAAAGATTTTTAGTAAAATGTCATCCTTTTCTGAAAATAATTCTTTCGAAGGTTGGATGCGTAGGATAGTAGTAAACACAGCTATTACACTCTATCGTAAAAACCAAAAACACGCTAACCAGTTGGATATCGACGATGTTCATGCAACCCCTGCGGACATAGCTGCGTCTATACAATGTGACTTTACTCGTGAAGAGCTTGAACGTGCAATAGCGCGTTTGCCTGAAGGGTACGGTTTGGTCTTTAAACTCTATATAATAGATGGTTATAAACATAAAGAAATAGCAGAGATGCTCGGCATTGAAGTGAATACTTCAAAGAGTCAGCTCAGTCGTGCGAAGAAACATCTTCAAAACGCGCTCTGTCATATGGAGAAAAAAGCCCAACCTAACCCCGGCGAAAATAACGTCAACAACCGGGACAAAGACACAAACGACCTAGACAAGAATATAGATTCAGTAATTTAAGATATAAAATGACACCTTCTAAAGATCCATTTGAACAGCATATTCAAGGCCTATATAAAGGTCATGAAGTTCCCTCGCCTGCAAGTGCGAAGGTTAATGTATTCAAACAGCTTGATGCTATACGTGTTAAGGGTTATGTAAGTAAGGCTCTGTTTGCAACAGCGGTTTCTGTTGCGGCTATCCTGTGGTTTTACTCACCGAGCGAAATGGAGCAGAATACTCCAGTACTAGTTCCAGTCACTCAGCCTGAGTTAATTCTAGAAAGTACAGAATTAGATTCTCCAGTTGAAGACCAGTTACAGGATGATGTGCTTGTAGTTCCAGTAATTGAATTTATTGATGTTGAGGTCCTTGAACCTAATGAGGTCGTTGAGCCTGTAGAAGCTGTCGAGCCTGTTGAGGTTGTCGAGATCGTTGAAACTGTGACGCCTGTCGTTGTGCAAGAAGTGGTTGTCGAGGAAGCTTCGAAGAGCGAGGACGAGCCGAAAGTTGAGTCTGAAGAAGAATCTGAAGAATGGACACTTGGTGGCAGTATCAAGGTTGAGAAATAAGCCTTGTCACATACCTTCGTAGGGTTGTGATGCATGAAAAGATAAAGAACAGTTTCGGGAGAGCGCTTGTGTGTGTTCTATTTGTGTTCATGTTTTCTAGTATGGATGTGTATTCGTATGAAGACCTTCTTATTCACAAGGATACAGTTACTGTAAATGGCAGGGTGCTGAAGATTAAGTCAGAGGTAGAGATTGATACCGTGAAGATTAATCCTGCGCCCAAATGGATAGATGATGCGGAGCTTGTGGGGGTCGTCAGAATCAATGCTGGATTAGGGATGTTGTCCTCTGAAGGAGTTGATGAAGGGATAGGTTTTTACAGGATAATGAATAATAATCATCTTCCCGAGTTGAGTTTCGAGCTGAGTCATCCGACGAGCTTTTCGAATCAACTCTACTATAAATTTGGTGGTAGCATAGGTCTAGCGACTGTTTTTGACGAGTCACAGTTAGATGTAGATGCTATAGGATTTGATTGGAATAATGGTGATTTAAACCAAATCCTAATCGTCCATGATCCCCTCGGAAACGAAGCCGACACGACGTCTGTTCCCATTTATTTAAGGCCTCAAGTGAAATTAAGCCTAGGATGCGAATGGCATGGGGTTATGCGAAGAGCTAGGGGCTGGGTTGCAGGAGGAGCAGTTGAGTGGACGCCAGTGAAGGATAAAGTTACGCGCCTGTTTAATGTTAGTTCGAAGAATCCATTAGACTGGCCGTCCATAGATGTGTCGTCAATTTATGATGTCGAACACGAGTCAATTAACTACGTTCAATTCAGGATATTTGCGGGGTGGTCGCCTTGGAATATGCCTTGGTTTTTACGGGCAGAAATGTGCATTAGCCCTGACAAATTAGAGTCTGGAATAAGTTTAGGGTATAGGTGGTAGAATAATTTGTTTTGTATTGTCTTTAAGGTTAGATTGCATCATGGGCATGTTGAATCTATTAAATAAGCAGACGAACGTACAGCCTAGTGCGTTCTTTAGTTTTATATCTCGCCATTATGCAGTGGGATTTGCTTATTTCGTGTGCTTTCTACTTGCTACTGTTTCCAATGTGAACGCTCAATTAGAGGTTCTTAATGGAGGTTTTGAATCTAATATGGGTTTCCCAAGTGAGTCTGGAATGTTGGACTTAGTATACAACTGGTCTAATGCTGGTTCCTTAACAGCTAATCCAGACTACTATCACGAATACGGAGTTGATGGAGGTGATTTACCAGAAACACCGTTAGCATTTGTTCAGGCATACGAAGGAAGGGCTATTGCTGGTTTAGAAGTGAGCCGAAGATCAGGTACTAATAAAAGAGAATATTTATCAGGAGCTTTTTCTGAACCATTAGAAATTGGAAAGAAGTATGAGTTTTCATTCGCTATTGCAAATGGCGGAGTATACGAGAATAGTGCAGCAGGATTAGGAGTGAGCGATTTAGGTATTAGCTTCTCTTCTTCTCCCTATACCCAAAACGATAGAGAGCCGCTCGCGGTCCACCCTCATTTTCACTTGTCTAACGTACACTACTATCAGGGCTGGAAAGTTATTAAGTTCACCTTCACAGCTCATGATAGCTACAGGTTCTTCACCTTCGGTATGTTCGGGTCAGATGTCGGAAAGGTCATTCAATCGTTTGAAGGCAATGGAAGATCTAAAGCTTACTATTTTGTCGATGACTTTTCTATTCGCAATATAACTTCTGAGTTGCAAAACGACGATGCTTCTGATGATAGAGGCGATAGAAATGAGTTGTTCGATCTGAAAAGAGATACATATGTACCAACCGCTTTCTCCCCTAATGGTGACGGAATAAATGACACTTTCGAGCCTTCATTGAAAGATAACTTAGGGTCTGTAATACAAGTGTATGATAGAGGTGGAGCAATGATATGGGAAAGCACAGGAGATAACATGAGTTGGGATGGTATGACTGTTTTCGGGATTAAGTCACGAGTGGGCGTTTATGTTTGGGTACTCACAGTAGTTCTAGAAGAGGGACGTGTCGAGCAGTTGTCAGGCCCAGTCACTCTGCTGAATTAAAAATTTATTTCCTTAACCTCGCACTTTAAATGTGCGCAATAACGTCCAGACTAACGTGCATACTAACGGGAAAATTAACGAGTGGCAAATTTTAGAAGCTGATAAATGGCCTGGGTTAAGCCCTTTGGTTAAGAAGCATTTGTCTGATAATAAGGTGTCTGAAGCTACATTTCATGGTGAGGCGTTTGATGCCTGGGATGCTGACATTCAAAAGGTAGTGGTTGAGGTTGTGAGGGAGCAATATGATTGCTTGGGGTTGGAAATAAGTGGAGGGGTTGAGAGACTAGCCGTTAAAGGAGTGAGGACTGTTACAACCGGACATCAGCTGCAGCTTTGTGGAGGCCCCGCCTTTTTACACTATAAAACGATCACGACTATCAGGCTTGCCCGAGAGTTGGAAGGGAAAGTGGGAGTGCCGGTGGTGCCAGTGTTCTGGTTAGCGACTGAGGATCACGATTTCGAAGAGGTAAGCTGGGTGTGGGGCGAGAAGGAAAGGCATAGTTGGGAGCACCCGGAAGGCGGATCGAAATTATCTGTAGGAACTTTGAGTGCTGAGGGTTTGCGAGAAGCCGTTGAATCCTGGCTTAAAGACATGCCATCTGCCATGCCTAAAACCGAGCTCGATGGAATTGTGAATTGTCTCAATGTTGCCATCGATAATGGGGAGACTTACGCGCAGATATTTACGAGGTGGATGGTGTTTTGGTATGGCGATACTGGGCTGGTGGTGTTAGATGCTTCTCACAAGAAGCTGAAGATGTGTGCCGCTAGTCTTTTTGCGGAAGAGCTGAGTGGAAATGCGATTTCAGCGGCTGTGAGAGAGAGTTCAGACAAGCTTGAGATAGCAGGATATAAACCTTCGGCACACATAAGAGATATTGCTCTGTTCTATATAAAGAACTATGCTATACGTTCTTCAAATCCATCTCCTAGAACGGGGATTGTAATACGTGAAGATGAGATAGTAGCTGGTGAAATAGTTTTGAATCCAGATAAAATGGAGTGGGAGAGGTGGGTGCTTGAAAACGCTGCAGATATTAGCCCTGGAGCTTTACTTAGGCCTTTGTATCAGGAGTTTTTGTTGCCAAACCAAATAGTAGTCCTGGGTCCCGGCGAACTCAATTATTGGAAGCAATTAGAGTCCGCCTTTAAATTGAAAAGCATAAACATGCCTCGCCTTCATTTGCGGGATCATGTTCTGGTTATTTCTAATGGTTTTTCAGAGATGACAGATAAGTTAGGGTGGAGCTTGAAAGAGGGCTGGTGGAGGTCGGAAGACTTCACAAAAGCCTATGTAGACTCTGTTTTACAGCTTAATCATTCTGTGCAAATTTCTGAGATCGCAGCCGCTACCGCGATTATTTCACAGTCTATGATTAAAATGGGAGAGGATATAGACCCCACATTAAAAGCTACAGCTTCGGCATCACATTCAGGAGTGGTAAAAGCGCTCGATGGTGCGATGAAGAAATACAGGAAGGCTATTCGTAGGTTGAACAAGTCTGAGATCGAAAGGATTGACTGTTTGTCTCAACAAGTAGTGAAAAACGGTTCCCCCCAAGACCGCTGGGCTAATTTCCATGTTTTAGCGACAAGAGCAGGTGGGTTTAGAGCCTTTAGAGATGCGCTCATTAACGCCGACACTGGTCTGAAGTCAGTTGCACATAAAGTCGATTTAGTGAATTGAATCTTGATAAGTAAGATTCGATGTGTAAGTTTCTAGAAGTATTTTTGATCTTATGGAAAAACTACGTCCCAAACTAGACGAATCCGGAGCTACAATATCACCTCAATTGCCCGACGGCGTTAAGAATTATTTGATAGATATCGATGGGACTATCACGGAAGATGTGCCTAATGAAGAGCCAGAAAGAATGGCTACGTGTGAGCCTTATCCGGATGCGGTGGAGACGATGAAGCGTTGGTATGACGGTGGTCATATTCTTACTTTCTTCACTTCAAGAACTGAAGAACACAGGGGGGTGACGGAAGCGTGGTTGAAAAAGCACTCTATTGAGTACCATGCCTTGCTAATGGGTAAGCCTAGAGGTGGAAACTATCACTGGATAGATAATCACATCGTAAGAGCTACCCGTTTTGAGGGGAAATTTACCGATATGGTGAGGGAACAAAGAACAGTGGAGGTCTTTGAAAAGTAAAGTTCCTACGTAGCGACTTCCTACTTTGTGACTATAGACGTGGTCCGCTATCTAAAAATCTTTGTAGAATTATCGCTGCAGCAACTTTGTCTAACGAGCCTTTTTCTCGGCGTTGAGATTTCTTCATGCCCCCCATATGTAAAGCGTTCATGGCTTCCAAGCTGGTATTGCTCTCGTCAACTTTGTGAATTGTAAGTTCCGGATGGTTTTCCTCAAGTTTTGCAATAAAGGATTCTATGCCCTCGGTGCTGTCGGTTTGCTTGCCTATCATGAGTCCGGGAATCCCGACGATTAATCCTGCACAAGCTTCGGAGTTTATTAATTTCGAAGCAAAATCTAGTAAATCATCAGTCTTGACTGTCTCAAGTGGAGTGGCAATAATAGCAGCACTATCCGTAACAGCTATTCCTGTTCTTCGTAGACCCCAATCAAATGCGATAAATCTTGCCATGCTCGCAAGGTAAGAAGGCTTCGTGTTCTGTGAGACCTATTAGCTACCTTTGAATTATGGAAATCGTGAAACTTCAGCAGGTAATTGAAAGGGTTTGGGATGATAGATCTCAACTTCATGTTGAGGAGTCAATAAATGCTGTAGCTGAGGTAATGGAGCTGCTAGATAAGGGGCAGTTGAGATGCGCGGAGCCAGATGGAAATGGGGGCTGGAAAGTGAATGATTGGGTTAAAAAGGCCGTGGTTTTAAATTTCCCGCTTCAAAAGATGGAAACCATAGAGGTAGGTCCTTTTGAGTTTCACGATAAAATGCCACTTAAAACTGGGTATGCAGAAGCTGGAGTTCGCGTAGTTCCTCATGCAGTAGCTCGATATGGAGCTTATATAGCAAGGGATGTGATTCTAATGCCTAGTTATGTAAACCTGGGCGCTTATGTCGATTCTGGCACTATGGTGGATACGTGGGCGACCGTAGGTTCTTGCGCTCAGATAGGGAAGGATGTGCACTTGAGTGGGGGAGTAGGAATAGGAGGGGTGTTAGAACCGCTTCAGGCAGCACCAGTCATTATTGAAGATGGTGCGTTTATAGGTTCTAGATGTATAGTTGTAGAAGGGGTGAGAATTGGAAAGGAAGCTGTCCTGGGAGCGGGAGTAGTTCTGACCGCGAGCACTTTGATCATAGATGTTACGGGTCCGGAGCCAGTAGATCTCAGAGGCGCCATCCCACCTAGATCAGTTGTAATACCTGGCACTAGGCCTAAAGAGTTCCCGTCAGGAACGTACCAAATCCCATGCGCTCTCATCATAGGTCAACGTAAGGAAAGCACTGATAGAAAGACCTCTCTAAATCAAGCTTTACGCGAGCACGACGTTGCAGTATAGGTCTTCATATGAAAATGGTGATATAGTGTGGAAAAAATGAGGTTGTTTTGGACCCAAATAGAATACAAAAACCGCATCTTTACGTCATAAGAACGTCCTAAGAATTAAGTAACACATGCATTTTATAGTTTCTAGCAATCAACTTCTCCGTCAACTGCAAATGTTGAGTGGAGTTTTGAGTACCAGCAATACGCTGCCGATTTTAGATCACTTTCTTTTCGACTTGGCTCCAGGCGAAGCGGTTATTTCCGCTAGCGACCTCGAGACTACGATAACTGTAAAGTTAGAAGTAAGGACAGAGGATACAGGTATGATAGCTATTCCAGCTAAAATGCTTCTCGATATTTTAAAAGCGTTCCCGGATATTCCTCTCACTTTTAAAATTGATACGGAGACCTTTGCTATCGAGTTAGTAAGTGATGCTGGAAAGTATAAGCTTACTGGTGCGAATGGTGATGAATTCCCTAAAACGCCAGAGTTAGAAGGTGGGTCCAAAGTTGAGATTGCTGCGGGTACTCTAGTGACTGCTATTAATAGGACTTTATTTGCTGCTGGTTCAGACGATTTAAGACCAGTGATGTCCGGTATATTCTTCGAGATGTATGAGGACAGCATTCGATTTGTGGCTACTGATGCTCACAGGCTTGTGCGCTATGCTAGAACAGATGCTAAGGCAGACGAGAGTTCTCAGTTTATCGTTCCTAAAAAACCTCTAAACCTACTTAAAGGTGCTGCTACTACTGCAGAAACGGTGGTGATGAGCTTTAATGAGTCAAACGCTCAATTTACTTTTGACGACGTTAGTATTTCATGCCGATTGATAGAAGGTAAATACCCTAATTACGATGCGGTAATTCCAAAGAATAACCCTAATCGTATGACCATTAATAGAATGGACTTCCTGCAAGCTATTCGTCGTGTGGCTATCTTCGCTAACAAGACGACTCACCAAGTTAGGTTGAGGATTGCTGGTAGCGAGCTTACTGTGAATGCTGAGGATTTGGACTTCGCCAATGAAGCAACGGAGCGTCTTACCTGTAGTTATCAAGGTGAGGATATAGAGATCGGATTCAATAGCCGATTCCTAGCCGACATGCTTAATAATCTAGGTGCTCCAGAGGTGACACTTGAGTTGAGCGCGCCTAATAGAGCTGGGATCATCCGCCCTTCAGAGCCTGAAGAGCCGGGTGAAGACCTGTTGATGCTAGTTATGCCGGTTATGCTTAACGCTTAACTGAGCCAGGACTTCTAGGCTTTTCAGAACTTACCGTCTTTCTTTTTCGTTTTCTTCTTCTCTACGTAGTCGAACGTGTATTCTTGCCGTTCGCTGTTTTCTCTAGCCCTTTGGGCCAAAGTGTCAACATGGTCTGGATTCCCGCGCATCCACCATTCTGGGAGGTCTTCATGAGCCGCTTCAGAAATCTCGTATTTGTATATGGGCTTTTTTGGTCCACGTTTTCTATATAATATTGCGAGAGCAACTCCAGCTACAGCTCCTGCAATATGCCCTTCCCATGAAATACCCTCTTTTATGGGAAGCATCCACCACACCATACCGCCATACAAGAACACTACCACAAGACTTATCCTGAGCAATAGAAGGTTTTTCCGGATAACACCACTAAAGAATAAGAATGCGGCGAGTCCGTACACAATGCCACTGGCTCCTATGTGATTACCCCCTTCACCTATGAACCAAAGCCCTATTCCGCTCGCTAGGAATAAAATCCCCCAAACCCTCAGTGCTATAGATCTATAGAAATAAAAGAGTAATCCGTTGAGAGTGAAAAAGGATGCCGTGTTATTCCAAAGGTGCGACCAATCCCCATGTAGAAATGGTGAAGTGAAAATTCCTTTGAGCCCACTGATGCGTCCTGGATGGTTTCCGTGTGCCTGTAGCCCAAGCTCAAATTGGTAGTTAATTAGGTGAACTCCCCATATTGAGACAAGAAAAGCCATAGTGAAGAGTAGTGCGAAATTCAGTCGTTGTCTGTCTGTTATAGAGTTAGCATTCATTAGCGCTAAGTTACCAATCAACATGTATAGTTGGATAAGTGCTGAAAACTCCCTTCAGATGCCCATAAGTAGATGCTAGTTTTACAATCGTCGTAAATACAAACTGATGAGCGTTTCTGAAATATATGCATTGATCCAACTTTTGGATGACCCCGATGAAGGGGTTTACCTTCATGTGAGGGAACAACTGCTATTGAGGGGTACAGAGATATTGCCAGCCGTTATGGCTCATAGGGCAACAAACTCCATCTGTGCTGTTCACGAAACCCGTCTTGACGAACTTGTAGAAGGTTTGCACGGTGCATACGTTAAGAAGGGGCTGATGGATTGGTTTGATGCAGGAGCTACGAATATTATTGAAGGATCGATTTGGGTACACAAAGCAGCTGACCCCCTTCTCGACCTTGAAAAGGTTCGTGCACAGTATGAGAAGCTAAGACGGGATGTTTGGCTTGAAATGAATGAGGAACTAACCGCTCTAGAGCAAGTTCGCATCCTCAACCACATTTTCTTCAGCTCAGAACAGTATTCGAACAGTCGTTCTGGTCACCCTAACCCTAGCGATGCATTAATAGGAGATGTGATGAACCTTAAAAAAGGTAATCCTCTAGGCATTGGTACATTATATCTGTCAATTGCTCGCGACCTAAACCTCCCTATCCACGGAGTCAATCTACCGAATCATTTCATTTTGTGCTATTGCGACATGAACCATGTTCACAACGACACAGACCCCACCTCAGACCACCAGATCCCCGGTGGCATCCTCTTCTACATCAACCCTTTCAGCGAAGGCACCGTCATACATCCAAGTGATGTAAGCGAATTCTTAAGCCATCTAGACCTCCCTGTCGATGAAAGGCACTGCGGCCCCTGCGCTCCTCTAGACATCATTAGACGTCTTATCGGTAACGTCGCTTACGCATTCGAGCGTAACGGCGAAATCGCCAAAGCAGAGAACATGCGTAAGTTGTTGATGTTCGTGGAGTCTGGTGCCACAGAAACTCTAGAAGAACCTTCGTCTGACTCTGATGCTGACTCGGATTTAGATAGCCTTGATGGTTTATATTAAATTTTAGGGCTTTTTTACGTTACTACGTTATGCGGTGTGACACGCTTGCAATTTCGTTAGGGAATTTGTCAACTGGTTGGTTGACTTTGTTCTGTAGTGTTGTTGATTGCGGAGCGCGACACGCTCAACGCTTAAGAAATTTGTCAACTCATAGGTTGACTTTTTTACGGTACTTGACGACACACCGCAAAACTCACTGAATTTTGTATAAAAAAAAAGAGGCCCTGAAAGAGGACCTCTAATTTTAATATCTGAAAAACCTTAAGGCTTACTTAGCAATCATAGGGTTAGCGGCATCAGCAGGAGCTGGTGTTACCTGAGCAGTGATGGTAAGAATGGTTTGGACTGGATCAGTGTTAGCTGTAACAGTTACTTTCTTAGTCTGCTTATTTTTCTTGCCTTTAGAGTTGAACTTAATCTCGATAGTACCAGTTGCGCCAGGAGCTATAGGCTCTTTAGGACATTGTGGAACTGTGCAGCCACAAGAGCCTTTGCATTTGTCTAGGATTAGGGGTTCATCGCCAGTGTTAGTGAATTCGAAGACGTAAATCTCAACATCACCTTCGTCGATGGTGCCGAAATCGTGTGCATACTCTTTGAATTTGATGCTCGTAGTGGGTCCAGCTGGTTCAGATGCTGAAGATCTCGCTGGATCGAACTTGTCTGGCACAGCGTTTACGTCTGGAGCAACAGCTTCAGTTTTCCCGCTTTCTGTGATAAGTCTAGAGTTTGGTTCCTCAGAATTACATGAGAAAAGAATGGTAGATACAAGAATTGCAACTAAAGTGTGCTTATTCATTTTCTTTAATTTATTTATTTTAGAGTGCGAAAATACGGATTAAAATGTTCGATGTGCGAGTTTTTCCTTTTCAAAACGTCCATCCGACAATATTTCAATCGCTTCTTGAAGAGTTTCGTTGAGTTTTCCAATGACTCTGTAGAAGGTAGATGGCTCGAATAAGTTACGTCCGATGAAGGCTTCAATGCGTATTACTATTGCATCTCCAGAGGCTTCCCAGTCCTCATCAGAGATGGTTAAATCTTCACCCTCATCGGTTACCCAAGACCGGAAGTCACTCACCTGAGAGTCTGTGAAGCTAAAGTCGTGCACGAATGAATCTTCGGTAGGGTACGTTGATTCAAGGGATTCCCGACGAGAGTCCACGAATTCAAGGGCGTATTTGCTCATGAGTCCCTTGTTGAGTATAGTTCGAAAGGACTTGCTGTTAGATGTGGTGTCGATGGGGACGAAGATGTCTGGTAGGATTCCCCCGCCGCCGTAAACTGTGCGGTGCTTTATGTTCGTGGTGAATTTTAGAGAATCTGGTAAATCGAGGGAGTCTAGGGAGAGAAGTTCGCCGCTAACGTATCTATCGTACTTCTCGTTTCTGTACGCTTCTACACCTTCTGTGTACGGCTTTTGAATGCAGCGGCCGGCGGGGGTGAAGTATTTTTGTACGGTCATTCGAACAGCTGTGCCGTCGCCGAGGTTGATGGGGCGTTGGACCAAACCCTTACCAAAAGAACGTCGCCCCACTATGAGACCCCTATCCCAATCTTGCACAGCACCCGCCACAATTTCTGAGGCTGAAGCTGAACCACCATCGACCAGGATCACTAGTCGACCTTTTTCAAATAATCCTTTATGAGAAGCGTAAGTGTCTTCTCGTTCGAATGCTCGCCCTTCAGTGTAGACAATTAGTTTTGTATTAGATAGAAATTCGTCAGCCATATTAATAGCTGTACGCAACATTCCGCCACCATTTCCCTGTAGGTCGAGTATCAAGTCCTTCATGCCGGCAGCGTTAAGTTCCTTCAGCGAAGCTCTTAGCTCTACCATTGTTGTTTTTGCAAATCGGTTAATTTTTATATAGCCGATTCTATCATCTATCATGTGTGTTGCAACGACACTGTATATAGGGATTTTATCGCGGATGATGTCGAAGACAATCTCGTCTCTCACACCCTCCCTCTTAATGTATACTCTAACAGTAGAACCTTTAGGACCCTTAAGGAGCCTTATCACGTCCTTTGTGGATACGCCTACGCCTGCCGTGATCTCGTCATCAACTTTAATGATTCTGTCGCCAGCCATTATGCCGAGTCGTTCAGATGGCCCACCCACAATAGGTGAGACCACCATAATGGTGTCTTTGAAAATATTAAACTGTATTCCCACCCCCTCAAAACTGCCGTCTAACGGCTCGTTCGCTTCTTGTAAATCCTCCTTAGAGAAATAGATTGAATGTGGGTCTAGTTCTTCTAGCATCTTAATGATTGCTATCTCGACTAACTCTTCAGTGTCAACAGAGTCAACATATAGTCGGTCTAACATTTGGAGGAGAGTGCCGAATTTCTTTGTGGCAGCCTGAGTTGAGGTTTGGGCTGAAAGAAAATCAGAGCTAAAAAGGGACAGAGTAAAAACCGCTGTGAGGGTGAATGTGTTCAGTATTTTCATCGTGTGCTAAGGTAACGTAGCTTGAGTGTGGCGTATCTTGTCAGCATGAAATTTCCACTCCGTTTTGCCGCTTCTTTAACATTGTTTTCACTTTTTGCGTTCTTTGAGGCTGACGCCCAAATCATATTTGACAGCCCCGACATGGAAGAGGTTTGGGATAGAGCGGATAAGGATGGGCAGTTTTTAGGGAAGTACTTGACGGGTGTCGTTTTAGAAGACGAATTTAATTTCTTTGAAGTTGCTTCAATTCAGGTGCTAGCTAACGGCTTGACACAGTGGGAGCTGGACTTGTCCGCGTCTGATGCTAAAGGACTAAGTGTATACTTTAATGACTTTCACATCCCTGTAGGTGGGGAGTTGTTTCTTGAGTCTCCGGAGGGAGCTTTTGAGACCGTTTTTCAGGAGGGGCCAGTTGATTCTTCGGAGAATAACGATCACGGGAGGTGGGTTAGTGGTGATATTCCCGGTGATGTAGTTAAAGTTGTGTACCGTCAATCTTCGTCAATTGTTGGAGAAGCTAGGTTGGGGATTATGGGTCTCGGGTACTACTTCAGAGGGGTTACAAGGGGTGGAGGTTCTGATCCTTGCGAGGTTGATGTTATGTGTCCGGAAGGAGATTCTTGGCAGTGCGAGCGTGATGCTGCTGTTAAGTTGACGATTACCCAAAATGGTGGTACTTACTTCT
>Ga0308017_1000016_pt1 | contig 56853 bp, 48 predicted proteins | sample Neamet280_FD_203145 | JGI IMG/M metagenome (GOLD analysis project Ga0308017, IMG submission 203145) | Marine microbial communities from water near the shore, Antarctic Ocean - #280 | ecosystem: Environmental > Aquatic > Marine > Unclassified | place: Southern Ocean | collected 2014-10-01
GTATCCACGTCGGAACTTTCTGCTGGGGTGTAGTGGGATAGGAACGAGTACACTTTTAGAATTAGGGGCAGGCCATCTCTTAGCTAACCATGTACCTAGCTGTAGAATGAGTTGGGGATTGCCTGAGTATTTACAATAATGAACTATCGACCGGGAACCTTGATCGTTAAGTCGAAATCCAACTGCGTAATAATTGACCCCATTAAACCGCTCTGAAAACAAAACTCTAGAAGCGTCTGACTTCCGAAAAACACTCCATTGTAGTGAGCAGAAAACACAAAGTCCATCAATATAATCGTTCGAGTAAACAGGCCTGTAACAGCTTTTACACACGCTCGGCAATAGTCCATCAAATAAAATTTCTATGAATCGCATGGGCAAATTAATGACGTAATAGTTATCGGTTGACTATAAATTCACTCGCGTAGGGTTTAGCTTCGTGGGGTGAAGTTTGGAAAGCTAGAATCTCATGAAGAGCTCCGTGGAATGGATTGGGAGTTGCCCGCTGCTAGGGTTGAATGGGGTGGCCTGATGCCGTCTTGTAAAACTGTGGTGAGAACCGGAGGGACTATGTGGACCGTTAGGCCATGGAGGGGTAGTGTTTATCCAAGGAAGGAGCCCATGCGAACATGGCCTAGCTATTACGGAAAGCAGTTCGGATCGCTGGAATTTAATGCCACACATTACAGGATATATTCTGAGGAGAAGATGGCTAGCTGGGCGGATGAGATGCCGAACGATTGCGTATTCTGTCCGAAGTTTCCGGCCATTATTTCACATTACCGAAGGTTCGCAAATTGTGAGGGACCGACTGATGATTTTATAAGGGGGCTGGTAGCTCTGGGGGATAACTTAGGGCCGGCATTTTTACAGCTGCCTCCACATTACGCGCCTAAGCATAGCACTAATCTCATACCGTATTTAAAGGCTTGGCCGCGAGAGTTAAAGATGGCTATTGAATTCCGTCACCCAGAGTGGTTCACGGGAGGAGATGAGGCTGAGAGGGTTTGGGCTTTATTATCAGAATTAGGGATAGGAGCCGTAATCAGCGACACTGCAGGCAGGCGAGACGCATTGCATATGAGACTAACTGCACCCTTCTTAATCGTGAGATTCGGTGGTTACGATGGGCACGCGTCAGATGAAATTCGCGTAAAAAACTGGGTGAATAAAATCTCTGACCTTTCAGCTAAAGGACTAGAGTCCTTCGATTTTTTAGTGCATACAACTGACAGCGTACACACGCCTGACACTTGTCAAATGTTCTCTGAAATCGTGAAATCGACATGCGATATCGATGTCAAGGCGCCTACTTATTTCGGCGAATAGCTTATTTCCCGTGGCACTTCTTATACTTCTTCCCCGAACCACATGGGCAGGGAGCGTTAGGTTGAACCTTCTTCTCTGAACGGATAGGAGCGACAGCCTGTGGCCTTTGCGGCGCCTGGGGACGACCTTGTGCGCCTGGAGCAATTACACCACCGCCCGAAACTCGAGATGCAGCGTTCTGCTGGGCAATGTTTTGGACTCCGGCTTTAGAGGTCTTTCCTTGAGGAGTGTTAGCAACACGATGAGCGCGTTGAACTGGCTGATCACCCACGTTCGTCGGTATCGTACACTTCATAAGGAAGGATGCAACTTCAGCGTTAACCTTTCCTATCATCTGCTTGAAAAGCTCATAGGACTCGAACTTATAAATAAGTAGCGGGTCTTTCTGCTCGTGACGAGCGTGTTGGACATTCGCTCGAAGATCATCCATGGTTCTAAGGTGCTCCTTCCAATGCTGGTCGATGACCGCTAACATTACTTGCTTTTCAAGCGCCCTCATGACACTCTTCGCTTCCGTTGCTACGCTATCGTCAATGTCAGCTGTAACCTGTATCGTCTTAATGCCGTCTGAGAACGGAACTAAGATGTTTTTGAAGTCGTTAGAGTCGTCGTCGTAAACCTGCTTAATTACAGGGTGGGCTCTACTAGCCAAATCTGCAATCTTAAGTCTATAGTTAGCGTCCGCTTTCGAATACGTTTGATAAACTAAGTCGTCAGCACCTATTGATTGGAAATCTGAATTAGAAAGAGACGCGTCCATTCCTAAGTTCGCCAAAATAGAAAGTTTAAATCCGTCGTAATCCTTATTCTCGTAGGTTGAATCTACACTCAACTCAACAAGCTCGAAGAACATGTTCGCGATGTCTGTGCTAATTCTATCTCCGTGAAGGGCATTTCTTCTACGCTTGTATATTACCTCCCTCTGGGCATTCATCACATCGTCGTACTCGAGTAGTCTCTTACGAATTCCGAAGTTGTTTTCTTCTACTTTCGTTTGGGCGCGTTCGATGGATTTTGAAATCATCTTATGTTGAATGACCTCACCTTCCTGGTGGCCCATTCTATCCATCATCTTCGCAACTCTATCGGAACCGAATAATCTCATTAGATCATCCTCTAGTGAGGCATAAAACTGAGAAGAACCTGGATCTCCTTGACGACCCGCTCTTCCTCTTAACTGTCTGTCAACTCGACGAGAGTCGTGCCTTTCCGTTCCGACAATTGCAAGACCTCCCGCCTCTTTTACTTCTTTACTCAACTTAATATCCGTACCACGACCCGCCATGTTAGTGGCAATAGTAATCGTGCCTGCATGTCCAGCTCTAGTAACAATATCCGCCTCCTGCTGGTGACGCTTAGCGTTAAGTACCTGATGGTCCAGCCCTCGCATATCTAACATTCTAGACAGGAGTTCAGAAACTTCAACCGTAGTGGTTCCTACAAGAATCGGCCTTCCAGCTTTGCTTAGCATCTCCACTTCGTCAATGACGGCGTTGTATTTCTCTCGTTTGGTTTTATATACTAAATCATCCTTATCATCTCTCGCAATAGGTCTGTTCGTAGGAATGACCTTTACGTCTAATTTGTATATGTCCCAAAACTCACCTGCTTCAGTTTCAGCAGTACCAGTCATACCAGCTAGCTTGTGGTACATCCTGAAAAAGTTCTGTAGGGTTACAGTCGCGTATGTCTGGGTAGCAGCTTCAATTTTTACATTCTCCTTCGCTTCGATAGCTTGATGGAGTCCGTCACTATAACGCCTTCCGTCCATGATACGGCCAGTCTGCTCATCGACAATCTTCACCTTGTTATCCATGATAACGTACTCGTTATCTTTTTCGAATAAGGTGTAGGCTTTAATCAGCTGGTTCATAGAATGAATCCTAGATGACTTCACCCCGAAATCCTGCATGATGTTTTGCTTACGAGTAAGCTTATCCTCATCCGCACCCTCTGAGTTGTCTACCGTTACTAACTCCGTCGCAATATCCGGTAATGTGAAGAATTCATCGTCCTCCATACCCGACGTTAAAAAGGCTATCCCTTTTTCCGAAAGTTCAATCTGGTTTTGTTTCTCATCGATAACGAAGTAAAGCTCCGCATCTGCCTTAGGCATCTCTTTCTGGTTATCGGAAAGGTAGTGGCCTTCAACTTTTAAAAGAAGTTGACGCATACCCTCATTACCGAGAAGCTTAATTAGCGGCTTAGATTTAGGTAGGCCTCTAAAGGCTCTGTACATAGCTAGGCCAGCACTTTCCTTTACGTCCTTAGAAATCCCGTCGTCTAGAAGTTTCTTCGCTTCGGTTAAAAATCCTTGGACTGTTTTTTGCTGAATTTGAATCAACTTCACAACCATGGGCTTTAAAGCCTCGAATTCCTGTTCGTCGCCTTTAGGGGTGGGTCCGCTGATAATCAGGGGAGTTCTCGCCTCATCGATAAGTACCGAATCGACCTCATCGACAATGGCATAGTGATGTGGGCGTTGAACGAGCATATCGGGTTTTTGGGCCATATTATCCCTCAAATAATCAAACCCAAACTCGTTATTGGTTCCAAAAGTTATATCGCATTTATACGCCTCCCTCCTCGCCTCACTATTAGGCTGATGTCTATCTATACAGTCAACGGTCAGACCGTGGAACTCATAAATAGGTCCCATCCACTCGGAATCTCGTCGAGCGAGATAATCGTTTACAGTCACAAGGTGAACACCCTTACCCGTCAAGGCATTTAAGAAAACTGGAAGAGTCGCAACCAGTGTTTTACCCTCACCTGTGTGCATCTCCGCCACGCTACCTCTATGCAGAGCAACTCCACCCACAAGCTGCACATCGTAGTGCACCATTTCCCACTTCACATCAGATCCGGCAGCTTTCCAAGTGTTAGACCAGTAAGCCTTATCACCTACAATTTTCACCATCTCACGTTCCGCAGCAATATCCTTATCGTAATGCAGCGCCGTAACTTCAATGTCGCCATCGGCAGCAAATCTCTTAGCCGTTTCCTTGATTAGCGCGAACGCCTCCGGAAGAATCTCTGCCAGAACTACCTCTAACTCTTCATTTACCGTGAGATCTAGTTGGTCGATTTTCTCATAAACGGCTTCCTTAGCATCGAGATCTGATTCAGACATCGCCGCCGCCTTCGCTTTGAGAGAGTTAATTTCTGTCTGCAGATCAGAAATATGCGCATTTATTCTAGCTTTCAACTCGGCAGTTTTTCCGCGTAAATCGTCCGCTGAGAGATTCAGAAGTAGCTCTTCTTCCTTTAAAATCTCAGCGACTACTGGCTGAAGTTCCTTAAGGTCGCTCGAGGACTTGTCCCCGAGAAATAGTTTTAAAAGGCCTTTTAACATGGTGCAAAAATACGTGTTAGTTCTTTGTAATCGTAACGGTGATTTTCTGAATAGTTTTACAGACCAAAGGTTGATATGAGTGGGTTATCAAGTGTGTCAGGCACTGTGTTTCAGGGGTTTAAGAAAGTAATACACTATGGGTGTTAAAAACTCATGGTAAATGGACCCCTAAAAGGTTTGTGCTTTTGAAAGTGTTTTACTTTCTTTGAAACGTTGATTGAGGTCCCAAGAATTTGCGACTTCTCAGCCGCCAAACAGATTCTTAAACCGCCTTAAAGTCATATAGACATGCAACAACCCTCCTCTAAACTTAACAAACTCGACAACGAGAAAAGCGTTGCAAAAGAAGCTGTTGCAGGCAAACAAACCTCTATTGAAGAGGTTCTACCGAAGAATACTGAAGTGATGGAACCCATTTTAACGGAAAATCCTGGACGATTCGTTCTTTTTCCAATTGAGCATGACGACATCTGGGCAGAGTATAAAAAACAGGAGGCTAGCATATGGACTGCTGAGGAAATCGATTTGTCTTCAGACATGGTCGATTGGAATGAGAAACTGAACGAAGACGAGCGTTACTTCATTAAAAACGTTCTCGCATTTTTCGCGGCTTCTGATGGAATCGTAAATGAGAACCTCGCGGAAAACTTTGTTACTGAGGTACAATACACCGAAGCAAAGTTCTTCTACGGTTTCCAGATTATGATGGAGAACATCCATTCTGAAACTTACTCTCTTTTAATAGACACTTACATTAAAGACAAGGACGAGAAGGATAAACTCCTTAACGCCATTGATACTGTTCCCTTCGTGAAGACTAAGGCTGACTGGGCTCTTAGATGGATAGATAACGGAAGCTTTGCTGAGCGTCTTATCGCCTTTGCGGCGGTAGAAGGGATATTCTTTAGCGGAAGTTTTTGTTCAATCTTCTGGTTAAAGAAAAGAGGTCTTATGCCAGGTCTTACATTCTCAAATGAGCTTATCTCACGTGACGAGGGAATGCACTGTGACTTCGCCTGCCTACTCTACAACAAGCACCTTGTAAACAAACTCCCGAAGAAAGATGTAGAAGCAATTATTATTTCTGCTGTTGAAATGGAAAAAGAATTCGTTACCGAAGCTCTTCCAGTTCGCTTAATCGGAATGAACGCAGACTTAATGCAGCAATACATCGAGTTCGTTGCCGACCGTTTACTCGTCGAGTTAGGAAATGAAAAAGTATACAACACCACGAATCCATTTGACTTTATGGAGATGATCTCACTTCAAGGTAAAACTAACTTCTTCGAAAAAAGGGTTGGCGAATACCAAAAAGCCGGTGTTATTAAACACGGTGATGACGATTCTAAAGGATTCAACGTTGACGCTGACTTTTAAATTTCACACCCACTTGCCTTACCTGAACCACCCACAATAGAAAGCCCATGTACGTAGTAAAACGCGACGGAAGAAAAGAGCTTGTCCAATTCGACAAAATCACGGCTCGTATTAAAAAAATGTGTTACAGTCTTCATGAAAATGTAGATCCTGTACGTATCGCCATGCGTGTCATCGAGGGTGTATACGATGGTGTAACCACTACCGAATTAGATAATCTCGCAGCTGAGGTAGCTGCTACTAATGCAGTAAGTCATCCCGACTACGCGAACCTCGCTAGCCGTATCGCAGTTAGCAATCTTCACAAGTCCACGAAAAAGTCTTTCGCTGAAACTATGTGTGATCTATACAACTATGTGGATCCTATTACTGGAGATCCTGCAAGCTTAATCGCTGAGGATGTTCACGAAATCATTCAGGCGAACGGTGACTTTTTAGATTCTAACATCATTTACGATAGAGACTTTAATTACGACTACTTCGGCTTCAAGACCCTAGAGCGTTCGTACTTAATGAAGATGAAAGGTCAGATTACCGAGCGTCCTCAGCACATGTTAATGAGGGTGTCTGTAGGTATCCACAAAGAAGATCTCGATGCCGTTGTCGAAACATATAATATGCTCAGCGAGGGATGGTTCACCCACGCTACTCCTACCCTATTCAACTCGGGAACTCCAAAACCCCAAATGTCTAGCTGCTTCCTTTTAACTATGAAGGAGGATAGTATTTCTGGTATTTACGATACTTTAAAGCAATGTGCTAAGATTTCTCAAAGTGCTGGTGGTATAGGACTGGCTATGCATAACATTCGCGCTACTGGGTCGTACATCAAGGGAACTAACGGAACCTCTAATGGTATCGTTCCTATGTTAAGAGTGTTTAACGACACCGCGAGATATGTAGACCAAGGTGGAGGTCGCCGCAAGGGATCATTCGCTATGTACTTAGAGCCATGGCATGCTGACGTTTTTGACTTCCTAGAGATGCGCAAAAACCACGGTAAAGAAGAGCAAAGAGCTAGAGATTTATTTTACGCTCTTTGGATTCCAGACTTGTTTATGAAGAGAGTCGAGGAGGATGGTGACTGGACTTTAATGTGTCCTAACGAGTGCCCAGGCCTACCAGAAACTCATAGTAAGGAGTTTGAAAAATTATATGTAAAGTATGAGAAGGAGGGTAAGGGTCGTAAAACTATCAAGGCTCAAGAGCTTTGGTTTAAGATTCTTGAATCCCAAACAGAAACCGGAACACCTTACATGCTCTTTAAGGACGCAGCTAACGCTAAGTCTAACCAGAAGAATCTAGGAACTATCCGTTCATCGAATCTTTGTACTGAGATTATCGAGTACACTGCTCCTGATGAAGTCGCTGTATGTAACCTAGCGTCTGTTGCTATACCTAAATTCGTAAAAGAAGACGGCACATTCGACCACGATAAACTGTTCGCTATTACTTATCAAGTAACAAAGAACCTTAATAAGATTATCGACAGGAACTACTACCCTGTCATTGAAGCGCGCAACTCGAACATGCGTCACCGTCCTATCGGAATCGGAATTCAAGGTCTAGCTGATGCGTTCATTATGATGCGATATGCATTTGATTGTGATGAGGCTCGTCAGTTAAATAAGGATATTTTCGAAACACTTTACTATGCTGCTTGTACAGCTTCTAAAGACTTGGCTATTGAAGACGGTGCTTACGAGACATTTAAGGGCTCTCCAGCGTCAAAGGGTATTCTACAGTTCGATATGTGGAACGTCAAGCCTAGTGACAGATGGGAGTGGGATGTGTTGAAGGCTGAGATTAAAAAGCACGGAATGCGCAATTCATTATTGATTGCTCCTATGCCTACGGCTTCTACAGCCCAAATCCTCGGCAACAACGAATGCTTCGAGCCATACACGTCTAACATTTACACACGTCGTGTTCTTTCTGGTGAGTTCATCGTAGTGAACAAGCACCTATTGAGAGATCTAACAAAGCTTGGTCTTTGGGACGTCGAAATGAAGAATCGTCTTATTGCAGCTAACGGATCTGTCCAGAACATTAATGAGATTCCAGATAACCTCAAGCTGTTATACAGAACTTCTTGGGAGATAAGCCAGCGGTCTATACTAGACATGGCCGCTGACAGAGGAGCATACATTTGCCAATCTCAGTCGCTGAACATCTTCATGGAAAACGTGACTAATTCTAAGCTCACATCTATGCACTTCCACGGATGGAAGCTCGGTTTAAAGACTGGTATGTACTACTTGAGAACGAAAGCGGCAGCCGATGCCATCAAGTTTACTATCGAGAAGAAGTATCAGGACGAGACTAAAGAAGGAAAAACAATTGAGCTAACTGAAGAAGAAGCATTAGCTATGTGCAGCATCGACAACGGTGACGATTGTGAAATGTGTAGCGGCTAAGCTATGTATTCGTTTGCATAGCAAACAAATATGATAAGCGGCTAAGCTGTGACATCAAGGGCGACTACTCTTACAGCTAGTTTAAGAATAAACTTATTAGACCTTCGTCGCGATTAGCGAACGGAGGTCTACTAGTATCAGGGCGAAGCCTAACACGATGTGAATCGGCTGTGCAAAGGCAGGCATGCTGATTTGGGTGAAGAGGATGCCGGTGGTGATTTGGCCCAAAAGAATAGCCAAAACTAGTGTTGCATAAATCTTAAGCTGCGGGATTTTATATAATCTCACCGCCCAAAAAACATGCACGGCTAGGACTATCCAAGAAGCTGATCTATGGAATTTCCACCATTCCGGTAACGAGTCAATGATGTTCGTTCGAGCAATTCCGGATTCCATAAAATGGTCCACGAGTTCGCGGACTTGAGTGCCTAGAACGAACTGCAGAAGAGCAAGGGTGATGCCTAGCACCATCCATCGCTTAGTGGATTTTTTCACAGTGAACTTCATCCCGTCTAGATGTTGCATCATGAGAATCAAGCAAGCGAGTATTGAAAGGGCACCTAATGTGTGAATTGTAATCGAAAAGGGGATGAGATTGCCATCCACTACTAATTTCCCAAGCCAAGCCACAAACAGAAGTGAAACGAGCGTCGCAGATGCGAAAATGATGGGGAATGTCTTTCGCGACCTGATGGCGAGAAGAAAAAGAAGAAATACGGGGATGCCGGCAAGAGCGCCTGTGAGTCGGTTAATGTATTCGATCCAGGTATGGGTAGGATTGAATGCTGAATAGTTGTGGTGAGGGTGAGGAGCCCAGTTTTCGGGAGAAAAATTCTCGCCCTGAGAGATGTGGTTTGAAGTAGAATACCAAAGAGTATCATTCTCGATGACCATTCTGCCCTCTGAATAATCGGTGTCGGGAGCCCATCGGATTTGGTCCTCAGAAGTAGGAGGAATCAATAGCCCAAAACACTTCGGCCAATCAGGGCATCCCATTCCAGACCCAGTCATTCTGACTATGGATCCCGCTAGCACTACTGCAAAAACAAAGTAGAACGCTATGTTCGTGAGTTTTCTCACTCTGCGTCAGGACGGTATTCCGTGTCAACCACAGCCTTCACGCCGTAAAGCTTTCCATCAGCTATCGAGTTAACAGCATTGTAAATCGAGAACAGAGAAATCGTCTTTATCTCATACTCGACATTTGCGAAATTAGTTCCTCTATCCGAATCGAAATCCATGATAACGTTAGAAACACCTTCGAGTTCTAAAAGCTCTTTTTTCACTTTCGTTACGCATCCTACTTCACACATCATGCCGTCAATCTCTAGTCTGGCAACGCGCTTTGCCTGAAAACCCTCGTTTTTTACCACACTGGTAATCTCAGGGTTTCCGTGGAAGGGTTCGCTACATCCCACTATTAGGGAGGAAGCAAAAAGTAAAATTGTAAAGAATCTCATGATGCAAATGTACTAACGCAGCGGGAGTACCTTTGCCAAACTGTGCAAAAGGAAAAAACAACATTATGGGTCTGGGGAGTTTTACTTCTTCTGGCATTTGTTTGGGGTAGTTCGTTCATTTTAATGAAAACCGCTATGTTCGACGGACACGGCAGCAAGGTTTATTCTCCTCTGGAAGTGGCGGCTTTGAGAATTAGCATCGCGGCTATCGTCATGTTGCCTATATCGTTAAGACACCTAAAATCGATTACAAGGGATAAGTGGATTTGGCTTATCGTGACAGGAACTTTAGGCAATCTCCTCCCTGCTTATCTTTTTACTACAGCCCAAACCGAGCTTCCGAGTGCCGTTGTAGGTATGTTGAACTCTCTTACGCCACTATTCACAATGATCGTTGCCGTTCTTGTTTTCAGCACGGCTCTATCTAGGAAACAAATATCAGGGCTAGTAATAGGCTTTATAGGAGCTGCGATATTGATTATGTCTGGTGGAAATTTATTTGAGGCTGGGGAGGAGGTCGCGTGGGGGGCATGTGGCAAGGTGGCGCTAGCTACATTATTTTATGGAATAAGTGTGAATGTACTTAAGGAAAAGCTCATGGGAGTGCCGTCCGTCGCTATTGCGGCTATAGCTCTTCTGCTGGTTTTGGTTCCATGCTTGATAGGCTTAGGCTATTCAAATGTCATTGAAACTTTCAACACAAACGATTCAGGTGTGATTTCTATGGTTGCAATCTTCGTTCTTTCTGTTTTCGGAACGGCTGGTGCTTTAGTGCTGTTTAACTCTTTGATTAAGTGGACAAATGCCTTAACCGCAAGTTCTGTAACCTACATCATACCTCTGTTTGCAGCTATGTGGGGATGGTTAGATGGAGAGGTGTTGACGGGGGTGCATTTATTAGGTGGAGGAGTGATATTATGCGGTGTTGCATTAGTGAATTTTCGTGCAAATCAAGTTTCGTCGCGAAAAGTTGGGCAATACGAGTGAAAGCTATATCTTTGCGGCCCCTTATGGAGTAAATCTATGAGGTAAAAATTATTTTCCATGTATGCAATCGTAGAGATAGCAGGGCACCAGTATAAGGTAGAAAAAGACCAACAGGTTTTCGTAAACCGCTTAGATGCTAAGGAAGGATCGAATATTCAATTCGATCGTGTTTTCCTTACTGACAAAGGCGGAGACGTTACAGTTGGCGCCCCAGCTATAGACGGCCTAGCCGTTCATGCCACCGTAGAGCGGCATTTAAAAGGAGATAAGATTCTTATCTTCAAAAAGAAACGTCGTAAAGGATATCAGAAGCTTAACGGCTTCCGTCCTTACCTAACTGAAATCCGTATAACGGATATTAAGAAGGGAACGGCAAAGAAAGCAGCAGCTAAACCTGCAGCGGAAACAACAAAGAAGGCAGACGCTCCAGTAACGGAAGCAGTGGCAAAGAAACCAGCAGCTAAGAAAGCTGTTGCGAAAAAGCCAGCAGCTAAGAAACCTGTAGCTAAGAAGTCAACTACGAAAGCAACAAAAGCTTAAGTCATGGCTCATAAAAAAGGTGCAGGTAGTTCGAAAAACGGACGTGAATCACAGTCGAAACGACTAGGTGTAAAGATATTCGGTGGTCAATTTTGTATTTCTGGGAACATTCTTGTTCGTCAGCGCGGTACAACACATCACCCCGGAACTAATGTTGGAATGGGCAAGGATCATACCTTGTACGCTCTTACAGACGGAGTTGTAGAATTCCGTAAGAAACGTAATAATCGCTCCTTTGTTTCTGTCGTAGCGGCGGGAGAAGAAGCGTAATAGGAATTCATTCCTAAAACTAATTTGGACTCCCGTCCCCTTCGGGGCGGGAGTTTTTTTATTTTATCTGGTGTAGGTTCGGGTAAATCATCCGAACTTCACCGTAAGAAACTAGAATGTTAACACTTACTCAACTTCGCGAAAAGCGCGACAGCGTAATTCAATGCCTTTCAAAGAGAGGGATTGATGTAACTGAATCTGTTGATAGAATTCTGGCATTAGATGTGAATCGCCGTGCGCTACAAAAGAATCTTGATGACACACTAGCCGAATCTAACGAACTAAGTAGACAGATAGGGGGCTTAATGCGCGAGGGCAAAAAAGAGGAAGCGGAGAAAATTAAAGTTGCCACTTCTGGATTGAAGGAGAAATCTGGAGAGCTTAGAGAGAAGATGCATGGCAATGAACATGAAATTAATGAGTTGCTGTCTCACATACCTAATACACCATGTGATATAGTGGTCGCAGGAAAGTCCGCAGAGGATAATGAAGAGGTCGAGAGCTGGGGAGAGAAACCTGATTTAGGCGAGAATAATAAACCACATTGGGATATTGCTAAGGAAAAGGATATTATCGATTTCGATTTAGGAGCTAAAGTGAGTGGTGCTGGATTCCCTTTTTATAAAGGCAAGGGAGCGAAACTTCAAAGAGGGTTGATTAGATACTTCCTCGAAAAAGCAGATGAAGCTGGATATACAGAGTACATACCGCCACTGATGATAAATGCTGAAAGTGGGTTTGGGACAGGGCAACTCCCAGATAAGGAAGGTCAGATGTACCATATGCAGGATGATGATCTGTATATGATTCCTACGGCTGAAGTTCCGCTGACGAATATCTATCGCGATACATTATTGCAGGCTTCGGATTTACCCCTTAAGCTTTGTGGGTACACTCCATGTTTCAGGCGTGAAGCTGGGAGTTATGGAAAGCATGTGAGGGGTTTGAATAGACTTCATCAGTTTGATAAAGTTGAAATAGTCCAAATCGAAAAGCCAGAGAATTCTGTAGCCGCTCTAGACCAAATGGTAAACCACGTGAAAGGATTGCTAGAGGATTTAGAGTTGCCATACAGGGTGTTGAGACTTTGTGCAGGCGATATGGGATTCACTGCTGCTATTACATATGACTTTGAGGTTTGGAGTGCTGCGCAGGAACGATGGTTAGAGGTGAGTTCTGTTTCTAGCTTTGAGACATTCCAGGCGAACCGATTGAAATGTCGATTTAAGGATGTTGATGGAAAGAATAAATACGTTCACACGCTGAACGGGTCTGCTCTAGCTTTACCTAGAATCGTGGCCGCTATTTTAGAGAACCATCAAGATGCTGAGGGAGTTGCGATTCCAAAGGCGATAATTCCATTCGTAGGGTTTGACCGTATTTAAAATGAGATTTATACATCTAAATATCATCGCACTTGCGATAGCAACTACAACATTTCTAGGAAGCTGTGGTGAAAAAATGGATAAGGCGCCACTTGAAGCGGCTATCATTCAGCTTGACTCAATACTGATTGTCGTTAATAGCTTTCCTCTAGACAGCATCCTTTCAGTGAGAGAAAGGCTGGACAACGCAAAGAACGATGTGAGGTGGTTAGGGCTAGATAGCAATATTACTTTCGTTAGGTCCGACGCTCCGATTATAGGTGAGCTATCAAAAGCAAGTAGATATCTTAAAGATGCTCCCGTTAGGATAAAAGGCTTGATTAATCAATGTGGCAAAAGCTTAATTCAGATTGAAGGTCTAATATCAGTGATCGATTTCGGAGCAAATATTGACGCTCTTGGAGATAAAATCGACTCCGACTACATCTCGTTTAATTGCTCTATTGAACTAGCTACTGTAATGGATTTAGACTCAATGTTTAGTGAAACGGAGAGGTATGTAAGATTAGGATTAGAGACCGATGCCGCATGTTGGAATGAAGTAGACAGTCTACTCCGAGCGAAAAAAAGTGAGTGGGCTCATATTATAGCTGGGGAATGAGAGCGTGGGTGAGCAATATGATTGGAGTTGTTTTGGTCTTTAGTATCAGCTTAACTATTACGAATACCTCACACGCCCAAACCGATTTAGAACTTGCAGAATACTACTATAATAGCGGTAATTACGAGCAGGCTCTTTTATATCTGGGGGACATCTACAAAACGAATAAGACGAATAAGATTTACCTCATGTATTACGAGTCGCTTCTCTCCATGGATGATTTCAACGGGGCAGAAAGGCTTGTAAAAGCTCGATTAAAAAGACGCCACAAGACCAGCAAATCCACAGCATATGTAGATTTAGGTTCGCTGTATATGAAGTTCGACATGAAGGAGAAGGCTCTCGAGGCATTTGATGATGCGCTGGATATTCTTCAGCCGGGAAGATCTGCTGCGGTGAGGTTGGCTAATGCGTTTATTAATTTGGATAAACTCGATTTGGCCTATGAAACCTATGTGAAGGCAATTCAGATGGGGACGAATGATTTTCATTACGAAATGGCTCATCTGAAAGGAATGAGAGGTGATTATACCGGCATGGTGGAAAGTTTTCTAGAGCTATTGAACACTAAACCTACTTATCTGAAAACAGTCCAAACTTCGCTTAATAGAAATTTGCGATTAGAAACTGAGGAGGAGAATAGAGACATGGTTAGGGGTGAATTGTTGAGGGCTGCGAAGAAATATCCACAGAACACGATTTATTCAGAGATGCTGGTTTGGTATTTTACTCAGAGTAAGGAGTTTTCTACCGCCTTTATCCATGCTCGCTCACTAGACTTGCGACTGGGCGAGATAGGAGTAAGATTGATGGAGCTTGGAAATACTGCTGCTTCGAATAACGATTTAGAAACGGCTTTAGAGTGCTTCTCATATGTCGCGGGGAAAGGACCGGGCAATCCATATTTCTACACCGCAAGAAATGAAACTCTGCAGGTGAGGTTTCATGTTTTAACTGCTCAGACGCCACTAAATATGTCCGCGCTAAGCGAATTAGAGCTAGATTATTCATCGAGCATCATTAATCTAGGTGTAAGGTCAGAAACGGCTATCATGCAGAAGAATCATGCACATTTGCTGGCGTTTTTCTTAGGTCGTTCAGAGGAAGGTATGGATCTATTAGAGGAGGTGCTCTCCATCAAGGGCTTGAATAAAAGGGTCGCCGCTGCGTGTAAATTAGAGCTAGGAGATATTTATGTGTTTGCGGATTTAGTGTGGGACGCGTCACTTATTTTCACTCAGGTGATCTTAGATTTTAAAGATGATCCTATGGGGCACGAAGCGAAATTTCGCAATGCTCGAATAAGCTACTATACCGGTGATTTCGCTTGGGCCCAAACCCAGCTTGACGCTATCAAAGCTTCGACCTCTAAACTTATTTCAAACGACGCAATCGAACTAAGTCTTTTAATTACCGACAACTTTAATCTCGACACCATAGTTGAGCCCATGGAGTTATACGCTAGAGCCGACCTCTTGATAATGCAAAGGCGATATTCTGATGCCATTCTAACACTAGACACTTTAGTGAGTGAGTACCCGGGTCATTCTTTAGAAGATGAAATACTTATGGGTAAGGGCGATATCGCTATGCAGAACGGCGATGTGGAAATTGCAATGGGATATTTTGAAGAAGTCGTAGCGCTTCATTTCGATGACATCACCGGTGACGATGCCCTATATAAATTAGCCGTGATTTACGATGAGCATTTCAAGGACTTAGAGAAGGCTGAGGAATTATATGAAAAGTTGATTTTCGAATTTTCCGCATCACTTCACGTAATTGAAGCTCGAAAAAGATTTAGAGAGTTGAGGGGAGAAGATTATATTGAACTTGAAGAATAAACCCATGATACTTTACAATATTACAATTTCAGTTGATGCATCTTGTGCAAAGCAGTGGGTGGAGTACATGGAGAAAGAACACATCCCAGCCGTTCTTGCGACAGGCCACTTCCGCGATTATAAGCTGTGTCGAGTCGAGGGAGATGAGCAGGGAGGACTTACGTATGCTGTTCAGTTTATCTCCCATTCTGTTGAGGCGTTTAATACGTACCAAAAAGACTGTGCCCCAGCTCTTCAAAACGAATTTGTAGCTAAGTGGGGTAGCAAAGCAGCCGCGTTTAGAACTGTTCTTCCTGTAATTTCAGAAGGCTTTGCTAAATGAAGTTTAGAGCGAAAAAGCACCTAGGCCAACACTTCTTAACCGGCCCAGGCATAGCACAAGAAATTGCTGAATCTATAACCTGTCATGACGGTTGCAATACCGTGCTGGAGATAGGCCCAGGTACAGGAGCCTTGACGCGCCACCTGTTAAATAGAGGCGATTTGGATCTTCATGTAATCGAACTAGATGAAGAGAGTGTCGAGTACTTAATTACCGAGGACATAATGCCTTCGTCTAGAGTGTACGGAGTCGATATACTTAACTGGAACCCGGACATGGCCTTCCCCTCAGGGACTAGGTTTATAGTTGCCGGTAATTTTCCATATAATATCTCATCCCAAATCCTTTTTAAAGTACTCGACTGGAGAGAGCGTGTCCCTGAACTTGTAGGTATGTTCCAAAAGGAAGTGGCGGAAAGAGTGGCGGAAGGTCCCGGAACTAAAACGTATGGGATTCTCAGTGTGTTACTCCAGACTTACTACGATATAGAATATCTCTTTACGGTGCATGAAGATGCCTTCGAGCCACCACCTAAAGTAAAAAGCGGGGTGATCAGACTCACTCGTAATGATATGGTGGATCCGGGCTGTACGTTTTTAGAACTAAAGAGAGTTGTGAAAGCTTCCTTCAATCAAAGGCGTAAAACATTAAGAAATGCATTGACAAATGCGGGCTTTGAAAAGGACTTAATTCCAGAAGAGTTCGCCCCTATGAGAGCAGAACAACTTAGCGTTGTTCAATTTCACGAGCTTACACAAGCTCTGCTTCCAAAGCCGTCTGCGATACTGTAACTTTGCGAAATGAGTAAGGCGAAAACATTCGGGGAGTTTATCATGGATACCCAAGCGGCATTCCCGTTTGTGTCTGGTCAACTAACACGACTTCTAACAGATATCGGGGTTGCCGCAAAAATCGTCAACCACCAAGTTAATCGTGCTGGTCTGGCAGGAATTCTAGGCGATGCTGGCACAACTAATGTCCAGGACGAAGCACAACAGAAATTAGATGTCTTTGCTGACGACACCTTTATGCGAATTCTTTCTGCTGGAAAATCAGTTGCGGGAATAGGCTCGGAGGAACAAGACGCACCTGTACTCTGCGGAGATGAAGGGAAGTCAGGAAAATATATCGTACTGATGGATCCACTTGATGGTTCGTCAAATGTGGATGTTAACGTGAGCATAGGAACGATTTTCAGTATACACCGAAGAGTAACACCTATGGGTGAGGCTATAGTAGATGCTGATTTTTTACAAGCAGGAACTGCGCAAGTTGCAGCTGGATATGTTCTGTACGGTTCTTCAACCATGCTCGTTTTTACAACGGGCTCAGGAGTAAATGGATTCACATTAGATCCAGCCGTAGGGGAGTTTTTTCTATCTCACTCCGCGATGAAATTTCCTGAAAAAGGACGTATCTATTCTGTAAACGATGCACTACTAGGTAAATGTTGTAAGCCAGCAAAGTTGTTTGTTGAGGGTTGCCAAATCACCAGAGGAGCTAGGTTTAGGGCTAGATATATAGGGTCTTTAGTTGCTGATTTTCACAGAAACTTAATTCATGGCGGTATATACCTCTACCCTTCTTTGATAAAAAAACCTAACGGAAAACTTAGGCTTCTATACGAATGTGCCCCACTTGCGTTTGTCGCAGAGCAGGCCGGTGGAATGGCTATCGACGATGAAGGACGCATAATGGAAAGAGTCCCTTCTGAACTTCACCAAAGAGTTCCTTTTTATGTGGGAAACAGAAATCTAGTACATGCAATGATGGCTTGTCAGATAGCTGAAAAGAATCCTGAGATGAATTCTTCTCCTCCAACGAAAGAGGAACAGTAAACCTTACTTTTGCATTGCGTGAAGAGTTCAATGCGACCCAGTGACCTTTTAGAATTCTATACTCGAGATCCTCGAGGTGGAATAGTTTTGCGCGAGCTACAAAAAAAATCTGGTAAATTAGAATTGAAGGGAGTCGTTGGATCTGCCTTAGCACATATAGCTGCAGGAGTATTAAACCGGGAGGAGGAGAGCGGTGAGAAACCACGACATCACATCTTCGTTCTCGACGACAAGGAGAAGGCTGCATATTTCATGAATGACCTCGACCAAATTCTCGTGGAAAAGCCTAGACCTATTTTTCTATTTCCTAGATCCGCACGGGTACCATATCAAGAGGAGGTAACCGAAAACGCAAATATCGCGATGAGGGCTGAGGTGTTGAATGAGATAAATGGCGGTCGCGAAGGTTGTATTGTAGTCACTTATCCCGGAGCTCTTTCTGAGCAGGTGATAACCCAAAAAGAGCTCAGTGCCCAAACATTTTCTCTAGGCCTGGGCGATAATTTTTCTATGGATTTCTTAGATGAAGTTTTTTTAGAATACGGTTTCGATAAGGTTGACTTTGTCTACGAGCCCGGTCAATACGCAATGAGGGGGGGTATAGTTGACGTGTTTAGCTACTCACTCGACCATCCATATAGAATAGAATTTTTCGGAGAAGAGATAGAGTCAATTCGAAAGTTCGATCCTGTCTCACAGCTAAGCGTTAATAAGCTAACCAGAGCTACAATAGTCCCTAATGTGGGCGATAAGACTCTTCATAAATCTCAAGAACCTTTCTTTAGCTTTATCCCCAGTACTTCCGTAATGTGGATGTCTGATGTACGTGGGTGCGAGATCGGCTTGGAGAAAGAATTAGAGAAAGCACACGCACATTTTGATAGGCTCGAAGGAGAGACAAAGAGAACACCCCCTGACGAACTTTACCTAAGCATCAAATTATTCAACTCCCTTATAGAAGATTTTTCTGTGGTCGAGTTTGGAGGAGGTAGATCATTTCCCGACAGATCGACTATTGAATATGGCATGACAGAACAGCCTGCATTCAACAAGCACTTCGATATGATTGCCACAAATCTTATCGCGAATCACAGAAACGGATATGTGAATGTAATCGTTTCTGGTCAAGCCACTCAGCTTGAAAGACTGCACGATATCTTCACAGACAGGCAAGACGAAAACGGAGAAAAAGCACCCGACGTTCCCTACAAGCCCATTCCTATGGAGCTTAGTGAAGGCTTTGTAGATAAGGCACTGAAAATTCTCGTTTACACGGATCACCAACTCTTCGATAGATATCATCGTTTCAAACTTAAAGATGGTTTCCGAAAGAGCCGAGAAGCATTAACTATCAAAGAATTGATGGGACTTGAGGTGGGTGATTTCGTCGTTCACATCGATCACGGAATAGGTGAATTTAGTGGTTTGCACAAGATTGATGTAAACGGGAAAGAGCAGGAAGCAATTCGCCTTTCATACAAGGGTGGGGACGTTCTTTATGTGAGTATTCACTCCCTGCACCGTATTTCTAAATTCACATCTAAGGAGGGAACTAAACCATCTGTCAATAAGCTCGGCACTGCTACTTGGGCAAAGACAAAAGCAAAAACAAAGAGCCGAGTTAAGCAAATTGCATATGACCTACTACATTTATATGCTAAGAGAAAGGCCGCTGAAGGATTTGCATATACTCCAGATTCATATCTACAGCATGAGCTTGAAGCTAGCTTTATGTTCGAGGACACTCCAGACCAGCATTCAGCAACCAAGGCTGTAAAGGAGGACATGGAAAAGGTCGTTCCTATGGATAGACTTATTTGTGGTGATGTGGGGTTTGGAAAAACTGAGATCGCGATACGAGCTGCGTTCAAGGCTGCAACCGACGGTAAACAGGTTGCCATGTTAGTGCCGACCACCATTCTCTCCATGCAACACGCGAGGAGTTTTACTAGAAGACTCAAAGAATTTCCAGTGACAGTGGATTACATAAATCGTTTTAAGACAGGTAAAAAACTTACTGAAACTCTTAGAAAGGTCGAAAGTGGAGAAGTCGATATATTGATCGGGACACATGCTATTGTAGGGAAGAAAGTGAAATTCAAAGACCTGGGATTGTTAATCGTTGATGAAGAGCAGAAGTTCGGCGTGGGCGTTAAGGATAAGCTGAAAACTATGCGAGCTAACGTAGACACGCTAACTCTCACTGCAACTCCTATCCCTAGAACACTACAGTTTTCATTGATGGGCGCACGAGATTTGAGCATCATCAAAACACCACCGCCTAACAGACATCCAATTGATACAATCATTACTTCGTTTAATGAAGAAGTAATAAGGGACGCTGTTAGTTACGAGGTGAGCAGAGGAGGCCAAGTATATTTCGTTCACAATAGAGTCGCAAATATCAAGGACGTAGCCGGGATGATTCAGCGACTATGCTCCGACGTGCGTATAGGTATAGGTCATGGGCAAATGGATGGTAGGGAGCTTGAAAACGTAATGGCTAAATTTATCGAGGGAGGATATGATGTTCTTGTTGCCACCACCATTATTGAAAGTGGAATAGATATTAGTAACGCTAATACGATATTGATAAATGAGGCGCATAAGTTTGGGCTGAGTGATCTACATCAACTGCGAGGAAGAGTGGGAAGGTCTAATCGAAAGGCATTCTGTTATCTGATGGCCCCACCGTTAAGTGTTTTGTCTGCAGAGTCTAGAAAGCGTTTGCAAGCCCTGGAGCAATTTAGCGACTTGGGGAGCGGTGTTCATATCGCCATGAGAGATTTAGACATACGTGGCGCAGGGGATTTATTAGGAGCTGAACAGAGTGGTTTTATCTCCGATATAGGTTTCGATATGTACCAAAGAATTCTAGCAGATGCCGTGAGAGAATTAAAGGAGGAACAGTTTAATGAACTCTTCGAAGAAGAGCGTCGCGAGACTGGTAACTATGTAGAAGAGACGGTGCTTGAAACTGACCTCGGTTTGTTAATTCCGGATAGCTATGTTAGCGATATTCCAGAAAGAATAAACCTCTATCGCGAACTTGACGGGATAGATTCTGAACACGAATTAGAAGGGTTTATGGTGAAGATGGAGGATAGATTTGGGCCTATGCCTAAAGAAACAACGGAGTTATTACTCACTATTAAACTTCGCTGGTTATCGAGAATATTAGGAATGGAGAAGGTGATTTTGAAGAGCGATAAGCTCATTGCGGCCTTTGTCACTGAAGAAGATAGCCCGTATTTCAAGGGGCCGATGTTCGCTAGAGTCTTAAATTACTTGAAGCACAACACGAGAGATGCGAGTATGTACCAGCGTAATGGGGCGTTAAGATTAAGGATCCAAAACGTAATGTCTGTAGGACACGTGTTAGGTATTTTTGAAGATATGGCGGGTATGACAGCGTCGCAGGCTACTGAAATGACAAGTGGAAGAGCTGCCGCAAAAGAGAAGAAAAATGAGCATAAATAAACTACCGTTTCAAACAGCAGAAGATTTGATGGAAGGTCGAGTTCTGGTTTTCGACAAGCCGCTAACGTGGACCAGTTTCGATGTCGTGAATAAGGTCAGGGGCACGATCAGAGGTGAGTTTCAGATAAAGAAGATAAAAGTCGGCCACGCAGGAACACTAGACCCGCTTGCAACAGGAGTATTAGTTATTTGTACAGGTAGAAAAACAAAAACCATCGACTTACTACAAGCCGAGAAAAAAACTTACACAGGAGTGATTCGTTTAGGAGCCACCACGCCATCATACGATGCGGAAACCGAGGTGGATAACTGGGGCGATGAAAAAAGGATTGCATCCTTAGACCTTGCGCAGGTAGGCAAAACTGCAGAAGGGTTTTTAGGGGAAACAGAACAAATGCCACCTCAATACAGTGCTAAAAAGGTTGATGGCGTTACCGCGTATAAAGCCGCTAGGCAAGGAAAGACTGTGGCATTGAGGCATAAAACCGTTACAATCGATAGATTCGATATCGAGTCATTTACAGAAAGTGAAGTGTCTGGGCATAAGGTGGTAGACGTGAAATTCGTAGTGGAATGTTCTAAAGGAACCTATATCAGGTCGATGGCACACGACTTAGGTGCAGCGCTAAATGTAGGTGGCACATTGATGGAATTAAGACGCACAAAAAGCGGTGATTTCAGTGTTGAAGAAGCATGGAATTTAGAGGAATTTATCTCATCCGTCAAGTCGATTGCTCCGTCACGAGATTAAGCTCGAAAACCCTTGATTTGTATGGTGTTTTTGATTACTTTCGCACGCTCAAAATCTGCACCTAAAAAACACCCCTAGAATGGCTGCTCAAAGAATGAAATTATCGCACTTTAAATTCGACCTTCCGGCGGATCAAATTGCGCAATATCCTTTAGATAATCGTGAAGATAGCCGCATGATGGTTGTCGATAGAAAGACTGGGAAATTTGAACACAAGATGTTTAAGGATATCCTCGGTATGTTCGAAGAGGGAGATGTATTCGTTGCGAACGACACTAAAGTATTTCCGGCTAGGCTTTATGGCAATAAGGAAAAGACGGGTGCGGTAATCGAGGTGTTCCTTCTAAGAGAGTTGAATGGCGAGAACATGCTTTGGGATGTATTAGTCGATCCAGCTAGAAAAATTAGAATCGGGAATAAACTTTACTTTGGAGAGAACGATGAATTAGTAGCTGAGGTTATCGATAACACAACATCTAGAGGACGTACATTAAGATTCCTTTTCGAGGGGTCGAAAGAGGAGTTCATGATTAAGATCCGTGAGCTGGGAGAAACACCATTACCACGTTACTTAGATAGAGGAACTGAGGATATTGATGCCGAAAGATTCCAGACCATATACGCAAAAAATGAAGGAGCGGTCGGAGCACCAGCTGCTGGACTACACTTCTCAAAGCAGATGTTGAAGCGTTTAGAGATAAAGGGAATTGATATGTCATTCCTAACTCTACACATCGGACTAGGTACATTCCGCGAAGTTCAAGTTGAGGATGTAACCAAGCATAAGGTAGATAGCGAGCAGCTTATTATCCCACAGTCTTGCGTAGATAGAGTAAATAGAGCTAAGTCAGAAAAGCGACGCATCTGTGCTATCGGAACTACTGCCATGAGAGCAATGGAGACATCAGTAAGCACTACAGACACATTGAAGCCGTTCAGCGGTTGGACGAATAAGTTCATCTTCCCTAAATACGATTTCCGTGTAGCTGACAGCTTGCTCACAAACTTCCATACACCTCAGTCAACTCTTTTGATGCTCCAGTCTGCTTTCGCAGGTCACGACTTAATCATGGAGGCGTATAATGAGGCTATCAAAGAGAAGTACCGTTTCTACGCATACGGTGACGCTCTTTTAATTATATAAAAATTATGAAATCTTTCCTCTTCGCTTTTGTCGGTTCTGTGCTTTTAAGTGTTTCTGGCTACGCCCAAACCGCTACCACTATTGAAATCGGAGATCACGCCCCTTTCCCGACATACGCGATGATGAATATCGATGGGGAAACTGTTTCTATCGAAAACATTAAAGGCGACAATGGAGTTATAGTGATATTCACGTGTAACACTTGTCCGTTCGTTGTAGGAAGAGGAGAAACTGAAGGGTGGGAAGGACGTTATAACGCTATTATAGAGTTTGCGGATGCTAACGGAATAGGTACGCTTCTGGTTAACTCTAACCAAGCAAAACGCGACGGTGATGACAGTTACACCAAAATGAAAAATCGTGCACGTGATATGGAATACATCGCACCATATGTACTTGACGAAGAGAGTAAACTTGCAAACGGGTTCGGTGCACGTACTACCCCGCATGTCTTCTTATTTAACTCTGACTTAAAGCTAGTTTACAAAGGATCTATTGACGATAGCGTTAATAGTGCTGAAGAAGTAGAAGAGCATTTCTTGCGCATAGCTATTGAGAGAACGGCAGAGGGGAAAAGAGTTAAGAACTCTGAAACAAGTCCAGTTGGATGCTCCATTAAGAGAGTTAAGAAATAACTTTCTCGAAGAGTAGCATTTTTTAAAGCGGCAGGTTACCGTGCTTTTTTCTAGGAATATTTCTCACTTTGTTCTTTAGCATATCGAATGCTACGATAAGTTTTTTACGAGTAACACCCGGGTTAATCACCTCATCTACATAGCCTCTTGCCGCCGCATTGTAAGGGTTAGCAAATAGCTCTGCATACTCAGCTTCCTTTTCAGCAAGCTTCTCAGCTGGGTTATCCGATCCGGAAATTTCTTTCCTGAAAATAATCTCTGCTGCGCCCTTAGCTCCCATCACTGCTATTTCAGCAGTTGGCCAGCAATAAACCATATCCGCACCTATATTCCTGCTATTCATCACGTCGTAAGCTCCACCGTATGCCTTTCTAGTGATAACTGTGATTCTAGGCACCGTTGCTTCTGAAAATGCATACAGAAGCTTCGCTCCATTAGTGATGATGCCGTTCCACTCTTGATCTGTTCCAGGAAGGAATCCAGGCACGTCTTCAAGAACTAAAAGAGGCACATTGAAAGCGTCGCATGTTCGTACAAATCTTGCCGCTTTAACAGATGCCTGAATATCTAGAACACCGGCTAAGAATGCTGGCTGATTAGCTACAATTCCTATTGACCGTCCTGCTAATCTAGCAAAGCCCACAACGATGTTCTCTGCGTAATCTTTTTGGACTTCGAAAAAAGTATCCTTATCAGCTATCTCACTTATCGCCTCGCGAATATCATAAGGATGCTGCGCGTTAGCGGGTATGAGCTCTTCGAGTTTAGGACGAAGTTCATCTGAAGGTTTATAGTCGTAAAGAATCGGATCCTCTTCGCAGTTTTGGGGGAGGAAACTTAGCATTTTCTTCGCTTGGTCGATAGCAGCAGCTTCGTGAGGAGCAGTGAAATGAGTCACTCCAGATTTAGTGGCGTGAGTCTTCGCGCCTCCGAGTTCCTCGCTAGTTACTTCTTCATGAGTAACCGTTTTAACAACGCTAGGCCCCGTGACGAACATGTATGACGAGCCCTCAACCATAAATGTGAAGTCCGTTAATGCAGGTGAGTAAACCGCTCCACCAGCACACGGGCCTAGAATTAATGAGAGTTGTGGCACTACACCACTTGCCTGTACGTTCCTGTAAAAAATATCCGCATACCCCCCTAGACTTACAACTCCCTCTTGAATCCTGGCGCCTCCACTATCGTTGAGTCCTATGACAGGAGCTCCATTTTCTAGCGCAAGATCCATGATCTTGCATATCTTCTCTGCATGGGCTTCGGCAAGTGATCCACCTAAAACCGTAAAGTCTTGACTGAACACATAAACAAGACGACCATTTACTTTACCATATCCAGTAACGACACCATCGCCAAAAAACTTCAGTTTATCTAGCCCAAAATTAGTTGACCTGTGCGTTACAAGCATCCCTAATTCCTCGAAAGTACCAGGGTCTATGAGTAAACTAATACGCTCACGTGCAGTAAGTTTTCCTTTAGAATGTTGGGCTTCAATACGTTTTTCGCCACCTCCCTTGAGGGCATCTGCACGCATATTCTCTAAGCGTTCCGTTAATGTGCTCGATGAGTTTTGCATAATGCTAATCTACGGCACATGTGTTACCCGTAAAGACCACTAAGTGTCTAACTTTGTACCATGCATAGATCACACACTTGCGGCGAGCTTCGCCTCGATAACTCTGGGACATCTGTTACTCTATCTGGCTGGGTACAGAAGGCTCGTGACCTAGGTGGGATGACCTTCGTGGATCTTCGAGATCGCTACGGAATAACTCAATTAGTATTCAATATGGATACTAATGATGAGTTGTGTGAACAGGCGAGAAAGCTAGGAAGAGAGTTTGTGATAAAAGTAACTGGAGAGGTGATTGAGAGGGAGAGTAAAAACGCAAAAAATGAGACTGGAGACATCGAGATAGAAGTTAAGACTCTAGAGATTTTGAACGAGAGTAAAACACCTCCTTTCACTATCGAGGATAACACAGACGGAGGGGAGGATCTTAGGATGCAGTTCCGTTATTTAGATCTGCGCCGTAAGCCGGTGCAGAAGAACATCATGCTTCGCCACCGTGTGGGTATGGAGACTAGGAAATATTTAGACTCTATCGGATTTATCGATGTTGAGACACCGTATTTAATCAAAAGCACGCCGGAGGGGGCACGTGATTTCGTGGTGCCTAGCAGGATGAATCCCGGACAGTTTTATGCACTACCACAAAGTCCTCAGACTTTTAAGCAGCTGTTAATGGTGAGTGGGTTTGATAGATACTACCAGATAGTAAAGTGTTTCCGAGATGAGGATTTAAGAGCTGACAGACAGCCAGAGTTTACACAGATAGACTGTGAAATGGCTTTTGTAGAGCAAGAGGATATCCTGAACACATTTGAGGGTATGGTGCGTCACTTATTTAAAGTGGTACTCGATGTAGAGATAGAAGACTTCCCGCGAATGGATTACGATGACGCGATGAGGTTGTATGGATCTGATAAACCCGATGTGCGATTCTCTATGGAGTTGGTGGATATGTGTGATGTCGCACAAGGAAAGGGGTTCGGAGTATTTGACAGTGCTGAAGCAGTTATGGGTATAGTCGTACCTGGTGCGGCGGAGTACACTCGTAAACAATTAGACAAACTCACGGACTGGGTAAAGCGTCCTCAAATAGGAGCGAAAGGCCTTATATATTGTAAGATGAATGCTGATGGCACGACGAAGAGTAGCGTAGATAAATTCTTCGACGAGGGAGCTAGAACTGAATGGGCTGAGAAAACAGGTGCTGAAAAAGGCGATCTAATTCTAGTTCTGTCTGGTGATTTAGATAAGACACGGAAACAGCTGGGTGAGTTAAGACTACATATGGGTGCTGAGCTAGGGCTTAGAGATTCTAAAGTATTCAAACCTTTATGGGTAATGGACTTCCCACTTTTAGAATGGGATGAGGGGACAGAGCGCTACCACGCAATGCACCATCCTTTTACTTCACCGAAGCCAGATCAACTCGGATTAATCGATACTGATCCAGGTAAAGTGAAAGCTAATGCCTACGATATGGTGATTAACGGAGTGGAGATAGGTGGTGGATCAATTAGGATTCACGACCGTGAACTTCAAGCGAGAATGTTCGATTTACTCGGATTCTCACCGGAAGAAGCTCAAGCTCAATTCGGTTTCCTAATGGACGCATTCCAATATGGAGCCCCACCTCATGGAGGACTAGCTCTAGGATTCGACCGTCTTTGCTCTATGTTCGGAGGGTCTGACTCCATCCGAGATTTTATTGCATTCCCTAAAAACAACTCTGGTCGCGACGTAATGATTGATGCTCCATCACCCATACATGACGATCAGTATGATGAACTTTCCTTAAAAACTACCCATGTACCCTCCTGAACTCGTAGCCCCAATGAAGGCTGAGCTAGCTGACGCTGGTTTCAAAGAATTAATAACTGTTGATGATGTTAATGCTGCATTAGAAATGCCTGGCACTACTCTTGTCGCAATAAATAGTGTGTGTGGATGTTCCGCTGGATCTATGAGGCCTGGTGTTGTAGCTTCTTTAGACAACGCTAAGACTCCAAACCAAATCACAACAGCTTTTGCAGGTGTCGATGGTGATGCCGTGGCTCACATCCGCAAATTCATGCTTCCTTACCCTCCATCTTCACCTAGTATTGCACTATTTAAGGACGGTAAAATCGCAATGATGGTAGAGCGCCACCATATCGAAGGCAACACTGCTGATGCAATTGCTACTCACCTTAAAGCTGCATTCGACGAATTCTGCTGATATTTGAATCATTAGTAAAATGGCGCGCATTCTAACTGGCATACAAAGTACAGGAACTCCACACTTGGGGAACATCTTAGGTGCCATAAAGCCTGCCATTGAATTAGCTAATGACCCGGCTAATGATTCGTTTTTATTTATCGCTGACCTCCATTCTTTAACCCAAATTAAAGACGGGGAGACATTACGCGAAAACACTTATGCCGTTGCGGCAGCGTGGATGGCCTGCGGACTAGACACCTCGAGGACTGTATTCTATAGACAGAGTGATGTTCCAGAGGTAACGGAGCTGGCGTGGTATTTACAGTGCTTCTTTCCTTATTCTCGTTTGGCTTTAGCTCACAGCTTCAAAGACAAAGCAGATAGATTAGAGGATGTAAACGCCGGACTTTTCAGCTACCCTATGCTCATGGCGGCCGACATCTTATTGTATGACGCGGAGAAGGTTCCCGTGGGTAAAGACCAGATGCAACATCTCGAAATGACCAGGGACGTAGCAAATCGCTTCAACAGTAAACTCGGAGAAACATTAGTCGTGCCGGAGGTTCTTGTTCAAGAGAACACCATGTATGTTCCCGGAACAGACGGAGGGAAGATGTCTAAATCTCAGAATAATACTATAGATATTTTCGCTGATCCTTCTTCGATAAAGAAGGTCATAAACAAGGAAATCGTAACTGACGCAACTCCACTCGAGGACCCTAAGGATCCAGAGTCTGCGGTAGTGTTTAATCTATATAAACTAGTGGCTTCTGAGGATAAAGTTCAGGAGATGGCTAGCTCTCTTAAAGCTGGAGGCTATGGATGGGGACACGCAAAGAAGGCGTTATTAGAAACTCTGACAGATGAGTTCGCAGAGGAAAGAGAGAGGTTTAATTACCTCATGGCTAATAGAGGTGAGATAGACGCGGCATTAGAAGATGGCGCACGGAAGGCAAGACTTGTAGCGGGTGAAGTTCTTCAGAGAGTGCGCTCTAAACTAGGATACTAGTATTACTTGAATTAGTCTAAAGATTCTGCACCGTATTTCGTTTGGAATTTACGGTACAGCTCACGTTGCCTATTATCTATATCGATAGATCTACCCTGAATGAATGCATGAGAAAGATGGTTCGTTCTAATATCCAGAGCATCGCCAGTGGAGATAAAGATGGTTGCATCTTTACCCATCTCGATAGAGCCGCATGTTTTATCTATCCCTAAAATTCTAGCTACATTACGAGTCAGGGCCATCACAGCTTGTTCTTCAGTGAGACCATATTTTCTTGCCGTACCTGCGTAAAAAGGAAGGTTTCTAGAATTCATTTCTGTCATGCGTGAATCCACCTGTAAGCCGAATAGAACTCCCTCGTCTGCTAACAACTTAGGTAAGCGATATGGCAAATCGATATCGTCGCCAGCGAATCGGGGTAGCCTATGCAAGCTCGTTAGAAGCACACTCACGTTATTATCGCGTAAGACATCGGCTACAAGGTGGGCGTCATACCCTCCCACAATTACAAGTCTTTCTATTCCTATCTCTCTTTTGAAATGTACCGCCTCTATAATGGCTCTCTGATCAGTAGCATGAACATACAGTGCTAAAGAACCATCGAACAATCCTCTCATTCCTTCATGCCTCACATCGACAATGTTATTTGAGCCGTTAGGATAAGCTGCTGCATAAGCTTTCGCATCTCCGAAATATGATTTTATTTCGTGAAGAGACTGATCGTATGTTTTACTTTTAATGATATCAATCTTTCCGTCTGTTCTGTGGCGATGATGTGTTGATGGCCAGTTAAGATGAATCCCGTCTACCATTAATATCTGAGCATCCTCCCAGTTCCAACCATCGAAATGAACCACTCCACTAGAGCCGCTAATCACACCTCCTCGAGGGGTGATTTGGCCCATAAGAACACCGTTAGACCTAACAGTGGGGGTGATTTCAGAATCTGTATTAAAGGCTATTATGGATCTGACATTAGGTCGGAATGTTCCGACTTCATACTGATCCCTCGTAGCTCTAACTGCGTCTATCTCTTGAAGGCCTAGTGTCGTGTTAGCGATAATAAATCCCGGGTAAACATGTGAGCCCGTTGCGTCTATGATATCGTCGTACTTGCTCTTGTCTACTTGAAATGAACGGCCTACATAATCAATCACACCATCGCGAAAACCTATCGCAGATTCTTGTATTACATCTCCTGTACCGAGGTGAGCTGTGCCGCCAATTATTAAAACTGAGCGGGATTGTTTAGGGGCTGGGGTTTGCTGGGCAGTGAGTGACATCGCAGGGATGACTAGTACTGCACCAAGTAAGATGAGCCTAGAAACCGATAGAATTGTATTTTGAATGTAATTCATGTTATCGGTTTTCTTCAATTAATGTGTCACAGTGATAGTGCGAACGTATGGCCTCCGAAGGCTTTCTTAGTTCCCCACCTTTTCCATTTGCTTTGCTGGTTTTTGCATCCGAAATCATCAGCTCAGTAATTCTAGCTCGTTCTGATTTTATTTCGTTTCGTAAAACCGCATCCTTCTCTAGGCTGAATAAACAAACTCCCTCAACATATGTGTAAACAACCCTTGCGTTCATACTTAGTGGGTTATCATCCCAAATCACAACGTCAGCATCCTTCCCTGCCTTTAAAGAACCAGTCGTATGGTCTATCCTTAAAAGTTTAGCGGGGTTTAAAGTCACGAATTTCAGCGCCTCCTCCTCCGGCACACCACCGTACTTTACTCCTTTGGCTGCTTCCTGATTCAGTCGTCTGCCCATCTCAGCATCGTCACTGTTGATGGCTGTAGTAATTCCCTGGTAGAATAGAACTGCCGCGTTATATGGAATGGCATCTTTAACCTCATACTTATATGCCCACCAATCACTGAACGTTGAAGCTCCCACACCGTGCGCCTTCATCTTATCCGCCACTTTATATCCCTCTAGAATATGTGTGAATGTATTCATCCTGAAACCCATAGAATCGGCTACGTGCATAAGCATATTAATCTCGTCCTGTCTATAGCTATGACATGTCACAAACCTTTCCTCGTTTAAGATCTGCAATAGTGTTTCTAGCTCTAAATCTCGTCTGGGAGCTATGGGACCGTTGCCTGATTTAAGATCTCTTCTGCTAGTATTTCTGAGAATCTGGCGATACCTAATTGCTGCCTCTCCATATTCGCGGGCTCTTATAAAGTGGTCGTAAAAGACCTGTTCCACTCCCATTCGGGATTGAGGGAATCTAACTTTCTGGGCGTCGCCCCAGTTACTTTGTTTTACGTTTTCTCCTAAAGCGAATTTAATGAAAGGTGAGGCTTCGTCATATAATAGCTCTGTCGGCAATGACCCCCAACGAAACTTCACTATCGCACTCTGACCTCCTATAGGATTAGCTGAGCCGTGAAGCAATTGAGCACATGTAACACCTCCCGCTAACTGCCTGTACATATTTACATCCTCGCTATTTAACGAGTGTCCTATCCAAACCTCCGCGCTACTAGCTTGAGTGCCTTCGTTTACTCCCCTTTCAATTATAATGTGAGAGTGTTCGTCAATAATTCCAGGTGTGACGTGTAGCCCTCTCCCGTTAATTCGTTCTACCTCGACTCCGGGTCCTAGCAGGTCTTCTGCGTTTAATCTATATCCGACGGCTACGATTTTACCGCCATCTATTAGTACATCTGCTCCCTCTAATATTCCTTCTTTTTCGCAAGTCCAAACCGTCGCTCCCTCAATTATTACTGCAGAAGAAGTCGCTCGATTTACGGAACCGTACGCCGTGAAGGGATAAATTATATCTCCAAGCTTTGGAGTAGTTATTGAGTCCGTTGCAGTGACTGCAGCATCCTCAATAGAAGTCGTCTCATCCGTTTTTATGGCGCTCCACTCTAACCAATCTCCATTGTGATTTAACGCTGAGCCTTCCCAGATTCTGCTATCCATCCAGACATTTCCGGTGAGCCTAATAGAGCCTTCATCTCTGATAAATTTCATTACCAGAGTTCTACCGTCGAGAGAAATAGTCACCTTTTTTTCTGTGGTGTCGTTCAACTGTTCTGTGGCATTCCATTTTCCTTCTTCACCTTTAACAGACAGAACGAACGAATTAGATCCCAACGTGAAATTATATTCTCCTTTAATATCAACTGCATGCCTATCGTTTACAATTGTAGGTTCGCCACTAACCCAATGCTCTACAATTTTAGAACTTTCATCGAACATAGGACCGTCCATCACAATGATGTTAGCCATCAGCCCGTCTCTCAAAGAACCTACTAAATGTGAGGCGTTGATTCGTGATGCGGGTGTGGAAGTAAGTGCCGCTAAAGCAACATCTTCCGGAAGTCCTCGCTTAACAGCAGTTCTTACAGCTGGTAATAACATCGAAGGCGACTTAAGTCCATTAGCTGTAAAACAAATTTTAACTCCAGCGGAGTGTAAAATTGAAGCATTGCTTGGAGCTAAATCCCAATGCTTAAGTTCATTCAAGGAAACAAGTCTAGCTAGATAGGGGTCGCTTAAATCAAATGCAGCTGGATAATTAACAGGTACTATAACGGTCATCCCTGACTGCGCAATAGCATCCGCCCTTTGATATCCATCACCTCCTCCGAGTACTATATACTCTTCATTGAATTCGTCAGCTACAACTTCTGCCCTGAGGATATCCTTCCAGCTTCCTGCGCTGAAAATTTGGGGTAGGGAAAGAAGGTTATTAAACGCCTCTAGACTGAGGTTCGTTCCGCCTGCTGTTCCGTTATTAGAAGCTTCTGAATACCAAACCGCATCTAGGTAGGTTTGTCTAATTAAAGCCGTTGCTCCCATTAAAGAGCTCGGGTAACTCTGTCCTGACGATCCCTTTCTAAAGCTGAAATGTGACGAAGCTATAGGCTTGAGAACCGCATCGCGAGGGTCCGATACAGGCATTAGCAATACTCCTGAGCCTCTCACTATTCCGTCCTGCACATGTGAAAGCACCGCTCCAAATCCAGCTACTCTTAGCTCTTTCGCTTCCTTCTCGTTTTCCACAAAGATCTCAGCGGCGTTAACTTCAGGCATAATGGCTTGGTTCCATCCGAATGCGCCCTTAGTGTTCGATTCGTACTGAGGGATTCGTGACCAATCTGAAGGTTTTACGGTGGGAAGACCGTAAGAGCTGAACAGGTCCACGAAAGATGGATATAAGTGGTATCCACTTAGATCTAAGTAAGTGACTGGTCCAGATACAGAAACATCTGAGGTCTTACCTACTGATAATATTTGGCCTCTAAAAATTACCACTGCTCCGTCCTCTATGATGGTGTTTTCATCGACGTGTACTGTAGCGTGCTGAAGCACTGTAACGACCATATATTTATCTACGGTTCCGTTAACAGGAAAGGTTGAAGAGGAAGGTGTGGTTTGGGCTAAAGCATTAGAAAAAATCGCGGTGGATAAAACCAGCGTCGCTAAATGCCTGAAAGAAAATGTTATTCTCATGTGATTTCAAAGTGGAGTCACAAGTTAAGGACTGAGAAACATATCTGAGTATCTTTGCATTGCTATGTCAACAAAGAAAATACCTACTTCAGTTTATGCTGAAATGACACCTAATCCCACCACGATGAAATTCGTGGCCGACAGGGAGCTTGTAACCGGTGGACATCAACTTGATTTTATAACTCCAGAAGAAGCTGAATTATGCTCGCCTTTGGCGGTGGAATTGTTTCACTTCCCATTCGTGACGGGTGTGTTTATTAGCGGCTCTATAGTGTCTGTTAAGAAGGACGACAGCCTTGGATGGGAGATGATAGTCTCACAATTAAGGGAGTATATCCGAGAGTGGTTGATGGATAACGAGTTTGCTGTGGAGGAAGCCAAAGTGGAAGGTGCAATAAAGGCGTTAGGGGGTTTGACTCCTTTGCCGACGACAACAGACAGTGAGGTGGCGGATACTTTTATTCCAGAGTCGGAAATCGAGTCATCTGAATACGATGAAGAAATCGTAAGGCTTTTAGACGAATTCGTAAAGCCTGCTGTCGAGCAAGATGGTGGCGCCATAGACTTTGTGGCCTTTAAGGAGGGAACCGTTTATGTAAACCTTAGGGGCGCTTGTTCTGGATGCCCTTCATCTACTCAGACTCTAAAAGGAGGAATTGAACAGCTGCTCAGCTCTAAAATAGATGCCGTTAAGGATGTCGTCGCGGTAGGAATTTAGTGTGCTATGGTAAGGCGCTGAGTTCTTCTAATCCCATCTGAACCTACCACTTCAATCATATACACTCCTGCAGATAACCCTTGCAAGCCGAGCTCCGTTCTTTCAGAATTAGTCGTTACTGTGCTGATAAGCTCTCCCGAAGAACTTAAAAGTCTTATCTCTGAATCTAAACCTGCGTTAAGCTGAACTGTGGTGAAATCTATTGCTGGATTAGGGTGAATGCTGAATCCTAGGGTAAGCAACTCAGGATCTTCTATGCCTATAACTCCAGGATCTACCTGTAATTGTAGCTCTGAAAATCCATAGCAGTTGCCGCCGTGATTTCCCACTACCGAGATTAAAAGGTAACGAGCCACTTCGCCATTAAAGTCAGGCCCAGGCTCACCATAGTAAGAGTCCGAACCCGGAGCTTCTTCTAGATTAAGATCGCCCCACCACACCCAATCGGTTCCATTAACAGATAAGTCAATAGTAGCCGTTGCGATACCGTTGTCCGTAGAGCCTGCGAAGTTATAATTCCAAAAATGAGATTCATTTAAGAAGTAGTAATCCCCAAAATCGTATAATATCCAATGCTCCTCTGTTCTGTCTGAATTAGGGTTTTCTGTGCCTTGACAAGATAACCAAGCATCATCCTCTAGTGCGGAGTGAGCTCCTTCACATTGAGCTAGTAAAAAAGAATCGAAAGTCGAAATAGCCAAAAACGCTATAAGCAGAATTGATAGTCTTTTCATGACATTATAGATTTAGAAAGCCGATTGGATTGCCCGATCCAGGGGAATAAAAGTTTTCGATGTTAGGAAATAAATCCACTAGCTGTGACGAATCTACACCAAACCACAATGCAAGTTCCGCAAAATACTGGTCTGTACACAGCTCCGGCAAAATAACTCCGTTGCCCAGTTCTAAGTCGGTATCGAGAGCTAGTGATGGGTACTGACCATAAATCTGACCACCGTTAACTGCTCCTCCAAACACCATTGCGTTACCGCCCCATGCATGGTCTGTCCCATATCCGTTAGGTGTAAGCGTTCTCGCGAAATCTGAAATAGTAAAAGCAGTTACATTGTCTGCAACTCCTAATTCGTCCATCGCTTCATAGAACGCACCTAGAGCCGCACTAAGCATAGACAATCTATCCGCCTGGCTATTTAACAATTCTCCATGATTATCAAATCCGCCTAATTTAACGTAGTACGTCTGACGCGACATCCCTAAACCACCTGCTATAGCTATGCTTTTTGCTACCATGCGTAGATTTTTAGAAATCCCGGTGTTAGGAAACTCCGTAGCAAGAGGTGTGAGGTCGTCAAGTGCGGCGGTGAAAACGTCGTGCTGGTTTTGTGAAGCCTTTACCTTGTTTGCGTAGGTCTGCTTGAGAACGTCTGTGTAGGTTTGGTCCAGAATATTCTGAATCCCATTTCCTACAATAATCTCGAACGGATCATTTCCCGCAAGAATATCTATCCCCACACTGCCGTTATTCGTCAATGTGAATTCATCAACCGTGTTACCCGCCTGCCAAAGGTTAGTCCCAGCAAGAGATAGGTTCATGGATATGTCCTGGTTGCTATTTCCCGCTGAGAGAATGTCAGCAACCTTACCTCCCCAGCCCTTAGCGTGGCGAGTCTGAGGGAGAGATGTTTGCCAGTGACGGGCTTGGTCTGCGTGAGATTGTAATCCTAGAGGGAGAGGCGCCGTCCCCGCCATAATCTGAGCCTTAGTAACGGGCTCTATCAGAGTTCCTATGTTCGCTAATACGGCAGCACGTCCCGTGTTAAACATATTAGCTACCTCAGGCATAGCGGGGTTTAAACCGTAATTCATGCCCTGTGCATCTGTGTAATTCAACGGTAGTAAATCACCCAATGGAAGAGCTAAATTAGATCTGGTAGTAGCGTAATCATTGTATGGCTCCGTAGATGTCGGAACGACCATGTTGAAAGAATCGTTTCCGCCAGCGAGTAGAATACAAACAAGTGCTTTGTAGTCCTCAGGTGGAGAACCTCCCAGGGCCATAGGCTTTGGAGAGGCAAGAGAATTCATCATGCCCAGAGTGGTGAACGATGAAAGGAATGTGGTTGAACCTAAGGCTGCACAACTGGTGGCACCCAAAAATTTCCTTCTTGTCATGCCCTTCCTGTCAGTCGGTTTTTTATCGTGATCGTGGTGTGACATAGGCGTTATTTTTGGATGATGTAATCCGGTGATATCAAAATGTAAAACATTGCGATTTTCACCTTGTCTGAAGGTTCTAACTCGTCGAAATCGATCACCGATAATATTGTAGTCTTCGTAGCAGAGGATAATGTCCCGCCAGCTAGAAGTAAATCAAGCCTTTCGATTAATGAGGCCGGGTCGGTGGCTGCTGCTAAAATCTCGTCCTCTAAATCTAGGTTGACATGATCTGGCTCGTAGTCTATACCCATATCCCACCAAGGATATCCAATGTCATCAGGACTTGCTAGTGTGATAGACTCCATATAATACTCTCCGAATACCATATCGCTAATCATGTTAATATATTCAATTGCTATCGCTGAATTCAAAAGTTCAAACTCCGGGGCCACAAGCTCCTGATCTGAAATGGGTCCAGACGGTGAGTAAGAAGGCAGGAAGAAATTAAAAACAGAAGGAGATGTCATAGGGTGCTGCCCCATCGCGGTAGGAATCCATCCCACACTCCACATTTTGTCCGTTTCGTTAGACGCATCAAAAGCCTTCAAAAGTTGATTATAACGAATCATAGGCTCTCTCATCTTACCACTTGATGGATGATCTAACCACTCACAACCCCTCGCCTCTTCATCTAGCAATATCGCTTTAACTACAGATCCTAAATCTCCTCTAACACCATTCTCATTACTGTTAAAAACAGCTGAAATCCTTCCTATGTATTCCGGTGTTGGATTAGATTTCACTAGACGCATTATCAAGTGCTTTGAAATGAAAGGCGCTGTGTTAGAGTGATAAAAAAGATTATCAAGAGCCGATGATATGTCCTGTGTGCCCGTTGCTCCTTCTACTGTTGAAGATCCATTTAATAAATGCTTCTCCCCGACTTCATGGTAGTCTTCATTCATCACAAGTGGCAGGGTGGCGTCTATAAATGGAATTGTGTTATACCAAACCCCCCACTGAACTTCTTCCTCAGAAAGGTCCTCCCATGGCGCCCAATACCCAGCCGGGGTAAGTCCAGTAAATATGCGGGCGAATTCACCGATATCACCATTATCATACGTTTCTATAGGCATATCCTCACCGTCTAAAATCAAAGATCCGTCCTGATTCAATTCATATAACCCTATGGTAAAGAGTTGCATAATTTCCCTCGCGTAGTTCTCATCGGGATGAATATTCTCCTCCTCATTTGTGGGTTCATTATCTATATAGCTTAGATAATATCCCATAGCTGTATGATATGTGACATTTTCTAAAAGGTCTCGATAAGTCCCGAAAGCTCCATGATAAAGCATGTCATAATATGAGGCTAGACCCAGCGCATCTCTTTCTAGTCTAGAGTCTTCTGACACAACAAATAATTCGCTTAAGGCAAGTGTTATTTTCTGTCTCAATAGATCTTCTCCATGCATTGAATTATTCCACCATGCCATTCTCCAGTAAAAGCTTGCAGGAAAAACATCGTCGTTACCGGAAATAATTATCTCTCCCCATTCGTCATAATATGCTTCTACGAAATGATCCCAAATGGCTCTAGTCGTGTCGAGGTAATTCATCTCAGGAAGGAGCATCTGCTCATCTATCCAGGTGTCGAAACTCTGTGTCGATAGGGCTTCTATGGTTTCGTAGTTAGCGCCCGTCGTGCTTTGGCCTAAAAATCTAGCAGCATCGCTATAATGCTGATCCATACCCGAAGCATTGATGGTGTTTTCACCTTCACCGAAAAGTCCTGAGCCGCTAGTCGTAACCTCAACACCTGTAAAATGTCCAGCACCTAGGTAGTCCGAGTGAGGGGTGGTTTGAGCAATCAGTTGCGAAAGACCCGATACGATTAATGAAATTGTTATGACGTGCTTCATGGCGGAATCTTTAGTTAAGGACTATCCTCTTATAGCTGCTTTTGTATTCCCCATAAACAATTTGAATGAGATATGTACCTCGAGCAAAATCGGAGACATCGATACTAGTGCGTGATTCGAAAGATGTTGTATGAACTACTCGACCTGCCGTATCTCTCATTTTAAGGGTAGATAAGCCAGATGTTAGTGTGGTGATATTTATAATATCGGACGCTGGCGAAGGATATACATTAAAAATATCTAATGCCAAGTCGCCCACTCCTACTGGATTAATATTCACATCTAAACAGACTTGTTCTCCAGCACATCCACCGCTATTAGTTTCTGTTACACATAGAGAAGCCGCACCATCACCCCACCAAACTACGTGTACTGATGATGTTCCTTCTCCGTCTTCAATGTCGCCATTTGATGACTCCCAGAAATATGTACTACCGGTAGTATTAGGGTATGAATACGCGAGCATCATTATAGCGTTTGGGTTCGTTTCCCCAGTGATAGCATAGAGCGTTATGTAGTTACACTCTCCATTATCTGGGATAGCATTAGGACTATAATTACATGCTTCTGGATCATTACACCCATAACCGTTACAGCTACAGTCACCCTGAATGAAGTCGTTATTTGTATTCGCATCACCGTCATCACAACTATTTCCTGGGAAAATGCAATCTGCGGTAATATTTATGGTAGCATAAGGGTCGTAATTACAAGCTTCGATATTCATACATCCAGCACATGTGATGTATTCACACGAACCGTCGGTCAGGGTCGCGTCGGGTTCGAAATTACAAGCTTCCGAATCTATACATCCCGCACATGAAGTGTACTCACACGTACCATCTGAGAGTGTGGCGTCGGGATTGTAGTTACACGCACCTGAGTCGACGCAGCCAGCACACGAAGTGTACTCACAAGTGCCGTCATCCATTGTGGAGCTAGGGTTATAGTTGCACGCCCACTCATCTACACATCCATAACACGTAAAGTCACATCCTCCCGTATTATCCGTTGCCGCTGGGTCGAAGTTGCATGCGTCTTCCTCCATACAGCCTATAATCTCGAACTCGTCACAAATACCATCGTCGTCTGCGTCATTAACGCATTCACCGTCATTAAACAGGTGTATTACTTCTAATACTCCTGGGCATTCGTACTGGATGTCTGTTTGTTCTCCATTAATAAACACCTGAAAACAAGCGCTCAAAGACCAGTCACCGCAGGTTGTAACCTGGGCAATAAGGATTTTCAAATCATCTCCAGCAACAGAATTCTGCGGCATGCCTACATTGAAAATCGTTCCATTGTTTATCACCTCGGAACAAATGTTCTCTCCGTTAGTTGCAAACCCAACGCTTTGCGGTAAAAAACCGGCGGCATCGCTACTCTCCATCCCGATAGTCCAATATGTATCATACTCCCAGTCTAAAAACGGCCCAGTCCAAAACCCCGACGGATTAGAAGCGTCCATAATTGAAGAACTCGTTACTGGATTATGGCATCCGCAAGGCGCATCAATATACATAGGGGGATTACCTAGCGCATCAACATCTGTGTAGATAGCGCTTAGAGCGTCATTGGGATTAATGAAGTTTGCGAAAACCTTATACGTCCCATAAAACTCTAATAATCCTTCAGGATCGAGCGGGTCATCAGGGGTGGGTGTATTAGCTCCGAAAAAAACAGTATCCAATTCTGCAGTTAACCCGGTGAATTGAGCATTAACATTTGTAATACATAAAATAGCAATGACTAACCCCGTCGTAAACTTCAATTTCATTTTCTTGCTGACTATTGTGTTTCAGTCACCAAGTTAAGAAATTTATGGGTTCATTCCATCTTCAATCGCCTCGGACTCTAAAGGTATGTGGCTCATAAGATCAATGTTGCCGTCTTTCTTAATTACAAGGTCGTTCTCAAGACGTATCCCTAGGCCTTCTTCACGAATATAAATTCCCGGTTCGCAAGTAAATACATGACCTTCTTTAATGGGTTCGTCCCAGTGGCCTACATCATGCACATCGAGCCCGATGAAGTGTGATGTGCCGTGCATAAAGTACTTTTTATAAGCGGGATTCGATGCGTCTTGTTTTGCAACATCGTGCTTGTCTATGAGCTTAAGATGCAGAAGCTGTCTTGTCATCAACTCTCCCACTTCTTTATGGTATTCGTGAAGCAATACACCTGGGCTTAAGAGTTTCATCGCGTCTTGCATCACAGAATATACCGAGTTATATACTGCACGTTGTCTATCCGTGAATTTTCCACTTACAGGCACGCACCTAGTCATATCGGCTGCGTAATTTCCGTATTCCGCTCCTACATCCATTAATATTACTTCTCCGGCTTTACACTCTTGGTCGTTTTCGATATAGTGAAGCACGCAGGCATTAGAACCGGATCCGATAATCGGGGTGTAGGCAAAGCCACGAGAACCGCGTCTTAAAAACTCATGCATGAATTCCGCCTCAATCTCGTATTCCATAACGCCCGGCTTAACGAATTGAAGGACTCTATCTAATCCCGCTTTAGTGATATCACAAGCTCTCTGCATTTGGAGAATTTCCGAATCCTCCTTCATAGCACGGATGCTGTGCATAATAGGGGCAGAATGGGCAATTTTGTGGCTAGAGTACTTTGCTGTAATCTTTGCGTTCTCACGCATTTCGCCTGTTTCTACTGGGGAAGTAGCTCGGGAATGTTGATTCTCGTTTAAGTATAGAACTTCTGCCTCTGCCATAAGCCTATGTAGAATCGTTTCAAAGGCTCCAAGCCATTGAATATTCTGTATCCCGGTATCGCGCGTTGCCTCTTCCTTAGTGAGTTTAGCTCCATGCCAAATAGCAAGCTCCTCACTCGTCTCAATAGAAAATAAAATCTCCCTGTCGGCCGTGGCGTCAGCGTCAGGAAAAAGTAAAAGTATCGTCTCCTCCTGATCAACGCCGGACATATAAAAAGCATCTGCTGATTGCTTAAATGGCAAAGTACCATCAGCGCTTGTAGGATAGATATCATTTGAGAAAAAAAGAGCTAGGCCCTTATTTTCCATGGCATCCATAAAAGCTTTTCTGTTACGCTGGTATAGCGACGAAGGTAATTTTTGATAACGCATGTACGCAAGGTACGAAACGCAGTACCTTCGAGGCATGAGTGAAAGCATTTCTACATCTTCGGCCCCTAAACCGGTAGGGTCATATCCACACGCTAGACGTGTGGGAGAGTTATTGTTTCTTAGTGGTGTTGGGCCCCGTATAGCAGGGTCAGGTCCTGGAGACAGCAAAGTCCCCGGGCTAGAAATTGATGAAAATGGTAAAGTCCTGCAATTTGATTTCGCCGCCCAAGTACACGCAGTTTTCGCAAACGTAAAAGCCGTTCTCGAAGCAAGCGGAAGCAGCTGGGAGGAGCTTGTAGATGTAACGGTCTTCCTAGTAAACATGGAGCGCGATTTCTCAACTTTAAATAAGATTTACGCGGAGTATTTTCCTGCGTCTTCTGCACATCGGCCGTGTAGAACTACAATTGAAATTAACTGTCTGCCCACTACAATAGCTATCGAATTAAAGTGTGTCGCTACTGTGAAAAATACTGTGAAAAATAATTAGACTGACTCCGCGTTTTAAAGAGTGCTATACCGAACTTGCAGATATGCCTACAAATAAAGATTTTACTCCCGAGATAATAGAAAAGTTAAACCTTTTGCAGGATAAGTATTCTGCCGCGGGCCAAGACCTATCTTCATACCTCGACGGACTGCTGTATGCCGACTTCCTTACGTATTGGGATTACATAAATCTTGATACTTTGTTGAACCTTCAACAGCCCATCACCCCCTTTCCGGATGAGGAAGTTTTCATTATCTACCATCAAATTACTGAACTGTATTTCAAGCTTTGTCTCCATGAGTTTAATCGTATAGCTGAAGCCCAAACCACATCTGAAATCACTCCAGCCTTTCTTCTAGAACGCATCCGTCGCATAAATAGATACTTCGAAGCATTGACCAGCAGCTTCGATATTATGGTTGAAGGAATGGATCATGCCGAGTTTCTTAAGTTCAGAATGTCTCTATTACCCGCATCGGGATTCCAGAGTGCTCAGTATAGAAAAATCGAATTTTGTAGCACTTCGCTTGACCGCATCGCGCATAAAGATCTAAGAGAAAAGTACGATGGGCATACAAGTGACGCCATTCCTGAAATCATGCAGCATCTTTACTGGAGAGAAGGAGCTGTCGAAATGAAAACCGGTAAAAAAACATTGACACTAAAGCAATTTGAAAAGAAGTACGACGACGAATTCCTAGAACTTGCAGAGAGGTCATATCTCTCAAATATTAGAACGCTTGCCAGTAATTTAGTGTTCGACGAAAAAGACTCTAAACTAGAAGATGAATTACACAGAGCCATGCGTTGGTTAGATGTGAATGTGAATATTAATTGGACTCTTGCTCACTATAAAAGTGCTGTCAGATACCTTCAAAAAGACCCCGCTGATATCGCCGCTACCGGCGGTACTAACTGGCAGAAATATCTTCCTCCGCGCTTTCAAAAACGCATTTTCTTCCCAGAACTTTGGAGCGAAGAGGAAATAGAGGATTGGGGTAAAGGTTGGGTGAAGCGAGAAATATTCGGGCTGTAGTAATGAGCAAACGAACCTGGCAAATATTAGGCTTAATAAGTCTTATTGGAATAGTTTTCTTTTTCGTTAAAGGGTGTGACAAAGACCTCACGGGTTCACTCGAAATTTCCACTCAACAACCTGAACCAATTCCCGATCCTGTAATACGCTTCGGGATAGTTTGGGATAGTTTAAGCGTTGACTCTGGAATTATTAATAGCGGACAGACTCTTTCTCACTTGCTAGACCCATATGGACTCGGGCCCGGAAAGATTGTAACCCTAGCGGCAAATAGTCGTCCTGTTTTTAATGTCTTAAATATGAAGGTGGATAATAAATGGCTTTGTGCTTCAGCAAATGATTCTGCCGCAACACCCCTTTATTTCATTTACGAAAAATCACCACTAGACTATATCGTGTTTTCTCTTTCTGACACCTTAGGGGCAAGACTTGGACACTATCCAGTAGACACCATATATAGGAGAAGTAGTGGTGTAATTGAAAGTTCCCTTTGGCTTGATTTGGATAAAATAAATGCCCCAACAGAACTGGCTCTTGCTATGGCAGATGTATATGCTTGGACCATTGATTTCACACATGTCCAAAAGGGTGACATTTTCGACGTGTACTACTATAGAAAAAGAGTAAATGGCTTAGAGGTCGGTATGCCAGTAGTGCTATACTCGAGCTTTACTCATCACAACAACCCCATGCTCGCTTATAGGTTCGATCAGGGAGATGGGCCAGATTATTTCGACCCTCAGGGTGCGTCATTGAGAAAGGCTTTTTTGAAGTCACCCATAGAGTTTGGGCGCATGTCGAGTAGTTTTAATAGGAAGCGATTCCATCCTGTTCTAAAAAAGGTAAAACCGCATTTGGGTACGGATTACGCAGCGGCGAAAGGCACCCCTATCAGAGCAGTAGGCGACGGGGTGGTTATTAAAAGTGAGTACAGAGGCGGGAACGGGAACTACGTTAAAATTCGTCATAACAGTACATATGAAACTCAGTATCTACATATGAGTAAAAGGAAAGTCTCTGTCGGCGATCGCGTTAAACAAGGCCAAACAATAGGCCTCGTTGGAAGCACGGGATTAGCGACAGGACCACATGTTTGTTTTAGATTCTGGAAAAACGGGGAGCAGGTTAATCACCGTCGTGAAGTTTTCCCACCTTCTACTCCGGTAAGAGAAGATGCTATGGAGGACTTTGCCGTTGAGGTTATAAGATTAGTCGCAGAAGCGGATTCACATCTTAACTAATTTATTTAACTAGTCTTCTCGAACGGGTTGGGAACTGAAAGGAATCCGTAAACCTGTTTAATTTTAATCACACCTAGTATATTCCAGAGAATGGTGCTTAGTGCTGTAGCACAAGCCGCACCTAAAAGCCCAAATCGAGGAATAAAAATAAGGTTCAGAATAAGGTTGGCGATACTTGAGACAAGCAGAATATTTCTCACATCTTCCTCTCTGCCAGTCATGTTTAAAAGGTACATGACTGGACCACAAACTGCATTGATGATTGCACCGACAGCGAGGATGGTTAGAGGCAATGACCCTCCCTCGGAATAGCCCTCCCCGAAAATACCTAGAATAATATCCGGGAATATTACTATGACTAAAAATATAGGAGTGCTGATTAATATATTCAGAAATCCGATATTTCTAGTGATCTTTCTCATCCCCAGAATATCATTCTTTGCTTTATACGAGCTGAACATCGGCGCGGCTATACTACTAACCGCAAATTGTGCAAACGTGATTAATGCAGCCACTTTAAAGGCGAGTCTGTACACTCCTACTTCGGATTCCTCCAGATATATACCTATCATAATCGTATCGGTCCAGTTCATAATAATGAACATAGTGGTGGAGAGAAGCATGGGGAATGCCACCACAGAGAGAGCGCTTAGATTGAAGGGTATACGTGGGTGTGTTTTCTGTGTGTTTGCAGAAATTAAACTCCTGATTTTCAGTGGTGCAGCTATACCTGCTATTACTGATAAGGAAATAACTCCTATTCCGAAAGCCACAAAGGGCGTATTATCCGGAGCGAAATCTGAGGCAATTAGATAATAGATGGCTGCTATAGCAAGAACCAGGACAGTGCCTCTTTGGTAGAAAGAATAGGCTATCATATTCTTCATCCCCCTGAAAGCTTCAGAATTTAATCCCAGCCAAGTTGAGAACGGAATCACGAGGGCTACATATCTAAAGCCAGTCGCTAGGTCCTCCGACCCAAAATAAAACGCTACCTGTTCCGCGAAAAAATACAGCAATACACTGAACATCACCGAAACCGGGATAGCAATCAACATTGTTAATGCATACACTTTCTTCAGACTGTCCTCATCCCTTTTGTCCTTAAACTCTGGAATAAATCTAACCAGTGCACTATCTATCCCAGCCCTACTGAACAGACTCAAGATGGTGAGAAGCGTCAAGCATAACTCGAAAACTCCATATCCGTCTGCCCCGAAATTTTTTGTAATCACATACGTAATCGCAAATCCCGCTATGGCGCCCAGTACTTTAAAGCCCATCACTAGCCCCGATCCCTTCAACAGCTTCACAAAGTCGGGGTTTAAGTTATTCAGGAATGCGATAGCGGTTTTTATCATAGTTTACTCAACGTGCTGAAAATGCAAATCCGTACATCTTCATTTGTTTTACCATAGAAACCAACCCGTTAGATCTATTAGGGCTCAGATGTTCGTGTAAACCTATGTCTTCTATAAAACTCAGTTCAGCGCTAGCTATCTCCAATGGGGCCGAGTCGCTCAATACCCTTATCACCAAGGCAACTAAACCCTTCGTGATTATCGCGTCTGAATCTGCTGTAAACACCACCTTTCCTTCGTTATTTAATATAGCTGAAAGCCAAACCCTACTCTGACACCCTCGTATCAAATTCTCCTCGACTTTATCCTGTTCGGGCATTGGCTCTAGTTCTTTTCCTAGGTCTATGATATGCTCATATTTCTCCATCCAATCAGAAAACATCTCAAACTCCTCGATAATTTCCTTTTGTCGTGCATCAATCATACAGCAAAGGTAATATCATTAACCTAAAAGCAAAAGCTCGACACAAAGTGTCGGGTTTTTTTTATGCACTTGCGTCACAAGTTTACTTGTGTAAATATAAGGGCATAAAAAAAAGCCACAACGCTCGCAGAGCGTAGAGCTTTTGCTTTTAGAATGTAATACCCCGCCCACCGATCACGAACACTGAAGAGCAGTGTGAGTAATCTAATTAACATCAACCTTAAATATCGATAGTATTATTCTATTTCGGATAAGAAAAATCCGCATTAGTTAAGAAGCTCTCGTCAGACATTGTAACCAAAATTACATCAATAGACTCTTAACTACCAATAATCGAAATTACCTCAACATTTTAACTGCTCTCGACACGGCCGCTACTAGGGCATCTATCTCTTGAAATGTGGTATATGCAGCAAAAGAGGCCCGTACCGTGCCGGGGATACCGAGCTTGGTCATTAGTGGTTCGGTGCAATGATGTCCTGCTCTAACAGCAACGCCTAACTGATCCAGTAGGGTTCCGATATCAGAAGGGTGAATGTCGTGGACTAAGAATGAAACCACACCAGCTTTTTCAGAGGAAGTTCCATAGATTTTCAGACCATCTATTTTCAGTAGCTCTTTGTGAGCATACAAAGTCAAAGCATGCTCGTGAGCTGCTATCTTTTCTATCCCGACAGAATTCATCCACTTAATCGCAGCTCCAAATCCTATGGCTCCACTTATGTGAGGAGTGCCGGCCTCGAACTTATAAGGCGGGACATTAAATGTGGTGGGCTTTTCGAAACTCACAGAAGAAATCATCTCTCCTCCTCCCTTCCAGGGCGGCATTTTTTCGAGAAGTTCTAGGCGCCCGTAAAGAAAGCCTATTCCTGTAGGACCATACATCTTATGGCCAGAAGCTACATAAAAATCACAGCCGATAGCTTGAAGATCCACCGATAAATGTGGAGCCGCTTGAGCTCCATCAATCAAAACTACGGCGCCTACTGCGTGGGCTTTTCTCGTGATGGATGTGACGTCATTTATCGTTCCGAGAGTGTTGGATACGTGTGAAACACTGACTAGCTTAGGGCTTAATAAGAGCTTTTCTTCGAATTCCTTGAAATCCAATGAGCCGTCTTCGAGTAGCTCGACAACTTCAATGTTAAAGCCTATCTCTGTCGCTAGGATTTGCCAAGGGACGATATTCGAGTGGTGCTCTAAGCGGGTGAGGATAACTGTGTCGGACGGGGTTAGATTCGCTCGGCCCCATGTGCCGGCAACGAGGTTGATTGCATCTGTAGTGCCCGAAGTAAAGATGATTTCTTCTACCGTGGGGGCATTAAAATGGGCACGGATAATTTCGCGGGCACCTTCGAATGCGTCCGTAGCTTGAGTAGCTAAAGAGTGAACTCCTCTGTGGATATTACTGTGAAAATGAGAAAGATACTCGCGTTGAGATTCGATTACTGCGCGAGGTTTTTGGGCTGATGCTGCGCTATCTAGATATACAAGTGGGTAGCCATTAACGGACCGCTCTAAAAGAGGAAATTCTTTCCTAATAGCGTCAACGTCATATGTAATCTCAGTAGACATTACCAGTTATGCTTTTCAGAATAAAGATTCATGATCTCGTTTCGAAGATCTTCAGATTTAACTGAGTTTAATACATCTCCAACAAATGCTCGAACTAGAAGAGATTTAGCTGATTTAAGATCTATTCCTCTCGACATCAAATAAAATAAAGCTTCAGTATCGAACTGACCCACCGTGCATCCATGAGAGCATTTTACATCATCTGCATAGATCTCAAGTTCTGGCTTAGCGTTTATTGACGCACCTTTATCCGCAACGATATTCGTGTTCTGTTGATATGCATTAGTGCGTTGAGCATCCTTCCTTACGAATATCTTTCCATTAAATACTCCCGTAGAATTGTCGTACATAATTCCGCGATACAGCTCAGAAGAAGTTCCGTCTGGATGAGCGTGGTCCATAGTAGTATGATTATCTACATGCTCGCTACCGGTAGGTAAAAATGTTCCGTTAAAAACGGAATCTGTACCAGATCCGTTCGAGAGAATATTCAACTCATTCCTTACCCAGTGCCCCATTATTGTAAAGGTGTTCATAGAGTAATTACTAGACGACTCTTGGATAATTTGTTCGTGTGAAAAGTGAAACACTTCACCGTTCTCATTACAAATCTTGTCAATCTTCAAGTGAGCGTTAGATGCAATGTGAGCCTCTAGGACTCCATTATTCATTCCCGTTGATTCTGATGTTGCGCTAGACCAAACAACCACATTCGCCTCCGCTCCTTCAGCTATAGAAATAAGATGTCTAGGGAAGCATGCTGCATCGGTTCCATCGGTAAGGTGGTGTACAATGATAGGTCGGTCGAGAACTACGTTCTTTTCAACTCTCAAATACATTCCGTCTTGATGGTAAGCCGCGTTCATCGCACCTACCCATTCAGTCTTATGGTAAGTGTTTGTGAAAACCTGATCTCCTGCACTGCTCATCGGAGAACAAACAACTCCTTCAGAAACTGGTAGGTCGCTTAACGAGGAAATGAAAACTCCATTTCTAAACACTATTAAATATGCGTCGAGATGTGGAACAGGATTAGGTGATATTTCTTGTGGCCAAACCGTACTATCACTCTCTTTAGTGCTCAGTGAGTTTGTGAGCAGTTTAGTTATAGGAGAGTATTTCCACCTTTCAGAACGTCTTGTCGGGACGGGTAGATATTCAAGCGCCTCAAACCCCTCATTTCTAATGATAGAATTATCGCCTGGCGAAGTGAATTTCGAAACGAAGCTATTACTAGATCCAGTCATAGCCTTTTTCTTCGAGTTCAAGCGCCAATTCTGGACCACCTGTCTTTACAATTTTACCACCTGAAAGAACGTGCACGAAATCTGGAACGATGTGGTCGAGAAGTCTTTGGTAGTGAGTAATCACAATGAAACTCCGGTCAGCTGACCGCATCGCGTTTACACCTTTAGAAACCACTCTAAGAGCATCGATATCTAATCCAGAATCTGTCTCGTCAAGAATAGCGAGTTTTGGTTCCAACATAGCCATCTGAAAAATCTCATTTCTCTTCTTCTCCCCTCCTGAAAATCCTTCATTTACAGATCTGTCACGAAGACGTCCGTCTAATTCTACGAGCTCAGCACATTCCTTAACCTTCGCTAAAAAATCCTTCCCTTTAATAGGGTCTAATCCCTTATGTGCTCGCTTGCCGTTAAGTGCCGCACGCATAAAGTTAATATTCGACACGCCTGGTATTTCCACTGGGTACTGAAAGGCTAGAAACAAACCTTCACGAGCTCTGTCGCTGGCATCTAAGTCTAGTAAATCTATACCTTCAAACTCCACCGTGCCTTCAGTCACTTCATACAAATCACGTCCAGACAGGACAGAAGCTAAAGTTGACTTTCCTGAGCCGTTAGGGCCCATGATAGCATGAACCTCCCCAGGCTTAACTTCTAAATTGAGACCTTTTAGAATTTGATGCTCTCCTACTTGAGCGTGTAAGTTTTTTATCTTTAACATGTCGTTTATCCTACGCTTCCTTCTAATGAAATAGTCAGTAATTTTTGGGCTTCAACAGCGAACTCCATAGGGAGTTTGTTGAGCACGTCTTTTGCATAACCCTTAACGATAAGGCCTATTGCTTCCTCCTCTTCTATACCTCTTTGCTGGCAGTAGAAAATCTGATCCTCCCCGATTTTAGATGTGGTAGCCTCATGCTCTATCTGAGCTGTTGGGTTACTTGCTTCTATGTACGGAAATGTGTGTGCACCACATGTACTAGACATAAGTAGTGAGTCACAAACAGAGAAATTTCTTGCGTTTTCCGCACTAGGCATAATCTTCACAAGTCCACGATAGCTGTTTTGGGAATCTCCAGCAGAAATTCCTTTGGAAATAATGGTAGAACGGGTGCGCTTTCCGATGTGAATCATCTTCGTACCCGTATCAGCTTGCTGCTTATTATTAGTTACTGCCACACTGAAAAACTCCCCAATGCTATCATCCCCTTTAAGGATGCAACTTGGGTATTTCCAGGTTATCGCAGAACCAGTCTCAACTTGTGTCCAACTAATCTTCGATTTTCTATGGCATATTCCTCGCTTAGTAACGAAGTTAAATACACCTCCTAATCCGTTTTCATCTCCAGGGTACCAATTCTGTACCGTGCTGTATTTCACTTCGGCCTCATCGAGGCTGATGATTTCTACAACAGCTGCATGAAGCTGGTTTTCGTCTCTTTGTGGCGCTGTACAGCCCTCGAGATAGCTCACATAGCTACCCTCGTCTGCTATAATCAGAGTGCGCTCGAATTGACCCGTTCCCTTCTCGTTAATTCTGAAATAAGTACTGAGCTCCATCGGACACCTTACCCCTTTAGGTATATAACAAAAAGACCCGTCCGTAAACACAGCCGAGTTAAGTGCTGCATAATAATTATCGCGCTGAGGAACCACGGTGCCTAAATATTTCCGCACTAAATCTGGATGCTCCTGAATAGCTTCACCTAACGAACAGAATATCACACCCAGTTCACCTAATTTTTCTTTAAAAGACGTTCCCACACTCACGCTGTCTATTACGAAGTCTACTGCAACTCCGCTAAGTCTTTTCTGTTCCTCTAGGCTGATACCTAGCTTTTCCATAGTCTTGAGTAACTCTGGATCAACTTCGTCTAAAGATCCGAGTTCTTTCTTCTTTTTCGGGGCTGAATAATAGCTGATAGCTTGCAAGTCGGGCTGTTCATATTGTATGTGTGCCCACTCTGGTTCTTTCATATCAGACCAAACCCTAAACGCCTTAAGCCTCCACTCTAAAAGCCAAGCCGGCTCATTTTTCTTTGCGCTAATAATCCTAACGACGTCCTCAGACAGTCCCGGTGCAATCGTGTCCGATTCAATATCCGTGGTAAAGCCATACTCGTAACTTTTTCCAGTTACTTCGTCTAGTAATTTATCTTCTTCTGTTTGGGCCATATCAAAAATATCTAATAATTAATGATCTTAAAGCGAAAAGCTCTCACCACAACCACATGTGCGATTTGCATTGGGGTTATAAAATTCAAAGCCCTTTCCGTTTAAACCCCCACTATATCGTAATTCCGTGCCCACTAGGTACAGGAAGCTCTTTTTATCGACGACAATCTTAACGCCTTTATCCTCGAATTCTTGGTCGCCCTCTTTCCTCTCGTTGTCGAAGTCCATTTCGTACATCAAACCACTACATCCTCCTCCTTTTACACCCACCCTCACGAAGCTCCCGTTAGGAAGCCCCTCTTCGTTTAGAAGTTTTTCAACTTGAAGTTTTGCCGAATCATTAACTGTAATCATTTTGCAAAAATACCTAGAAAAGGGGATGGCACAGCGTCTTATTGAGATTAATTCTAAATAAGCCGTCATTTATTTTTCTTGTGACATACTCTGTCGGATTTTTAGGAATGAAAGTGCATCTTTGGGGTATGGTTTCTAAGACTCGACAGAAAAAGAATAGACTACCCGCTTCACAAGCAACAACAACCTTTACAACGGTAGTGGGTATGACGCTTACTCTAGTGTTAATAGGGATTCTTGCGGTGGTTAGCTTATTAGGTTCAAGGTGGGAAAAACAATTAAGGCAAGAGGTAAGAATACAGGTTTATTTCCAAAGAGATTTAGATGATCAAGTGCTTAAAGCGGCAATTGCAGGGGCTGAAACAGATGTGGCAGTGGCTGAGGCTATTTACCTTGACCCTCGTGAAGAAGCTGAGAAATTAGAGGTGGCTTTAGGTGAGGATTTCATTAATTTCCTAGGTTATGTTCCACTCCCTCCTGCAATGGACATTAAGATTAATCCTGAATGGGGAACTACTGAAAGATTAGCTGTTTTTACTGATCGCCTTAATAATATCGTGGGCGTTTCGGAAGTTGTTTGGCAAAATCATCTCCTTGAGAAAATTGAAAGCACCATTAACAAGCTCATGTTTCCTCTTCTATCACTAGCTGGAATATGCTTGCTTATTGCACTTGCACTTATGAATAATACTGTAAGACTTACCGTCTTTGCGAGGAGGTTTCTCATCCGTAACATGCAGCTCGTAGGAGCGCGACCTAGTTTTATTAGAAGACCCTTCCTGAAGCAAGGCCTTCTGTTAGGAATCACGTCTGGCACTCTCGCGTTCGCGCTTGTTATGAGTGGGCTGGCTGCGCTGAATTCTTCTGGAATAAGCTCAGGGATTATCCTCAACTATGAATTGATGGGTGTTCTAGCTGGATCATTAATAATAACGGGTGGTAGCTTAGGAGTTATATCAACAGCTCTGGCTGTAAACCGCTATCTAAGACTCGATGTGGGACAACTACATTAGACTAATTTCGCATTCATGACTGATTCAAATTCAAATTTTGCCTTCTCAAAATCTAATTACATCTGGTTGGGTGTGGGGCTTGCTCTATTAGTTGTAGGTTTTTTACTAATGAGCGGTGGCGGATCTGATGATCCAACTGTGTTTAATAAAGATGAGCTTTTCAGTTTCAGGCGCATAAGTTTAGCTCCGTTAACTGTTCTTGCTGGTTATGGCACCATCCTGTACGCTATCCTTAAAAAAGCATGATTTTCGGGGCCTTCGAGTCAGATTTTTGGGACATCATTCATTATGCTTTCTTAGGTATAGTTCAAGGTTTAACTGAGTTTCTTCCCGTTTCTAGCTCGGGACACCTGACGATATTAGGTGATGACGACCTGGGTCTCCCCTTTGCTATTCTGGTGCATTTCGCTACAGCATTAAGTACCATAGTCGTTTTCCGCAAGGACATTGCAGAACTAGCAGTGGGGTTTTTCAAGCCCTCTCTTGAAGGTGGATTAGCCGCAAGAAAGTATGTGGGATTACTTGCAATTAGCGCCATACCAGCAGCAATCATCGGCTTTACTTTGAAAGATTCAATAGAGGGACTTACAAATTCGCTTTTCGTAGGCTATATGCTACTGGTTACCGCTGCCATCCTATTCGTTTCTCAAAAGATAAAAGTCGAATCAGGAAAACCATTAAATCCTGTGAATACTGCAGTAATAGGAATCGCCCAAGCCTTTGCCATCCTCCCAGGTATAAGTCGGTCGGGTAGCACTATAGGAGCTGCCATACTTCTCGGTATCTCGCGTGCAGAAGCCGCAAAATTCAGCTTCCTCATGGCGCTTCCCGTGATTCTCGGAGCCACTGCCCTCGAACTCAAAGACCTCCTAACTGAGCCCGCTGTCGCTTCCGCCCATTACGCTGCTCCCTACTCAGCTTATATCGCAGGGTTCATTGCCGCTTTCGTCTCTGGATTATTCGCCTGTAGGTGGATGATAAAACTCGTGAAGGGCACTAACCTCAATTGGTTTGCCGTTTATTGTGGAATTGTGGGGCTGATTACCATCCTCGCTCATATATAGATCATGAAAACAAAACTGACACTCTTTTTATCTGCGCTCATACTTTTTACAGGATGCGTAGAAGTTACTTTTCCCGAGCCCATGCCTATGAATAGGCGATCATTAACATCCTTCCCGACTGCTTGGCAAGGGGTATGGACTGCAGTCGTGACAGAATCTGAAACTGAGACAATAACCATAAGTGCAAATCACATCGATATCGGGGGCGACCTCGTATTATTAGGTGAAAAGGCTGTGGTGAGACGATTTGCTGGTTATTTAGTTATGAGCATCCACTTTGAAGAGAGTGAAGGCAGGTGGCAAATATACCTTGCAAAAAAAACTCAGGGTATGCTTCATGTTTACACTTTTGATGGTGGCGATGAGGAGAAAATAGCAATCTGGGAGCTTGTGCTGGGTGGAGAAAGCGTTAAAAAGGTTGCAGAAAACCTCATTGAATCGGAAGTGAAGGAATATCAATTGAATCCCGAAAATAATTTTGCATTCAGAGAGTTGATCACAAAAGGTGGACTCTCGTCAATGGGTAAGTATGTAAAATGACGAAAAAACGGATAGCATTACTTCTAGTAGGTGGGGTTCTACTTTTCGTGGGGGTTATCGCGGTTCTTGTATTTGTCAGTGGCGATTCTTGGAAGATGAAAGCCGTAGAGGCTATACAAAGTAGGGTGAAAACCGAAATCGTTGTCGGGGATGTGGATATTTCAATTTGGTCTGAATTCCCTAGAATTAGTATCGATTTATTAGACATTAAAATCCTTGAATCTAGCCTTGCGAATGCTTCCCGTGATAAATATTTATTAGAAGCCGAACGCTTGGGAGTTATGTTTTCATTGTGGGAAGTAATCTTCGGGGAGCCCGTTATAAAGTCATTAGCATTGCAGTCCGGCAGGATAAATTTATCTGAATTTAACGATGGGAGTTGGAATACTGAGGTGTTCGTATCCAGCGGTGATACAACAAGTGGATTTTCCATCAATTCGGTAGAACTTATTGAAATTGATATAAGTGCGCAGTTGGCTAATGGTGATAGTTATGCTGGAGAAATTTCTCACTGTGAAATAACTGAGAATAGTGTAACCGTTTCATTCGATGATTTTCTGATTAGTAATCTCGAAAAATCAACAACGCCACTCTACGGTTCACTCGAAATCGACATAGAAGGTGAAGTCTCTACTGGATTAACCGCTAAAGTTCACGCAGGGGTAGTTAATGATATCGCCGTTATGGGAGTTGTAAATATCGATGCCGAGCTTCAGTGGACAGCCCAGTGTAAAGTCAACCGACTGACACTACAAAAACTAGAAAGCCTCCTAAACGATTCTGATTTACTTCGAGGCTTTTCATACGACGGCGCTGCCTCTATAAGTATAGACGCAACACCTGATATTATGAAAGTCGATGTTCATTTTCCAGAGGCAGATTTCGCTCTAGCGCCGTCTATCACTGGGCTATCAATGAATAAAACAGGCAGCGTAAATTCGACCTTACACATTGTGCACTCTTTTAGAACTTCCGCAACAAGCCTAGCAATAAAATCCCTGAACGCTAACACTAATGGTTTGTTAATCTCTCTCTCTGGGGTTTCATCCGATATAAGGTCTAAAGCTTTAGCACTAACAGGTACAGCAGAGCTTGATCTCAGTTCTAAATATACTAGTTGGTTGCCTTCGCTTAGCGGCCCTGATATGCTGGCTCTTCCTAATGATGGGATGATTAAAATCAGTGGGGGATTCAGTGTTTCGTCTTCATACAAGATTTCTTACGATCACATGTCCGTAGAGTGCGAACACCTTAGCGGGTTACTTAATTCATCCCCTTACTCCATAGACAACCTTAGAATAGAGGTCAAATCGGACAAGCTAGAGATAGATAACATTAACTTTAACTGGGCTGGTAATGTCGGCGAATTACAGGCTTCTATTAAATCTATTTCTAGAGTTGTTGACGGGGGAGAGATACGGGGGAATGTTAATGTTAATGCAGAAAGCGTAGTGATAAATAGCATAATGTCCTGGTGGACAAACCGCGGTGAAAGCGACGAAAGTGATGACGTAGTTTTTCTGCCTCATGGCTCTAGACTGGTGTATAAAATTAATTCCACTGACCTATACTGGGATGGGCTTGAGTGTCATTCTTTTAACGCATTAGGAAATGTGACTCCTAAGAAACTAAAGATCACTCACGCAAAAACTGATGGCCTAGGGGGCTCAGCTAGGGTAGAAGGATCTCTCCGTGTAGGTGGGCCTGGATGGATCATGGGCCTTACGGGAACTACAACTGATATCTCTGTTGAGGACCTTTTTAGGACTTATAATAATTTTGGCCAAACCGTTCTTAGAGCAGAACATCTCAAGGGGATGGCTAGTATAGCTGGCACGATTCATTTCGGGTGGAATACTGGGGGGGCGTTTCTTTCCGAAGCAATAGACGTGGATCTGGAGGTGAGTATTTCTAACGGAAGACTAAGGGGGTTAGAAATGTTCAATGACGTTGCGGACTACCTTAAAGCTCATAGGTTAGTAGCGCCTCTCGTGGACCCTGAAGACTTGAGGTCAAGGCTTTCAGATATTGAATTTGATTACCTAGAAAGCCCCATAAGAGTTGCGGGGTCGGTTACTGAAATCCCCTTTCTTAAAATTCATTCTTCAGCTATGGATGTGAGCGTAGAAGGTGTCCATGAATTTTCTGGGGAAATAGATTACACTTTAGGGTTTGCTCTAAGAGACTTGAAAGATAATAAGCAGGGCGATTTTGGGGACATTCAGGATGATGGATTAGGAAATATGTTTTTTCTAAGCATGGATGGAACGCTAGATTCGCCAGAATATGGCTATGATAGGGGTGCTGCTAAAGAGCACCGAAGAAAGTCAATTTCTGAGGAGGTTGACAGGATTAAAGATGCCTTGAGAGGTTCTGATGAGAGTGACTCTAAAAGCGACTCGCTAGAGAATGAAAAGGAGGAGGAGGGGAAAATTGATTCTGACGAGGTTAAAAAACCAAAAATCAAACAAGGTAACAGCAATAATCAGCCGCCTAGTTTAGATGATGAAGATGATGAAGATTTTTAAATTGCATATGTATCTTTGTTGCTGAAGTCATCCGTTATGGAAACAGAAAAACACATACCACTGAAATCGTTAGCAAAACAGCTAGAGGAAGGTGTGTCTGAAATATCAAGTGGTGACGTTTCAAATGAAGCGCTGCTAGAACTTCAAATTAAATCTAGGGATTTGTACGAACGCCTTACCGTTCTGAGACATAAGGCTTATGAAGCCCTTGCGTTAAAAGAAGAAAACGGAGAGGACTGTGAATTTATATCTGAGTCGCAAGTAAACTTAATCGACTCCATTGCTGAAGTCCGATCGGAGACGTTAGCGGAAAAGCATCAGATGTTACCTCTCTCTTCTGTGGGAGAAGGACTTACAATAATTGAACGCGCGAATTTTACCTCGGTGCTGTTTTCTAATAGTGATGTGTCATTTAATGACATGCTTGACGCAGTTGACGATTGTCAAAATCAAGAAGAAGCAAAAGATGTTTTTCAGGATGCAATTAATCCCACTGGTCCCGAAGAAGATATAGCTCTTGCGCGCGCAACCTTTGAACAACGCATTCCTAGACTCTTCGTTAAATAATGGAGTACGGAAGATTAGATATCGTCCCTACGCCTATAGGAAACCTACAAGACATTACCGAGCGCGCAAAAGAGGTGCTTGAAAATGCCGATTTAATCTTAGCTGAGGATACCCGCACTACCGGAAAATTACTTAGACATTTAAGCATTGGCACCCCCACTCGTTCCTTTCATTTACATAATGAACACAGAGCCGTAGAGGCAATTGTAGACGCGATCAAATCAGGAGCAAATTATGCATTGTGTTCCGACGCTGGAACACCGGCAATTTCTGATCCAGGGTTTTTACTTGTGAGGGCGTGTGTTGAGGCTGGGATTGAGATTAGTTGTTTACCGGGTGCAACCGCTTTCGTGCCTGCTCTCGTAGTATCTGGACTGC